>Ga0213867_1000838_pt1 | contig 13727 bp, 11 predicted proteins | sample PICome_12_FD_160120 | JGI IMG/M metagenome (GOLD analysis project Ga0213867, IMG submission 160120) | Coastal seawater microbial communities near Pivers Island, North Carolina, United States - PICO540 | ecosystem: Environmental > Aquatic > Marine > Coastal | place: USA: North Carolina... | reverse complement strand
ATAACTTGCAGATTAAGTGTGATGAACAATAAAGCGCTGGCTGAGATGACGCAGCAACAAGTTGCGGATGAGTTAGGCATTAGTAGGGTGAGGGTGAGACAGTTAGAAGAGCGCGCCCTCAAAAAACTACGCAACAACAAAAAGTTGAAAGCGTGGGTTGATCAACTGCCAGAGGAGGCAAGATCATGGGAGAAGTAGTAGACGGTAAGTTCGAAACGCCAGAGGTGCGCAATGCGCATTTCGTTAAGGCAATTAACGACTTCAGGGACGACCTGATCGCGAGTGTCGAAATGTTCATAGAGCGAGAGCCAGGCTCAGACGAGAAGTTTGCATGGCTGTTTGTATTTACCGGCGCCGTAGAGTGCTTAAGACAGGCAGGTGCTGACATGGACTATTTGCGAGAGCTTTTAGAAAGCTTCGACGAAGAGTCGTCACAAAAGCATTAAATAATCCGAATGGCGCTAAGGCTTTCCTCTGTTGTCCTATAGCGCCAAATGCCGGCCGGTTGGCAGCACCCCGGCGGATACAATTGCTGCTTCACCTAGGGAGATCGAATGAAAATATCAAAACAAGAAATGAAAGAAGCGCGCTCGCTCTACGAGAAGGGTGTTGACGTGTGGTCTTTATCCGAAGCTTTCGGTGTTCACTATGACACTATGCGCAGGTACTTACGCCAGTTTGAACTATATGGTGAGTCTATCTATAGCCCTTATCCACAATATGTTGAGAAAACAGACGATTAGAGTAAAATAGCACTGTCATTGGCAGTGAGGCGGGGGCTATGCTGCAGGTGGTTAACATTGAGTGGCACGTAATCGAAGCTGGTAACATGCCGCAAGAAGAGAAAACCGTATTGGTCGCATTCGATGATAGCACTGTCGAGTCGTGGCCTCTCACCGCTAATGACATTATGGACGGAGAAGTACGCGCAGGACGCAGCATGGGGCTGTACTGGGCTGAATCTATACCGCACCCAGATGAGGATTAACCGGTGGCAACTACAAGACGGCACAAAATACGCGCTGTTAAGGACGAAGAAAACAGACGCGCATTAAGCGTTAGGGGTAAAGCAGAGTATATCTTTGATTTGATTGACGAAATCGGAGAGCTTGACCCTAAAACAGACGAGCACTTCCAAGCTAAGGTACAGCAGAAGAAGACACAAGCTGAACTACGGCTTAAGATGCTCGCTAAGACGCTACCTGACCTGAAGCAAGTTGATGCTGATCTCTCTTCTAGCGATGGTTCCATGACTCCACCTACGGTAATTGAACTTGTCGCAAAAGGTCTCGATTGAACTACCTCCCAAACTAGCTGACCTATTTACTGGGGAGGCTAGATACCGTTGCTCATACGGTGGCCGAGGCTCTGCTAAGACACGATCCTTTGCACTGATGACTGCGGTATGGGGAATGCGCTGGGGTGTAGCTGGCAAACAGGGTCAGATACTTTGCGCACGTGAACACCTTAACTCTCTGGACGAGTCCTCTATGGAAGAGGTCAAGTCAGCCATACGCTCTGTTCCCTGTCTAATGGACTACTACGAAATTGGCGAGCGATACATACGTTCTCGGGATGGTCGCATCACCTACGTGTTCGCTGGCCTGAGACGTAACCTGGATAGCATCAAGTCAAAGGCGCGCATCCTGCTATGCTGGGTAGACGAGGCAGAGACTGTTACCGAGACGGCATGGCAGAAGCTTATCCCTACAGTGCGAGAGGACGACTCTGAGATATGGGTTACGTGGAACCCTGAGAACAAGCACTCCGCTACGCATCACCGATTCCGGGTCAACATGCCAGAGCAGTGCAAGGTCGTCGAGATGAACTGGCGGGACAACCCGTGGTTCCCTGACGTGTTAGAGCAAGAGCGGCAGGATGATCTAAAGAAACGCCCTGATGTTTACGACCACATATGGGAAGGCGACTTCAGGATATTCTCAGAGGGCGCCTACTACACAAACGAGATGGCTAATGCATTGCATGAGGGTCGCATCGATCGTGTCCCATATGAGCGCTCAGTGGGTGTAGTGACGGCTTGGGACTTGGGAGTAGGTGATAGCACGGCTATCTGGTTTGCGCAGTTTGTCGGTCCAGAGGTTAGGCTGATTGATTACTACGAGAACGCCGGTGTTGGCCTCGATCACTACGCACGCATACTGCAAGAGAAAGGCTACATCTACGAGCAGCACATCTTGCCTCATGACGTTCGGGTACGAGAGTTAGGCAGCGGCCGATCAAGACTTGAGGTGCTAGATAACCTACGGGTAACGCCTGTATCGATTGCTCCACAGCTTAATGTGGACGATGGCATCCAGGCCGTTAGGTCTCTGCTAGATCTGTGCTGGTTTGATAAGGACAAGTGCGAGAAGGGCATCGACTGTTTAAGGCAGTATCGCCGGCAGTATAACGAGACCATGCAGGTTTGGAATGAGCGACCGTTGCACGACTGGACATCACACTGCGCTGACGCCTTTAGATACCTCGCGATTGGCAGGAAAGAGCTCTCAGACTGGGGAGCGCCTATACGACGCAACCTAAAAGGGATTGTCTGATATAATTGGGGCTTCACACTGGAGGCTTTATGGCAATCGGCACACGCCTACGCGGTATTCTTGATGAGTTAATCGCTACCGGTTACCCCGAGCAGGTAGCCGAGCGTATTGCTTCTGGTGACCTTCCTATGGACACAGCCTCTCGTATGCAGCGTGCTGAGGCTATGGGCTTTGATCCATCAAATGTTGCTTATCATGGTACAAGGGCCGACATTACAGAGTTCCAACCAAGCGCCCGTGGAAAAATGGGGCCGGGCGTTTACACGTCTCCTTCACCTGTTGTCGCTGGCAGTTACTCCACGCCGGGACATCGAATACCTCGTAGTGGTGTCTATGAAGATCGCGGCCTACTTGATGAGGAGCTTTTGGTCAGTGAGGGCGCCAATGTTATGCCCTTACTATTGCGTGGCGATAGGATGGAGCGATTCGAGGCGCTAAAGCAAAATCCAGATATTCCGATTGCCACGTTATCTGAGCCGACAACAGAAGGTGCAAGTGAGCTTGCCGCGCGGTTAGAGCGAGAAGGCATTACCGGCTTGGAGATACAGGGTCGCGGTAGCGATGGGATGCGATCCTATAATGTCCGCGAGCAAAACACGTTTGACCCAAGTAATGTCCGCTCCCTGTTCGCCGCATTCGACCCTGAATACAAAGGCTCTAACATTCTTGGTGGTACAGCAGCAGGCGCACTAGGTTTAACAGCATTGATGGCGCCAGAGGAGGCAGAGGCCAAGACTCCAGAGTTCTTAGCAAGCCTTCCACAGCTAGAGCCACGTGATCCCGGCCTGATTGAAAAAGCTACAGATAGTGTGGCTAATTTCTTGAAGGACATCGGCGCTACTGAGTCTGACTACACTGCTCGCCAAATGGCTTCGAGTCTGTCTAACTTGGCTGACTTCACGCCGATTGTAGGCGATGTGAAGGGTTTTGCTGAGGCTCGTGATGCGTTTGAGCAAGGTAATTACGGTGAGGCAGCGCTGCTCGGCGGTTTAGGTCTATTGGGGGCGATACCAGTAGGCGGTGACATTGCGGCCGCAGCTTTTAAGGGCGCGCTTCCATTGGGTGCTATGCGTGCTCGACAGGGCGATCCTGAGAGATTAATAGAGTTGGGATATTTGACCCCTGAAAGCGCAACAAATCCTAGCGCAGTCAAATCCGCAATCACCAAGTACGAAAAGAACCTTAAACAGAGCAAAGGCTTTGCTTTTAGAGAAAATCTTGCGGCACAAAACGATGCGGTTACAGCGCGTCAGCTAGATGAATTTGAGCCAAGCATTGTGACTCCTGAGCAGATTTCGCAAGGAAATTACGTGCTGATGCCGGTCATGGGTGATCCTTCAGCTATTGGTCTAATAGACATGGTGGGCGGTGTTCCGCTTGCTGATCAGGTGGCGATTGAGGGCGGTGTAGACTTTGCGCAGAAGTTTGGCACTGGGCCAGAAGGTATTGCTTGGGCTTCTAACTTGGGCGCTGCAAAGCCGCAGTTTAAAAAGTATCGAGATATCGCCAACCTAACCGGCCGACAGCCATTGGTTGCATACGCAAAGATGCTGGATGACTCGTCTAATTTTGCGACTGGGCCTGCTGAGATCATGATGCAGCAGATGCCGTCATTAAAGATCGCAAAGGCAGACAAGAAGAAGTTCGACGACGAGCTGAGATCGCAGTACAAAGATTGGCCGGGATTGGACGCGCCAGAAGCAATGGATTGGGTAATGGGTCGCGGTGACTTCCCAAACATCGGTAAGCGCCGTACTGCATTCTCGACCATAATGGCTAAGTCAGATTACCGAGATCGTGGATTCCCCGTTTATAACGAGGCAATCGAAGCAGTGTTAAAGCCAGAGCTAATCGGTGATGAGAGATACCAGTCAGGCTTCTCGCTATTCACGCCAGATTTAGACAGAGATATTTTTGCCTTTGAGGGGCACAAGTCATATGACACTGCTATGCCCGGTCAGTTTTTTGGGAACCTAGAGCAAACGGTACCGATGGAGGTTATGTATCCACGCGCAGTAAGCAAGAATATGCAGCGCATGACAAACCCTAAAGACCCGATCAAAAACCCTCCACGACCGTTCTCATTAGATGAGGCTAAAAACGCAGTGATCACCGGCACAGACAAGAACAGCCCTGTCTTTGAAATACCAGACCAGTACTGGCTTGATGGCTTGCTGTCTGCAATGGGCCGCTGAGGTATAATATGGCTACACCACGCAAAGGAAAGGCACGAGTAAAGACCACGGCGTCTGGCAGGAAGGTCTCATACGGCCAGAAGGGCGCCAAGGTAAAGCCAGGGACTAGTAAGGGAGATTCGTATTGCGCACGCTCATTGGGCATCAAGAAACGATTACCTAAGAGTAAGCAGAACGATCCTAACACCCCAAACAACCTGTCTAGAAAGCGCTGGAAGTGCTCAGGTTCGAAGTCGAGGAGAAAGTAATGGGACAGATCAAGCAAGCATTCAAATCGCGCACAGTGCGTTATGCGGCCGCTCTGGCGTGCCTTTCTGTGCTTCAGGGGTATGTTGCCTATTTACCGACCAACCCAGCTGTGCAGGCTGTAATTGGCTGTGGCATTGCCGTCGGCATTGTGGTGCTGCGCTACATGACAACCCAACCAGTGAGCGAGAAATAATATGGCGTGCGGATACGGTAAAAAGCGTAAGGGGAAGAAGCGTGGCAAGTAAATTCAAGCCATGTGCAGGCTGCCCCACTCCATCACTGTGTAAGGCGACGGGTAAGTGCCGAGCCAAGAAGCGAGGAAAAGGCTATGCCAAGTAAGCGAGGACTCTATGCGAACATTCATGCGAAGCGTAAGAGAATTAAAGCAGGCTCTGGCGAGAAAATGCGCAAAGCTGGCGAGAAAGGCGCGCCTACAGCTAAAGCGTTTAAAAAGGCGGCTAAGACTGCAAAGAAGCGGAAGAGTAAATAATGGCACTGACCAACTACACTGAGCTAAAAAGTAGCATAGCGGACTTTTTGAACCGGGATGATTTAACCTCGGTAATTCCTACGTTTATCGCGCTTGCAGAGGCTCAGATTAACCGTGACATACGGCACTGGAAGATGGAGCAGCGCGCTACTGGTACGCTAAACAGCGAGTATTCCCTGTTACCTACTGACTGGCTAGAGACTATTCAAGTCCACGTAACAGGCGACGGTACGTACCCAGTGCAGCTTGCGTCTCGTGATGCTATTGCAGACAAGCGATCAGCTAACAACGACACCTCTGGCCGTCCACGCTTTTACAGCCACGCAGACTCATCGCTAGAGCTGTATCCGACACCAGACGCTGATTACGTCATTGAGCTGTTGTATTACCAAAAGGTCGAATCCCTTGGTGATAGTGTGCCTTCTAACTGGCTTCTAATAGATGCTCCTGACATTTACCTGTATGCAGCACTCATCCACAGCAGCCCATACTTGCAGGAAGACGGCCGAGCAGCGACATGGGCGCAGCTTTATAGTGCTGCGGTGCAAAAGCTTAATGAGGCGTCTGAGAAGTCTCGTATGAGCGGCTCTGGGTTGACTTTGAAGGTGCGCGGTTTAGGCGGACCTAAGAGACTAGACGTTAGATGAGCTTCACTGACTACTTAGAAGACAAGGTGTTAAACCACGTATTCGGTGGCACTGATTACACGGCTCCTACGGCTTTGTATGTTGCGCTGTTTAAGGGAACGCCAGGTGATGCAGGTAGTGGTACTGAGGTATCTGCGTTTAATTACGCAAGGCAGTCTGTGGCAATGTCTGTGGCAGGCACTGCGCCTACAGAGGCTACAAACGACGCAGATATAGAGTTTCCTGCCGCATTAGGTCCATTTGGCCGTGTGACGCACGCAGGCGTTTATGATGCGCTTACAGGCGGCAACTTGCTGGCGTGGGCGACACTAACAGACCCTAGCGATTTTTCCACAGAGCAATCGCATGACATACAAACAACCGATATTTTTAAAATAGAAGCTGGCAATTTAAAGATTCGATTGGATTAAGGTAAAAAAATGGCCAATATCACAACACGCACAGGTAAAGGATCGGCGCTTACACATAGCGAACTTGACGATAACTTCACCAATTTGAATACCGATAAGGCTGAGCTTTCTGGCGCGGACTTTACTGGTGATGTAAGCGTAGATGGGAATATCAGCGTTACCGGCACTGTAGACGGCCGAGACGTAGCCACAGATGGCACTAAATTAGACGGCATTGAAGCGAGTGCAGATGTAACGGACACAACTAACGTTGTTGCGTCCTTGACTGCCGGCACAAACATCACAATCGCTGCTGACGGCACAATTAGTGCAACTGATACTGATACGCAGCTTACAAACGAGCAAGTGCAAGACATCGTTGGTGCAATGCTCTCCGGCAACACTGAGACAGGCATCACCGTTACCTACCAGGATGCGGATGGCACAATCGACTTCGTTGTCGATACTCAGACTGATGAGAACTTCACCACAGCACTTAAGAACAAGCTTGATGCTATTGAGGCTGGTGCAACCGCAGATCAGACTGCTGCAGAGATTAGGGCGCTCGTAGAGTCCGCGACAGACTCTAACGTCTTCACCGACGCAGATCACTCAAAGCTCGATGGTATTGAGGCTAATGCTGACGTCACTGACACCGATAACGTAGTGGCGTCTTTAACCGCCGGCACGAACATTACTATTGCCGCAGATGGAACTATCAGCGCTACAGATACAGACAATGTACTCACGAGCGAGCAGGTACAGGATATTGTCGGCGCTATGGTGTCGGGCAACACAGAGACTGGGATAACTGTTACCTACCAAGACGCAGACGGTACGATTGACTTTGTTGTTGCTTCGCAGACTGACGAAAACTTTACAACCACACTTAAGAACAAGCTTGACGCTATCGAAGCGAACGCAGACGTTACTGATACGACAAACGTAGTTGCATCATTGACGGCCGGCACAAATGTGACGATTGCGTCAGACGGTACAATCAGCGCTACTGATACGAACACACAGCTTACAACAGAGCAGGTCCAAGACATTGTTGGAGCTATGTTTAGCGGCAACACAGAGACTGGGATTTCTGTCACGTATCAAGACGACGACGGCACCGTAGATTTCGTCGTAACAACGCAGTCTGACGAAAACTTCACTACCGTTCTGAAGAATAAGTTAGATGGCATAGAGGCGGGTGCGACTGCCGATCAAACGGACGCAGAGATAAGAGCTGCTGTAGAAGCGGCTACCGACTCCAATGTATTTACGGATGCAGACCATACTAAACTCGACGGCATAGAGGCTAACGCCGATGTGACTGATACAGACAACGTGGTCGCATCGCTAACCGCCGGATCAAATATCACAATCTCTGCAGGTGGTGTGATTGCTAGTACAGCTTCTGGTGGAGATGTCGTAGACGACACAACACCACAGCTAGGCGGCGATTTAGACCTGAACAGCAACAACATCACTGGCACAGGCAATATCAACACGACTGGTGATATCACCGTTAGTGGCACAGCCCAATCTGACGACTTAAATGTAGGCAGCTCGCAGCAGTTCACTGTTTCAAATATCGGCAAGGTCACGACATCAAGCTATGTCGATGCGGGTCAATACCGAATCGGCGCTACGTCTGTTATTGATAGTAGTAGAAACCTTGAGAATATCGGCAACATTACGCTGGCAGGCACGGTAGATGGTCGGGACGTTGCTGCAGATGGCACAAAACTTGACGGTATCGAAGCCGGAGCTACTGCCGACCAAACAGCATCAGAAATTAGAACCCTTGTTGAATCTGCAACTGACTCAAATGTCTTTACGGACGCAGACCACACAAAGCTAGACGGGATCGAAGCTAGTGCAGACGTAACAGATACTGCTAACGTTACCGCGGCCGGCGCTGTAATGGACTCAGAGCTTACCAGCGAAGCAAGTGTAAAAGCTCTAAACCAGGGCGTAGCTACTACTGATAGCCCCACATTTGCCGGCCTAGACGTAGGCGCTGTTAGCTATACAGCCACAGACGGCACCGATGGCCAGGTGCTTACTACTGACGGCTCAGGAAATGCGGCGTTTGAAAGCCTGCCTGCAGGCACATACCTAAACGTCAAGGACTTTGGCGCTACAGGTGACGGCTCCACTGACGATACCGACGACATACAGGACGCAATCGACCATGCGTCAAACCATAAAATCCAAACCATCTTTTTCCCAGATGGTCATTACAAGTTTACGACTCTGCGTTTTTACCATGACGCTTCTGATCCTAACGAAGAGTTTAGAGACCCAGCCGACGGAATAAGAGATGGCAGATTCCAGTTAGTAGGCACAGGCCGCATGGCGCTTGGCGATACTAAGGCTTATGACGGCACAAGCACTACTCGAATATACGGCTCTGTTTTAGAGTCAACATCTAGCGGAGAAGGTTTAATCGTAGACCCTAACGCGCAGCTTGGTGACAAACCAGACGCTCGCAACTTTGTTATCCGCAACATGACAGTGATTGCTGATAACGGAACCTCGGTCATAAAAGCGGAAAGCTGTCCCGGCTTGACGATAGATCATTGCACAATTAAGCAGCTAAATCGCTTTGGTAATGGAATTATCGCTCGTAACTGCTGGTTCTTTAACATGCACCAGACTTACGTTTTTGGTGAGTCGGTTAAATTTGAGAAAAAAGTTACGGCTAACACAGCCGATAAAACAAACTTCACTTACACGTTTGATAGCCCATCAACGCAAGAAGAGCTTGTTGTTTCTAAAAGCGGTCAATTGCTGGAGTTAACCAACGATTACACAGTAAATTTAAGTACAAAAACGGTTAGTTTAACAACTGCGGCTGTGGCTGGTGACGCTATAAGAATTAAAAGAACCAAGAAGATTGAAGAAGCAACTACGGTCACGAATGCGAGTACGCTGACATATGGCTACACTTTTGACAACCCAGACGACTCGACTGGCATCGCGGTTTACAAAAACGGAATCTTACTTGAAGAAGGCGCCTCAAAAGACTACACCGTTGTTATGTCTACAACTAAGCAGGTTACGCTTATTAGTAATCCCACAGTTGGCGACGTACTAATAATTAAAAAGAATGACACAGGAGTAGGTCTTAGCGGTCAATTTGTAGAAGGTACCGCAGGTGAGTTTGGCAACTTTGCTGGTATGTACACGATAAGTCATTCAGCAATTGATAATTTCGAAGATGGTATTCGCTGGACCGGCGGGAAGGTTCTTAATTATGCCGTGCGCGATACTGGCCTGCAAAATTGTGAATCTTATTGCTTCCACGCTCAAAGAGGCACGCTGCAGCCGTTAGTTCTCGATAATGTGTACTTTGAAAACCCTCAGTTTCCCGGTGTTTCATATGTAAAAAGTCGCTTAAGCTCAATGCCTCAGCTTTCAATGCTCAGCTGCTTTATGCTGGGAGGGACTACTGCGTCGGGCGGGGTTGCACTAAAAACAAACATACAAGGCGTTGCCGTAGATTTATATGAAGTCGCTACTGTTGAAATACATAATAATCACGTTTTCAGGCCGACTACTGGATTTTTGCATATTGAAAAACCGCAGTCGGGATACAACTCGATAGGCCGGGTTTCAAACACGGTTTACACTACGGACGCGACAGACTTGTCTAATCTCACGGGTCCAATTCCGTTAGTTACAGTTGGCACTAGTGGCGTTTTCCCTGCTTTAGAAAACAATGTTATAAACGGCACTCCTGGAATTCATGAAGAGCATAAAAAATTCACTCTTTACGACTCCTCGAACGAAACGATTCCGCAAGCAATAGACGCTAGAACAGGCGTCGTTGTTGCTCCAAAGCTTAGTATCGGACATCCGAACACTAAGGATGTAGGGCTTACAACCTACCTTAGTAGAACTGAAGAAACGTACACCGAGTTTGTAACAACAACATCAGGTGCTAGGGTTTTTCTTAACAATGACGGTATCACTCCTGACGGTAGATTTCTGGTAGTTAAAAACAGTAGCGATAGCACGGAAAATATTAGTTTTAGAAATCAGCCGGCTTTCGAAATTCCTGAAACCGTTTCTTTAACGCCTGGTAGTACGGCATTCTTAATTTTCACAAAGGACACGGAGCAATTTACAGGCACGGGGAATCAAACGTACACATATAGCTTTGATAGTCCCTCTGATCAAGATTTACTCGCTGTTTACATTAACGGAACGAAGGAGCCTTTTGCCTCATCGACCTCCAGCGATCCAACTGGCGCGGCGACTTACACTGTAAACCTCACCAACCAAACGATCACTTTTAACTCTGGTGCGGAACCTGCGAGCGGCGATAAAGTAGTAATTTCTCAATACAGCTATAAGCTGATAGGAGTGTTCTCAGAATCTGCAGGAAGCACAGGCGATATTACAGGCGTTACCGCCGGCACAGGCTTAACCGGCGGCGGCACAAGCGGCTCAGTCACGCTAAACGTCAGTGATTTAACAGTGTCTGAGTTAGCTGCAGGCTCGTTACAGACAAGTTCGGAGTCGTTCTCTGATTCAGACACGGCTCTGATGACGGCAGCGGCAATTAACGATCGAATAGAGTCTTTCGGTTACACCACAAACACAGGTGATATTACAGGCGTCACTGCTGGTACAGGCTTAACTGGTGGCGGCGCCTCTGGCAGCGTAACCCTTAATGTAAACACAGGCGCAGTATCCGATGGAGCAGCAACGATTCCTACGGGCGATCAAGTTTACGACTTTGTTATTGCTCAAGGCTACACAACAAACACAGGTGATATTACCGGTGTAACGGCTGGTGACGGTTTGAGTGGGGGCGCTACCTCAGGCACCGCCACACTAGCTGTAGATGGCACAGTGGCAAGGACTACCGGCGACACCTTTACTGGTGACGTTACTTTTGACTCTGGAACTAACACTACTGTAGACGTTGTTTCTAACGATAACGGTGAATCAGAGATCAGGCTGTATGGCGGCAATCAAGGGACTGGTCGTGTATATGTCGGACAAGACACTTCTTATGGTGGTGGTATCGAGTATCTCGGTGATGGCACCCCAGCCTCATCAGGTGCAGGAAACGATTACATAACGCTTTATCGTCAAGATAATGGCACAAGAATTTGGACTGCGCGAAATTCTTACGCCAACAATAACTGGGAGTTTAGAGGCAACCTAACGGTAAACGGCGCCAGCCTAACCAACACCTTAATTGGGCAATGGAACACCGCATACGGTTGGGGTGACCACGCAGCCGCAGGCTACACGTCTAATGTTGGAGATATTACAAACGTCACAGCAGGTACAGGTTTAACAGGTGGCGGTGCCTCTGGCTCTGTCACTCTGAACGTTAACACTGGGGCTGTTGCAAATGGGGCGGCTACTATACCGACTGGTGATCAAGTTTACGACTTTGTTGTCGGTCAAGGCTACACCAGCAACACCGGCGACATTACAGGAGTAACTGCAGGGACTGGCCTTTCTGGCGGCGGCGCTTCCGGTAGTGTGACACTTAACGTTGATCTGTCAGAGCTAACTGACATGACAGCGACAATGGTCGGCACGGACGAGTTCATCGTTTTAGATGCCGGCGCTGATCGCAGGAAGGCTGCTAACGAGATCGGCCTTAGCGTATTTAATAATGATTCAGGATTCACAAGTAACGCAGGCGACATCACTGCAGTAACAGCAGGCACTAGCTTAAGTGGAGGCGGCACAAGCGGCAGCGTGACACTAAACGTAGCTACACCTACTGACGCGCCTTCTGCATGGAGCGATGTGGTTGGTTGGAACAGTGCTCTGATTAAGGACGCTGCCGTCGAGATTCATGGCTCTGGTTATCTTAGAGCTGCATATCTCAACATGACTCATGGCGTAACTACGCGCAATTCTGAATCTGTTTTCTTTAGTTCTACCGATGAATATATCCGCAAAAACAATGCCACCGGCATGCGGTCTTCTCTAAATGTGCCTACTCGCACGGGCGGAGACGCTAGTGGCACATGGGGAATCAATATTACCGGGTCGGCCGGTACGCTAGACGGCATTGATTCTTCGCAATTCCTGCGCTCGGACACTGCAGATACTATGAGCGGGAACCTCACGGTTAATGCTCGCCTTGATGTAGGAAATGGCTCTGGCTCTGACAATGAGATAAGAATTTTTAAAGCTGATAATAATGTCTCTGATCACATCCAGTTTTACAATGGCACAACCCGCATGGGAGAAATTGGCTGCCAAGATACAAGTTGGCTACGCATCAATCAGGTAACGGCTAAAAACATATACACGCCGCGATATATACGCGCAGATGGCGGATTTTTTGTCGATGGCTCGACTAAAGGCATCAATGGCTCTGGTAACTTTATCGGAGGAACTATAACTGGCGCTTCCGACGCTAACGTGTCTAACTGGAACACCGCTTATGGCTGGGGTGACCACGCAGCGGCAGGTTACACATCTAATGTGGGAGACATCACTGCAGTAACCGCGGGAACAAACTTAACAGGCGGCGGTACAAGTGGCTCTGTGACACTAAACATGGCGACAGGCGGTGTTGGCGCGGGAACTTACGGAAGTACCAATAACGGTACTAAAATCGACACTATCACGGTCGATGCTTATGGGCGTGTTACTGCAGTAGCCACAGGCGCCACAGGAAGTGGAAGTGGTACCGGTGACATCACTGCGGTCACTGCCGGTGACGGTTTATATGGAGGCGGCACGTCAGGATCTGTAACCCTTCACGTTGGAGCGGGCGGTGGCATTTCGGTAGACGCAAACAGCATCAATGTAGATAGCACGGTGGTAAGGACTACCGGCAGCACCTTCACCGGGCAGGTGACGATGTCTAACGCGCTATTTAATTGCACCAGAAACAACAACAATGTCCAGTTAAACCGCACAAGCACTACCGGCAAGATTCAAACCTTTAGATATAACAGTTCCGAGAAAGGATTTATTCAAGTCCTCGGCGGCAGCGTTAATTACTCAACAACCTCAGACCGTCGGTTAAAAGAAAATATCGTAGACGCCCCTTCTGCTTCTAACTTGATTGATCAAATTCAGGTTAGATCATTTGACTGGAAGGAATCCGGCGAGCACCAGCAGTTCGGAATGGTTGCACAGGAGCTGCAGCAGGTTGCCCCAGAGGCTGTCGCGGATGGGGACACGGAAGAGGACATGATGGGTGTAGATTACTCTAA
>Ga0213867_1000837_pt1 | contig 13739 bp, 13 predicted proteins | sample PICome_12_FD_160120 | JGI IMG/M metagenome (GOLD analysis project Ga0213867, IMG submission 160120) | Coastal seawater microbial communities near Pivers Island, North Carolina, United States - PICO540 | ecosystem: Environmental > Aquatic > Marine > Coastal | place: USA: North Carolina... | reverse complement strand
ACATGTAAATAGAGCAAAAAAGGAAGAAGCCTTCGAAAAATTTGGGTAAAAGTATGAGACGTACGTTTGCTTCAACCTCCACGTGTAAGATATAACTGCGAACTTTGACCAGATGTTTTATTGACAAAAAGAAGTTCGACTTCTAAAAAAAGAAAAATCGAGCCTCTACGACATAATACCGGTACAACAGTATTTGGAAAAAAAATCCATGAGGTGTCAAACTGACCCATGAGGTGGCACGTCTTTGATGAATTCTTATGTATAAGGGATGTGTATGGCAGGTCCATCGGGATGAATTTAAAGAATTCGGCTCATGTCCATGAAGACGAAAACGATGAGTCGTGATAGTCGTAATGAGAAGAGGAAAGAGAACGAAAAATTATATTTTTTGGTTGAAATGTTGAGCGGATTTAGTGTTCACGTGGATATTCCTGCATCTGAGGTAGTTTGAATTTACCGCCTACGGTTATGTACGTTAGATGAAGGAACTTTACTATTATTGGAATGATTCGATTTGCTCCGAGATGGAACTTCGAGAATCGTCGTTGCTTCCAACATCTGCCTCAGAAGATTCCTCGCTGAATGACAATTCATTACATGATTCTTTGAAAACTTTCAACTTCTCAAGGCACTGAGATTCGGAATAGAATTTGACGATTGCCTCTCTCAACAAATGGTCTTTCTTCCAGTTTCTAAATTATGATACTTTCGTTAGATATGATTCTTTTAAGATCGAGATAAATATAGAATACTTACTGATGTTGAAGATAGTTTGCACTAAGTTCATAGATTTTGTTATCATGGCACTTCACTGCGTATTGGATGACATAAGAGGTGAGACCGCTTTGAACTAAACATTTTAACCCTTTCATTTTTGCTTCAGCTGCAAAATATATATTTGATGCCTCCACATACTTTCCTTTCCCTTTCAATGCTTTTGCAAACATAATAAGATATTGTTTATCAGTGGATTCCCGTTCAGAGGGTGTGAGGTTCGTAATCATTTCCTCTGTCGTGAAATCGACATTATTTTTGACACAAATGTCAAGTGCTTTCTCGAATAAACTAAGTTCACTTGCAAGAAGAACCGCTGCCTTTTCAAACTTTTGCATGTTTATCAATTTGTCCGCATATTTGGACATGTAATGTGTTCGAGAGTTTGGGTTCAATTTTTTCATACTTTTTTCAATAAGGTCGAAAACGTAGTCTTCTATGTTGGTTTTCTCCTCACAATCGAAAAATAGATCTAACGCAATCTTCAATTTACCGCACTTGTCGAATAGAGTTAAAGCCTTATGTATATCTTTATTTTCCTTAAAATAATTTGCAGCGCTATTGATGACTTGTGTAGAGTTGCTTTGCAAAGCAAGACTCATCAAATCCGAATCTAATCCGTAAGCAATAGACAGACGTACAGCATGGTTGAAGGAGCCACATAATTTAAAATATTCAATAGCATCGCATATTTCACCTATTTCTTCAAGATGTTTTGCAAGATAATGAGAGCTCACTCTGCACGGAGTACTTTGAATCAGATTAGCTGCTCTTTCATAATCCTCAAGGCTACATAAGATCCTTACTAAGCTGAGTGTATCCTTTGCTTTTTCATAGAACATCATTGCTTTTTCTAGTTCCCCTGTACTCTCATGATAAGATGCAACCCATTTCAGTATATCTTCTCTTTGAGACGATTTGGCGTAATCCTCTAACTTTTCAATTTTCTTTAGCTTGTGTAGCATTCTTGGAACTTCCGTCCCAGCAACTTCCGCTAGTTCATAGAACTCGATCGCAGCGTCAATGTCACCATTACTTTTGAGGTACTCGGCGTATTGATATTGAGTTGTTTTCAAGTGCAATCGATCTTTCTCCTGGGCGATTTTCAGTGCATCTATCCATTTTCCTTGAGCTATGTATAGCTGGACCAACAGGTCGTAACGCCCACATTCTTTATACAACATTGAAGCATCATCTAAGAGACCAAGCTGGACAGCGAGTGTTGCAATTGCTTCATTCATTTCACCATTTTCAATCGAAGCCTTGATTGCAAGCGCTCCTCTAGCATACCCCATTTTTGCTAGACATATTTGAGCAATATCAATTCTTCTAGCTTTCACACAATTTACTGCTAAATTTTCCCATATTGAAGTATTTCTGATTGATTTAATTGCATCAATGGCATCATCGATTTGTCCATTCGTTTTCAGTTGAGAAAATTTTGTCAAAGTCTCCCTTGTCTCATTATCATCTTCATGGAATGGAATGAAATCATTTATCAACTTCTTACAAACACGTTTGTCAAATGAGATTTCGTGCGATAGTGCGGAACTGCTCGTTATATAGAGAAAAGGGATAGATACGCGTGCGAGCGATCGAAGATTGAAGTCCTCTGTCAAATCAACACAAGTTTGTTCTCGAATTTTCTCATTTCTTAATACAAATAAGGTGGTTACCTTCTTTTTGACTTCCATGTTTTCAAAGAAAAATGTGACATCGCATCCTAGAAGAGACGGCTCCTTGACGTCCCACATATGATTATTTATCACATATTTGGCGTGCATACTTGCATTTTCGTTCAAAAAGTTGTACTGTCTAATATTGCCATCTTTAAAATCCCCTACAAAGATCCCGCTATTCGAAATTCTCTCGAATGGATTTATTTTTGCTTGAAGGATAAACGAAAACATGCTTATGTCTGAATTCAGTCGCACCAATTTCACTTGACCTGCGCTGTTGCCTCCTTCAAACGAGATTGGATTCCCAACGTATTTGTATTCTCCACCAACAAGTACCATCAATTTAAATATGTTCTTGTCGGTGGCCACAAGTAAATAATCTCCCAATAAGTCTAAGGCTATCGGTTTTCCTTCCATCTTCGTGAAACATATCTCTAACTTTTTAGCACCTTGTAAACATGTAAATATAATGCGATTATTATGGATAAAAATTAATGTTTTTTCATGCATGTACAGACTGTGAGATTGAAAACAAAAATTCGATCTTAACAACAATCTGTTTGCGCCGTAGTCCATATCATAAATAATGATTTCATTGTCATCGCTTTTTATGGCAAGTTGATCCAAACTCATTGTCATGTCAGTAATGTTCTTTCGCAAAACCCGAGATGCATTTATTGTTTTGCATTCCTCAAAATTATGGATGAGAAATTGACTATCCGCGCATCGAATCGCGCAGGAGTTCAAGGTTGAAACGGTAACGCATTCCTTCAGCTTCAATAATGTTACGCACTTATCTGTTCCAACAAGCAAGTCATTATGGTTCCATTCAATCCAGGTCGGTTTGATAATTCGGTTTTCACAAATTTTTATTGAGTCGAATAGAGTCCAACTGAAGCTATCAGCAGATGTCAACTCCCTTCGCCAAATGACTAGTATTCCAGAAGAGGTTACTACAGCGAGCAACTTTAGTAAGTCATTGTACTCAAACTCTAAGATTTCTCCTGGGAAATCATTACTTGAACCCAAACACTCCATTTCATCATTTTCCATATCCCATATTCTTATAGTACCTTCTCCTGTCGTTAGGCTTGCAAATAATTGACTAGATAGTAATTTCAGTCGCGACTCTATGTTGAGACCATCGAACTTCACTCTATTTTCAATTGACATGGTTTCAAGGGAGAACATGCAGACCATTACTCCATTTGATCCGAGTACAGTTGCAAATATCTTTGGTTTGGTAGGATTATTACTAAAAATAAAGTCTTGTACAGTGCAACAGAGATCAACCAAAACTTTTGAAGAGTTTGTTTTCACAGAGCAAGTATATATTTTCCCATCTTTCGAGCAATAAAGAGGGAATGAGTTCTTAACTATGTCGCATGTGTTTGATCTGGCAAAACTTTGAGCGATAATTGAAGAGCTCTTTAACAGAAGGCAGGATAAAATCGGAGATTCACAATTGTCTTGAAAAAGTAATTCCGGTGCCATCAATCCATCTTTATTCAATAAAATTTCCCAAAAGCTGATGGAGCCATCGATGCTTCCAATCATTACGAGAACATCAGATGATGCCAAGCTACTGATCTCATGTGTATGAATGTCATCGAAAGAGAATAAAGTATTTATTTCAAAAGGATACCCATCCATTTCGCTCGGTCCCTGTTTTACTAGAGCACAAAACGAGACTCTGCCGCTGTCGTATCCCAACACCACAAAATTACTTGACCAATTCAATATCGTAACTTTAGACGAGAAAGAGCTATCATCTTGATGATACCGTATTGGATTTGACATATTTTGAGAGTGGAAATGTAAAATTTCAAACCCATCACTTGAATGAACAGCAACAACTGGCGAGGTTGAAATGTGCTTCGGGCATAAGGACGTCGTGAAAATCTCTTTGAAACTTCCGAAATTATGTTTGATTATCTGATTCATTTCAAATTCTATGATTGTTGGTTTGTCCGAGAACTGTTTCATATACGAAGCTAGCATATTGGTTAGAGAATTACATTTTTGAATTCTGCCGCGGTGGAAACTCGAAGCTCTAGAGGAGTAAACACAAAATTGAATGATGTAATAGATTTCGTCAATTCGAAGAGCTTCAATAACAGTTTGGATAACAGTTTCGATAACGATTTGAAAGTTAAATAATTCACAGGCCATACTCTCGCTATTTCTCTAGATATTGCTGACGATGAAAGATCTAGCTTGTGTATCCACCAATCCAAGTAATAAAATATACCATTGATGAAAAATGAACTGTTCTATCATCGACTATTTCAAATCATATTGAGAATCTTTCGTAACAATCAGAAGAAGAAGATCTTTCTTTTCCCTACTACTGTAACGAGCAAGTTTAAACCCTATCCATCTCCACGCATGTTATCCCGAACTCCGCGTTGTTTAGGATTATGATGGACATGTTTGTGTTTACTATTGTGAATATCGCCATCAACGCCTTTTTTGTCCCAAAAGGATTTCTGACCAAACCTCATCATTACTTCCTCAAATGTTCTTTATCGTCGAATCATCATCCAGCAATTTACCATCAAACCGATCAACCTCCTGTCTCTTCAGTTCATCTTCGAAAACTTATCTTTCTCTTTTGTGAAGAAACACTATTTTTGTCATACAATAAGCCAATTAACGTTTTACCATTCGAGCTTCCGCTTAACACGTTGCGAGAATCATGCCTCAAATTCCAAAGGGAAATTTCTCATTGACGAGTAGGAGTCTTCGTTGGTAGATGGATCGTTCGCTTAGATCTTCGACAATGTTGGATCTGGATGTGGATGTGGATGTACCTTTGAGTGACATATGAACGTATGTAAGACGTATCCGGCACATATTGTGGTTTAGGTCCGATTAAGTAAAGTAAAAACCATTGATATATATAATTCTCAAACGGTTTTGTTCGTTTAAATCCTAGACTTTGCACATGCGAATGTTGAAATTCTTCGCTTTCTGCTATATCAATAATATGACATTTAGACTAACAACGACTAAAAACAGAGTTCTCACATGACCTAATTTCTATTTATGAACCCAAGGAACATAACCGGTCTACCGTTGCGATTCAAATAAGTTTCACAATACGTCGTAAAACACAAAAACAAGAGAGCAAATAAGAGTAATAACACTACACAAACGGAAGAATAATGAATCACGTTAGAACGATGTCTCGACGTCCGCCAATCTCCTTTTCATCAGCAACATCAATGTTTCTACTCATGAATTTAATCGGATTCACGGATTACGTCAGGAGCAGTGACGACGACTTTCACAACTCCAAGCTCTTTTTGGAAGAATATAATAGCAAAGATGATGGTGATGGTGTGGAGGCGCTATTGCTTCAAGATCTGCGACGAAAAAGACGACGTCAACGAATGGTAGATACTGTTACTCCAGACGATTCGCAAAATATTAATGTCGACGTGACACCTCTTGTCGATGACTTCCTGCTGTTAGATATGCCCGCTAATGATGATGAAAGCGAAACAGAAACTGATTATATGAATGATGACGGTGGTTATAATAGTACAATAATACTTGCCGAACCACAGGTCGGTCCTGATGGTATCATTGTGCATCCGGTACATATTTTTGAAAATCCCATCATGAACGGAGGTCTTACGCAACATATTGTCGCTTCAGATGGTTTCACTCAAATAATTGTAGACAACCCTCAGGCAAATTTACTGAATGAACCTTTTGTTGTTTTTGATACAAAGTTGATTGAGGATAGGGTAACATCGCATGTCCCGGATTCGAGCATGTTTCGAACAATTGTGACACCAAGTAATGAAAACCGAATTGGACAAAGATACTCATTAAAACATGGGGTTTCTTATTTTAATTCAACGATTGGTGTCTATCCTGATTCTAGTGACGATGAAGCTCAAATTCCAATCATAGCTTTAGCGGAATATGACGATTATGAAAGTATTCGGATCAACTTTAATACAGACCAATTGAATGCAAACTTATTATGTCAAAATTTCCAATTCGAGTGCAACACGATTCGAGATGAAATTATACCACAAGTGAAAGATATTTGGCTTGATAAATTATCTGTCGTCCCGGTAGATGGCAACCTCATGTTGACCGAATCGAGTTGTGGTGAATATATCATTATACCCGACGAACACATTGAAGTAGGTGTTCCGGATACTGATCTGATCGTTTATGTCACGGGCATTGAGTGTAACGAAGATAATAAGATATATGGATTTGGATCTCCATGCGCCTTTGATCAAGAAAATCGTCCTATTGCAGGTGAGAATACAATTTCTGCTCGTTTCTTTGCTATTACATTGTACTAAATAGGATATCAAAACTATGTATTTTTAACAGCGTCACTGGTTATTTGTCTTGATGACTTGAGAGATGAAATTGAAGATGACAACCCAGTTGCAGGTGGTATCAATCTCGACTACCCATACACTACATATGTAGCAGCGCACGAAATGGGTCATATATTTGGAATGTTAGTAGAACTTTTTGAATTTTTTATCGAACCTAGGAAAGGAACACCATGGGGGGCAAAAAATGTCTCGGTGACTTGTAGGAACGGAACTAATACAATTGTTCGCTTGCCAAATAATGTAAAGGTTGATGTCAATGAGGATGGAATACCGTATTACAAAGTTGTTACATATACACTAGGGCAGGTTGCACGCAATTATTTCGACTGCAACACCATGGATGGTGTTCGCCTCACGTATTCAGATGACTTGTGTTTTACAGATTCTAATTGGCATCCGGTGAGTATCTATTAATAGGGGAAAATTGCTCAAACTTTTCGGCACTGATCGTTAGATATTTTTTCGTAACACAAATTAAAAGAGAGTGGTCCGAGATGATGTAATGAGCCCTACATTGCCTGAAGTTGATATCTTAACTCATGTCACACCGTTCACACTTGGACTGCTTGACGATACTGGCTGGTATTTAGCAAACTTTGAAAACGCTGATATATCAGTCTTCGGCTATGGAGCAGGATGCGATTTTGTCGACAAGGCTTGTATTGTGAACGGTAGTATCCCTAGTTACGCAAAAAACACATTCTGTAACGAACCAATACCATTCATATTTCGAGAGGGATTTATCAACCCTGACCCAGACGTATCGAAAAATACTTGCGATGTTGGATATAAGAGCAAGTCCATGTGCGATCTAATGGATTACACTGACGAGTTTGCGCCGGCATTTTACACAAATGCTACTTTTCCACCAGAAGAATTTCAATATTTTCCGGACGAGGTGAGTTAGTTTGATTATTTGACGTTGTCTTATTCAAAAGAAAATCTCAGCTCTCCAATTTGGCAGAACTTGGCTGCTTTTTATAATACCGAGGCCGACTTTTGTCCGATGGCTCAGAAAACCAATCAAGTCTATTGCGAAGACAAGTTTCAAGAAGCTGATTTTCCCTACGACACATATAGTGAAGGGAGTCGGTGTTTCAATACAGACCAGACAAGATCTGTTTGTCTAAACGCGTTTTGCAACTCAACAACCAGGCAAATTCAAGGGTCTCTTCGAGATATCGACGCTAACTTCACCTGTGAATATGACGGGCAACAAATTTTTGTAGACGCTGTACAACTTCAATTTAACTTCACATGCCCCCCTTTCAAGCACTTTTGTCCTGAGTAAGTTTACTTTATTACTAGATCAAATTGTTTCCTACGTTGATTATACAGCTCACTAACGCGATATTATCAAGATTAAATTGTCCAGGAAGTTGCTCTGGTCGCGGGATATGTAATGCAACCACTCAACTTTGCGTATGCGATCCTGGCGATTTGACGCCCGGATGTTATCTAAGCGCAAGGCTCTTCGCCGCGACGGATGCTCCATCACTTCTTCCATCGACCACCCCATCTTCTTCTCCATCGAGTCTCCCTTCAATAAATCCCACCTCCTCTCCAACTAGTCTTCCTTCAACCATACCAAGTTCTCTTCCGTCTATTTCTCCTTCATCTTTGCCCTCTTCCTCTCCATCATCAACGCCATCATCAATGCCGTCTCTGTTACCAACTACAACACCAACTTTGACACCGTCTCTTACTCCGAGTTCATCACCAAGCCTCACACCTTCCTCTACACCAAGTCTCTCACCATCTAAGATGCCCACCCTCTTGCCTTCTGTATATCCAACAGATTTACCATCATGCGCCCCATCAATATATCCTACAATGAGTTTAACGTACGCTTCCAAAACTTCGAAAAGTAAAAAGAAAACTAGTCACAAAACCTCAAAGAGTAATAAATCGAAAAAATTCAAATCCAGCAAAAGTCATTATAGTAAACACAGTCAAGACGATGATACTGATGACTTTGACATTTTTGCTTTAAGTGAAGGTTTCGATTTCTGGCCAAATAAATGTTTGCCTCCCGAGCCTTCTGCGATTCCATCGTTGTCGCACAAACCTTCTACTTCAAGTCTTCCGTCAGTATCACCTACAGTATCTCTGGAGCCTTCAGTTTCCGCAAATCCAACATCAACTCCTTCATCTGCTCCATCGGAGGAGCCTTCCTTGTCAAGTGCGCCGTCATATGTACCATCGATCTCAAAACAGCCTACGACATATCCAACTTTGATCCCATCAAGAGCACCCTCTCTCAGTCCGACATTGACACCAACATCATCTTTCATTCCGACGAAAATTCCGTCTGTTTATCCAACAATCTCACCGTCAGGGATGCCTTCTCCATATCCAACTAACCATCCAACTCTTTCTTCAGTACCTTCCATTTCCAAAGTGTCATCTACAGATCCTACATTTCAGCCAATCAGAACATCATCTTTTTTTTCAACAACAACTCTAGGTTCGGGCTCCTCATCTTCAGTAAAACCAAGCGAGTCTCCTGTTTCGTCCTCTTTCCCACCTTAAGCACAAAACATTTGCCAACAAAATGTTCGCGGAACTATTCGCACTAATGTCACAAGCCCTTCGTCGGCGCTACAACTTGAGTCTCAAATCACTTTAAGGTAGCTTTATGTTTATATCAACCATTAGAATACCGTAATGCTTTTCTGAAAGTTGCTGTGAGAGAGTAATCCGAAACGCTTTGTCATACTTCAATGAGTTGCGCAGCTGTATTGATACTTGTATTTCGTTGCAACGCAAGCTACAGCACTACGACGATCACGACTTTTCGTGCGTCAATAAGTGTAATAAAAAATAAAACCGATCCACAAATAATGTTGACGCATTAAACTCGGCAAAAAAAGCGCGGAATGAACAAGGTTGCGAGATTTAACAAATTCGGAAGTAATCGATGTTCTAGTGTTTCTTGTTTTGTCACTCTCTCCCAGATTTTTGCAATTTTCCTGGCACTTGTCAAGCTTAAAGTTTTTCGCCTATCTAGTGCCACATGTTGAGTCTTTGAGTCCTATATCTCAACATTGTACTTTTTGTTTCAATTTAACACAGGTACCCCAGTATTCAATATTGATTACTATCTACTCTGATAACAGTTCTACATCGCATCGTTTAGATCTCGTCCTTTTCATGATTTCATTCTTTGTCCAATAACTCAGGTTACGGGTAAACAATTAATAGAATCCCATAGCCGAATTTAAATACATATCATTTAGCAAAATTGATATTTATTAGGTTGTCGTTGTCTAACAGTGCATACTATTTTTACATGACAAAAAGTAAGATTTACTAGTGACGCTTTTTGCCTTCTTTCTACGAGCAAAATGTTGCGGAATTAGAATGCCTGTTGTGTGGTTTATAGTTTATACGTGCAACAGAAGCATGGTGTTGTAGCCAGATATTGCGACTTATGGCAAGGAAACACCGTATATCACCTCTACGCTCGTAAGAACAAGTATGCTTTAGAAAGGGATACACTCGCCTCTCGCTAGATTGAAGATCTGGTTTTCCTTCAAAGATGGGCATCAATAGATTTTCCAATGATGTGAAAAATATCATCCACGATATTTCGTCTGTGCATGTTTACCAGTAGCAAGCTCATATAAACTGAAAAACTTCTTAACATATTTAGAGTAAAATTTAGAAAAAGAAAAATAGAATCGGCACATGAGTGACAAGTGATGAGTGATGAGTTGTTTTCAAAGGAACCCAACTGCGACCGAATTGAGAACGCGATGATCTATGCGAGGATGCAAAATGCATAGCTACACATGTAGCATGCCCCATTGCCCCACAGCCACAGCTACATGAATTTATTGTCCAACAGAAACTAAGCATAATAAAAAAATTTCAACGGCTATACTATAAGTATATTATCTATTAATACATGTAGTACATTGTAATTGATGATATATATAAAGTGGAAAAGGAAAAGGAATAAATTCCACATGTACATAGAACTCCTATAAATATTCGATATTCGATGGCTTAAGAGACAAATAGATACAATATTCGATGGTTTAAGAGACAAATAGATACCAATACGTGTACTAAGTAGATACGAATTTTATCGGTGTTGATATAATAAATACGCTAATTAACAGCTAAACACGTATTTCTTAATATATATATATATGTATATATATATACACGCAATACATACTTTGAAAAACTAAACACATGCTAAGTATTTCCACCGGTCATATCCATTTCTATTATTCAAATTTTGTCTTCCAAAATAGTAGGTCGAATATCAATGGAAATGAAAACTATCTCAAACATATACCGGTAGTTCAAAAGAGGAATTAAAGAATTTTTGAAAAGATATGAGGAGAAGGCGCAACTCAACGAATGACTTCATACTTCCTCTCTTATCCGTCGCATTATTCAATTCATGTCATGCCGTCGAAGAAGAAACAACTTCAATCAATAGAATAAATGAAGCCATGACGACGGAAATATTTCCCGATGGGTATGTCCGTTCTATCGACGACAATCGGCTTTTAAGCAGACAGCACCGATACTTGTTTGAAGATGCATCAGTAACAAACCTCAATCAAACAATTGTTACTTCGCAGGGCGGTTTATTGACGATTGACGATCCACAGGCAAATCCGTTACAGGAACCCATTGTATTTTCAAGTGATTATCGGAAGAATCCTCTGCAGAAAATAGGAGTGAGCGGATCGTTACGTGAAAGTCTTTTCTTATCACCTTGGGACTATAATTCTGCTCAAAATTATGGTGATCGGATAATGACGACAGGCGATTTGAACGAGTACGAACCTATACGCATACGTTTGGACACAGACAATTTTATAAACAATCCGAATTATAACATCCAAGTGACGTCCTTTATTCAAAATGTTTTTCCTGAAATAACAGAGGTGTGGATTGATAGATTGTCAGTTATTCCGGTTGAAGGAAATTTAATTTTACAGAGTGATACTTGTGGTGACCTCGTACCTATTCCTGATGATCACAAAACAGTAGGAGTTTTGGATACCGACTTAATCATATATATTGTAGGTACTGAATGTTTTGATGAATTTCCAACATATGCTTACGGCGCTCCGTGCGAATACGATCAATTTGGTCGTCCTATTGCTGGTATGTAACATTTTGTTTACTGTGATGCTGAATGTTTGAGATTATGACAACATCTTTCTCACTCATTGCTTTGCAGGATATTTGGCCGTGTGCTTGAACGAAATAGAAGAAGTTGATGGATCGATATCAGCTGATCAATATATTGTTAATACATACGTACAAACGCACGAAATCGGACACATACTAGGTTTTCTTGTTGAATTGTTTCCCTTCTACTTCGACTTAGAGCAAGGCCAGCAGTATGGAGGAGTGGAACAGGAGATAATATGCACAGACGGAACACTGAAAAATTATACGTTGCCAAAGAATGTGCGCAAAATAGAGGTGAATGGAGGTATATTTTACGAATTGATTTCGCATACAACAGTGCAGGTGACAAAAAATATCTTCGCCTGCGACGATATACTTGCAGGATTGCGAATATCATCAGATTCTGATAATGGATGTATTGGAGGTCCTCACTGGTCCCCTGTAAGTTTAGATATAATCATTATATCTTATGTTCGTGTTGACTAAATGGATAAGTTTGATTTGTATAGAGAATCATCGATAATGATTTAATGTCTCCAATAAATGACGAGAATGTCTTCAATGAATTAGAAACGAGTATAACACCTTCTACACTCGCGCTATTCGAAGATACGGGATGGTATAAAGCAAATTTTACTCGATCGTCACCTCGTGCGTTTGGATTTAATGCAGGCTGTTCATTTTTGTCTGAGCCTTGTCTTGACAATGGAACTATCCCGGAATATTCCGTCGGATCTTTTTGTAATATATCCGTACCATTTGATGGAACGGAACCTGATTCAAATTTAACTCAATATGGTTGTGATTCAGAACATCGACGTAAAGCTGTTTGCGATTTAGTTGACTACTTGGAACCACCAGCAAGTGAATCGGGGCAAAACCCACCACCTGAACCATTTCAATATTTTTCTTCGCCAGTAAGTCTATAAATGGTAATTCTATATACATGAAAATACTTATCGTTGACATTTTAGACTAAAGGTGCTTATTTTGATACAAGTGCCGATTATTGTCCGAGAATTACAAATTATTTGTCTGTGGATTGCTCTGAAGTCCAACAAGAAGCGACTTTCTTTTACGACGACTTTGGAGAAAATAGCAGGTGCTTTGAGACTGATCAGCGTCAGTCGGTTTGTCTTAGTGCTTCATGCAACGTCACAACTGGAAAAATCGAAGGGTTCTTGCTAAATAATGACCAAACCTTCGTGTGTGAGTATGATGGTCAAGTTATCGATTACGAGGTAACACCCGCTTCATCGAGTTTCAAATTTATATGTCCGCAAGCAGCAAAGTTTTGCAAAGATGTATATTGTCCTAGGGGGTGTTCGGGACGCGGGTATTGTGACTTGGACACTGAACCGTACCCGACCTGTAAATGCATGGACGAAAATGATGAATCTGATGATTGCAGCGAAACTCTCACTGGTGTGACTATTGCAAGCAACGCGCCATCGATAATTCCAACAGCGAGACCCAGTTTGTCACCTACGCTTAATCCCACTCTCGTTCCATCAACATATCCTTCTTTTTTTCCAACTGCTTCTCCGTCTTCGGAGCCAACGAATAAGCCAACCGAAACTCCATCTACATTACCCTCTTTGAAACCATCAAGTACACCGTCAACTACACCGTCTCTCTATCCAACTTTGGAGCCTTCATCAATGCCGTCAACAATGCCGTCATCAATACCATCATTCTCACCGACTTTGGAGCCTTCATTAATGCCGTCAACAGTGCCGACATCCATGCC
>Ga0213867_1000833_pt1 | contig 13756 bp, 11 predicted proteins | sample PICome_12_FD_160120 | JGI IMG/M metagenome (GOLD analysis project Ga0213867, IMG submission 160120) | Coastal seawater microbial communities near Pivers Island, North Carolina, United States - PICO540 | ecosystem: Environmental > Aquatic > Marine > Coastal | place: USA: North Carolina... | reverse complement strand
TCTCTCTACATTGCTCGGGAGGGAGTTTAACGAGTGGAAGTGTCTATATGAGTAATCTGGTTTTGGTTCCGCTTTATGTGTGGTGGGAGCGCTATGTGAAAAGGTCGGCGGGAGCTTTGTTGATTCGGCTCAGTTGTATCGATCTTTTTTGCGTTGTTTATGTTGTTTTTGGCGGTGGGGGTGAGAGCTACCTAAATGCTTTTTTCTACTTATTTTTAAAATCAATGTATGTCGTCATTTATGAGATTGGTTACCTTGAAAATGACGGTCTCATAAAAGGAAAGATTGCGGGGGTGGCTGTCATTTTGCGCCTGATTTTATTTACAGTTGGTGTCCTGATTTGTGCGCGATTCTTCGTCGGCGTAGATATTGTTAGGTTTTGTGTCATCTGCGTTTTAGGAATATGCTGTTTTTATGTTCACAACCGAACGAGAAAGAAGTTTCGATTTATTTGTATTTTCTTCTTATACTTTATCCGGTTTTTGCTACCCCTTTGCTTGCTGTCTCTCTCGTTTAATTTCGGTTATTGGCTCTTCTCTTTAGCTTTGAGTGCCTCGTTTTCATATCGTTATTCGATTGCCAAAAATTCGTTCAAGAGAAGGCCGTTTGAGGTCCCTGTATTACGGCTCTTTAATCCGATGTCCGACTTCTTTATCATCAGAGTCGCATGGTTCGCATTACTGCTCATATCTTGTTTCGACTTAGCTTACTTTTTCTTATTTTTGGTGCTCGGGGGCGTGGACCTTGCTTTGGTAGTCGTGCTCATCATCTCGAAGTTTGCGAGATCTCTGAATTTTGATACCGTTTTTCATGTTCACACTAGATTTTCGCATGATTCGGATAATTCCATTAGCTCGATTTCAAGGGCGATAAGCGTTGAGCATGGGGCAGCGGGGGTTCACCTTACAGATCATGCAGAAGATTTTTGTGCTGCTTCTTTTTCGGAATTGAAGTCTGAAGTGTCGAATTTTGGGGATCGAAGAATGCGATGTGGGCTAGAGTACAATATTTTTGGGCAGCATGTCCTAGCCTTTGATCTGTCTAAGTTTATTTCCGATGCGGAGGAAGACCGAATAAAGCTCTCTGGCATAAAAGAATATTCAAGTCGATTAGTTTGGGCTCATCCTCATTTTGCCATGAGGCGAGTTGTCCTGAGTAGGAAGTATCGAGAGGAGTTATTTGCTATTTTATTTGCTGTGGATGCGATTGAGGTGGTTAATTTTAAGCAAACTAGAGGGATCCACTTTGCTTGGAGGCATATGTTTGTTGGTTTGATTTTTCTTCTATTGTTCCGTGGAGATTTAACACTCGGTTTAGATGCTCATCGCATTGATGATTTTGGAGTTCTGAAGAAAAGCCCATTGCAAGCATTTGCGATTTATTTAAAGGGTGTCATTGGTTGATGGTTGATGGTTGATGGTTGGAACTGCAAAAGAGTATTTAGGTTTATTTCTTCTGAAAGCGGGGGCGACGGGAATGGCTTTGGCCTTTTGGATTCTGGTCGGTAGGCATGCGAGTGTTTCTCTGTTTGGGGAATTTCAATATTCTATGACGGTGATCAGCTCTCTGACATTCTTATGCGGGTTCGGGGTTCCGCAAGCGATATTTCAAAAGGTACTTAATCTGAATGGTCGCAGGATGGCCTCAGCCTATATTTTCGCTGGGTGGGCCATCTCTATTTTTTCGTTGTCTTTGTGTGCACTATTAATCCTTGCATTAGCTGTTTTTAGTTGGGTCAGTTCGGCAGGTTTTTTGTGTGTCCTCGCAGGCTTTTCAATTTGTCGATTGTTTATGATGGAGGTTTGCAGAGCGCACGGGACGTCTCTGTTTTTTTATCTCTCCGAGTTTTTGCAGGCCTCGATTCGGCTGGTTGCCTTTTATGCGTTTAATACCGTTTTCGATTTGGAGGCTTCATTTTTCGGATCAGTGATTCTTTCTCTCGCCTTTTCTTCCTTTTTTCTCTGCCTGAGGGATATGGGTATCTTTGGCGTGCCTAGTAAGCGTTTTTTGCATCGTGGAGTCGAACTTCTCGGAGTTGGAAAGTTCATGTTGCTTAATGCATTGTCATGGCAGATTGTCTCTTGGTCCGATTTCTACATGCTTAAGTTTCTAGCAGATGAGGAAGATTTGGGCGTGTATGCAATTAGCAACCGAATCGCGATGACGCTGTTGTTTGTGGTCCCTATCAGTGCGGCTTTGTTTCCGCGAAAAATTGTGGCCAGTTTTAATAGCTCGGAATTTCGTGCCGCAAGAAGCTACCTATATCAGTCTTGGCTTGTTGGTTTACTTTTCGTGTTCGTGGCTTCATGTACTTTGGGCCTTTTCGTAGATGAAATTTTGGCCTTTATGGGTAAGCATGAGTATCGGCATTCGGTTCACATCGGTGTCTTGGCTTTGACTGTTGGTTACTTTGCGCAAGGGGTTTTAGGTCCTTTAGGAGTTATTGGGAATGGACTTCAGTTGCATAGAAAGATGATGACGATTAACTTGTTCTGCTGTGTTCTGAATTTGAGCGGAAATTACATATTGATTGGAGAACTAGGATTCGTTGGGGCTGCTGTTTCGACTTCGCTAACTCTTTTGACGATGAAGATCCTCCAATGTGCGATTGTCGGAAAGAGTCTAAAGGTATTACCTCTCTCATAAAGGACTAAATGAATAGGATGAGTAGGATAATTTTTATTGTTGGAATGCCTCGTGGAGGGACGACACTAATGCGTTTGTGCCTCAATTCACTCGATGGGATCTTTATCTTACCCGAAACGCAATTCATGCTCAAGGTGTATGGGAAGCGCAGAGCGTTTTGGGCAAGTCGATTTGAGAGTTTGAAGTCTGTTTTGGATACACCGTACGAGGCAAAGACTCTCGACTTGAGCGATCAATTTCTAGATTCGCTTGAGCACGAAAGTTTGGAGACTTGTTTCTTGTCTTGCATGCGCGAGGCATCAAAGGATGAACCCCTGGAAATCGTTGGAGAAAAGGATCCAGTTCACACCTTTTTTGTTAGAGAGCTGTTGAGATGGTATCCAAACTCAAGAATTATCGCATTGGATCGCGAGATGGCTCCGGTTGTCGCTTCGTTTTTGAAGCGGATTGATTTGGACTCCAATCTCTATGGCATCCTTGCTCGGCTTGTTTTGACTCGCAAAGAGATGCGAAAATTTAAGGATCTTTCAGGGGTTTTGACCGTGCGTTATGATAAGCTGATCGATTCTCCTGAGGATGAATTGAGGCGCGTCTGTCGTTTTGTTGGAATGCCCTTCGATCCTAAGATGCTCAAGCCTGGTAGAACCTCTTCCTATGATGAGTCTTGTGGGGTTGGGGTGAAACGAGATCGGAGTGGGATAACGAAAGAGAACAGCGAAAAGTGGCGATCTGTGCTGAGCGAAAAGCAAATTTCCTTGATTGAGGAAATCGATCGAGGAAATCCGATTACTTTGTTTCAAACTTTTCTAGTCCCTGCATTTTTCATTAAATATTTTCGTATGAAGTTTTGTGTCTGGAGGGCAAAATTTGGTGTGCTAAAATGAGAGACAATAGAGTCGTTGTTCGTTTAGGTCTTCTTTACATTGGATTTTCCATTTTGGGTAGTTTGTGCTCGTTTGGGTATGCCACTCAAGGGCTACTTGCGGGGATCATTTGGCTTTCGATTATTTTGTTGAAAGTCGCCCTTCTGGGGACTATCAGGTTAGAAGTCAGACCCAGTGAATTTACAGTGCTGGTCTTTTTGGATCTGGGGCTATATCTGTATCCTTCATTGCGGCTTGCGGTGGGATATGAACGCCTCCTATTGGAGCAGTACGTTTATCTTGGAGTAGTTGGTTTGGTTGCTGGTGTGGCTTTATTTCTTACTTCACAGGTATTTCGTCGTGTGGGCAAAGAGGTGAAGCTTGACCATCATGTTGGATTTTCGGATGGGAAGTTGATTGGAGCTTTTTTGCTGGTGATTTGCGCTGGATTCTTTGCTTCTATAATCTCTTATTATTTAGGGATTTCGTTACTCGGCCGTGAGGCATCCGTTCAGCTACCGTACAAGCTGAATGGAATTTTGCTCTACTACAGGAAGTTCTCTGTTTCGTTTCTTTGTATTTTAATTTTGGCACTTATTTTTGCAAAGCAGAGAAAGTTCAGCTGGCTACTGTTATTTTTTTATTTCGTATGGGTCGTTGTTGAGATCTACGTCAAACAAAGCAAAGGCTGGATATTTGTTGCGAGTCTTCCATTGCTCTATTTTGCACTTAGCAACGGGTTTCTTCGTTGGAGGCATGTAATCGGTCTCACAGTCTGCCTTGCCGGCTATATTTCGGTCTACCCACTATTGGTTGTGATACGAGATGCTTCAATTGCAGGATACAGTCTTATTGATTCAGGTCAGTATGTATTGAGCCATAGATTTCGTACTATGGGTATCGGCGATTACTTTTTCCATTTTTATTCACGTGTTTTTGGTGATTCAAGTAAGCTTCTGAATATTCAATACGCCTTCGATGCGACGTACTTCTTTAACAATTTTGCGGTGGTTAATTTATATAAAAATCCTGCTTACTTTTACACTCGTTATATTTTGGAAGTTCCACTGGGAGTTGTGTTCAGCGCGGGTTCGACTGGTGTATTTGGAGGGATGATCGTGTTTGGTCTGCTTGGTGTTGCGGGTACAGTTTCTCTTGTTGGTCTTTTTGCGGCTTGGATTGATCGAAAGTTTGTTCGATCGAGCCATCGGCTTGATATCTTCTCTCCGGCGCTCTCTTCCTTCGTTTTTCTATTCATGATGCAAGGATTTTGGCAGTGGATATTTGACAGAGAGACAGTCTTTGTGATTATTTTCCATGTTGTAATTATTCTATACTTGAATAGTAAACTCAGGGTCATCAGATGAGTATTATCGTATCCGGATTGTGGCGATGGCATATGTTCGAGCTTGCCAAATCTTTGGCGGAGCATGGACAAGCGACTACTGTTTTTAACGCAGATTTTCGGAGGCCTGAGCTAATGGCTGAAGTGTCCTACCAAAGGGCACCGATTTCACTTGCCCTGGCTGGCAAGCTCGCATCAAAGAATCGATCGATCCGAACATTTGCTTATGATGCCATCTGCCGAAAATACGACAGTTGGGTCGGCTCTCGTTTAGAAGCAATGGATGAGGAGGCAAAGATCTTTCATGCCTGGTCTTCTTTTCATCCTATCTCTGGTAGTCTTGCTACGCGATCTGGTGCAAAATGGATTGTTGAGCGTTCTGGTGCCCATGTGTCTCATCAAGATAAAATAGTTAAGGAAGAGATGGACCGATGGGGAATTCATCAGGATGAAGTTACGCTAAAGGTCAATGTGCGTGAGCGAGAGGTGATGCTTGAAGAGTATGAAAAGTGTGACCACATCTTAACATGTTCGACGGTGGCTCGTAACACTTTCGTTGAGCGAGGGATCGACCCTTGTAAGGTTAGCTCCATTACTCTGGGATGTAACTTTGCCCCCAAGCGAATTGTTCGTCCACAGGGTAAGACATTTAGACTACTCTCCATTGGGATTCCTAGCCTGAGGAAAGGTTTCTTCTATTTATTGGAGGCATGGAAGCGCTTGGCTCTGCCGGGTGCAGAGTTGCACATTATCTCCGGTGGTATGGATTTTTTTGATAGATATCGGTGCGTGCCAAACGTCTTTTTCCATAGTCCTGTTCCCCGCGCTGAGCTTTCTAGATTTTATGAATCTAGCTCCGCATTTTGTCTGCCCTCCGTTGAAGATGGTTTCGGTCTCGTAGTTCCGGAGGCAATGTCATTTGGGCTTCCTGTTCTGGTTTCTGATGCCGTTGGCGCACTAGAAATCGTTGCAAACGGGGAGAACGGTTTCGTTTTTGAGTCGAGAAATATTGATCAACTCTGCGAGAAGATAGTGATACTCTACGAAGATGAAATCCGCAGACGGGCGATGGGGGTGTTGGCTAGTTCTCGCGTATCAGAGTGTACCTGGTCTAAGTATGGACTGGCACTCGCTTCTCTCTATGACAGAGTTCAGAATATAACGCACTAGAGCCTACCGGGATTTCTTCGGTATCTTGGTCTACGGTTCACATTGCTTCAAAGTTTCATCACGAAGATATGCCATCGGTTTCTAGCTATTCTCATCAACAGAAAGCTGCGCTGATTTTGCTTGGAACCGCCTTTTATGATAGTTTGCGCTTCGCACTTCGGTTAAAACGATGCTCTTCACATCAATAGAATTTTGGGGCTTCGCAATTTGTTTTATTGCGTCTTACTTTACTTTGCATGGTAAAGCCAGACTCTGGCTTTGTCTATCTGGAAGCTATCTCTTTTATGGTTACTGGGATTGGCGATTTCTTGGTTTAATTTTTGCATTAACCTCTGTCAATTTTGTTATCGGTAAGCTGTTAGACGGGAATAACGACAGGTCATTTCGCAAGGTCTGTCTTTGTGTCAGTATTTCATCCAGTCTAGGTGTCCTTGGTTTCTTCAAATACTGCGGCTTCTTTTTGGAATCCATCTCTGATCTCTTCGAGAGACTTGGAGTTGATGCTGAGTTGGGTACCCTTAACGTCATCCTTCCTGTGGGTATTTCGTTTTACACTTTTCAGGCAATGAGCTACACCATCGACGTTTACCGGAGTAATATCGATGGAGAGAGATCATTTTTACGATTTGCTACCTACATCTCATTTTTCCCGCAACTGGTTGCGGGGCCCATTGTTCGCGCTTCAGAGTTTCTTCCCCAGCTCAGGGAAGATTTGGCTTTTTCTTGGGCTAATTTATTAGAGGGGGCCGTTCTTGTAACGTGGGGCTTTGTTCTGAAGTCTTTGGTTGCTGATTCTATTGCCCTGTTTGTTGACCCACGTTTCGGTAACCCTCAGGCTTTTGGAAGTTTGGATTGGTCACTTACAGTTCTATTTTACGCTTTTCAAATCTATGGGGACTTTGCCGGGTACTCGTTGATCGCAATTGGTATCGCAAAGATACTGGGTTTTGATTTTCCGACTAACTTTAAACTACCTTATTTATCGACTAGCTTCAGTGATTTTTGGAGCCGCTGGCACATTTCGTTGTCAACTTGGCTCCGTGATTATTTGTACATCCCTCTAGGAGGCAATCGTTGTGGAAAGGCCCGCACTTACGTGAATTTGATTCTAACAATGGTCCTCGGTGGACTTTGGCACGGAGCATCATGGAACTTTGTCATTTGGGGGCTGATACACGGAACACTTCTGTGCCTGCAGAGATTGTTAGGGTTTTCGAAAACTCGACCAGGAGATGGCATCTTTAGTGTCTTGCGCTGCCTCCTCGTCTTTTTCTGCGTCTGCGCCGCTTGGATCTTTTTTCGCGCCTCGTCCCTTGACGATGCTTTGTGGATTTTCTCGAAAATCCTGAGCTTTGAGCAATTGTCTTTTGCAGATGTTAAGCAACGGTTTATCGCGGTTAAGTGCCTTCTGCTAGTTCTTTCTCTGGTTGTTTTGGAACTTTTCCGCGCTAGGTTTGATTGTTGGAGCTTAGCCAAATCCCACCCGGCACTTTACTTTGTCTTTTTTCTCCTGTCCGGGTGGGCTCTCTTACTGGGTGGAACGTTTGGAAATGACGCGTTTATATATTTCCAATTTTGACGTTTTGGTGGACCTATGACAGGGAAAAAAATACAGTCGCAAGCGGGCCGACAAGATCTGAAGAGCGTGTTAATTTTTATGCTGGGTGTCGTTCTGCTTTTTGTTGGAGATCGTGGACTTGGGCGAATGTGTGAGGTGTTTCTTTTGTCTTCAGGTTTTCGCCTGTCGAAAGTCTACAGTGGGGCAGTAAGAGCTGATATTTTGATTCTTGGGAATTCTAGAGGCGTCAATGGGGTCTTTACCCCGAAAGTTGAAGAAGAGGTTGGGCTCAACGTATTCAATATGAGCTACAACGGAATGGGTATACAACTCGCTGATAATCTTTTTCAAGATTATCTAGAGCTTAATCCTTCGCCGAAAGTTCTTATTGTCGAGGTGACCTGTCTGATTGGTGATGACACTTTGTTGAAGGATCTTAAAATATTTTCTGCGTTTTCAGATCGAATCCAGAGAGAGCTTCAAAAAAGATATCTAAGTCTCTACTGGATGGGGCAGCTTTTTTCACTTTATCGTTTCAATGGCGAAATGTTCTCGCGTATTTTATACTACAAAGGAAAGAGTGACCAAGATTGGATTAATCGATATCGAATTTCTCAAGAGCGAGCCATCTCTCACAGGCCTAGTCTCAATCAAATTGAAGGATTCGGTACAATTCCAAGGAGTCAATGGGACTCGCTAGCATCTATTATTGAGATCGCGAAAGATCAAGGTATTTTGGTTCGACTGTATGTTTCTCCTTACTTGCCTGCTCATGTGGGTGAACTCAATCCACAGTTTCCCCATTTTTTAGGAAAGCTTCATGATTTTGCCGAGCGTTTTGACGTCGAACTTTGGGATTATTCAAGTGCCATTTCAGAGATGAAAGCGTTCGCGGATCCCATACATTTAAATCTTGATGGCTACCATATTCTACATGAGATCCTAAATGAGGATGGGTTCTTCGACGTCGAATTGACAGACATTCAAAGAATGTAGGCCCTCTTAGATCTGATTCACTATAAGCAACGGTATCTATTCAGTGAAGGTTTTGTTTGTCCTTAGTGAAGTGCCATGGCCTATTACAGGAGGCCACGTCGGTCACGTTTATGGAATGCTTCGGCAGGCTTCCATGTGTTCTGATGTGTCGATTGTGTGCTGTGTTTCGGGTGCTGAGGATCGCATTCAGTTAAATGAGTTTGGTGCTGCTCATCCTGAGTTTCGGATTGTTTCTCATCTTCAAAAGCGGATGGGGATTACGCTTTGTTTCGCTAAGCTTTTTGTTCTCATACGTGGGTGGCCGCTAACGCTTGCAGCTTACTGCGGGTTAGAGCAAGTGTTGAGTGAGAGGCTATGTCGTGAAGACTATGATGCGGTTATCTACGACTCGTGTAAGCTTATTAGCCTTAGAATAGAGGGCTTACCAACTGTTCTACTGCCCCATGATTTTTATTCTTATTCTTATCGAAAGGCATCTGCGATTGCTGATAAGTTTCTTGATCGCCTGATCTGGGCTGCGAGGGCCTCTGCATTTGAGAACATTGAGCGAAACGCTTACAACGAATTTCAGTTAGTGTCATTTGTCTCTGAGACTGATCAAGAAAGGTTTCGGCCCTATTCGCGAGGCGTTAGAATGAAATCCCTGCCAATTGCTCTTCCTGATGAAGCTTACGCTGAACCTCCGTCCTTGGAGTGTAATTCAAATGACGAGCCTGTTGTTCTAATCCATGGATCCTTTAATTTAGATATTATTGCTTTAGATCTAGAGTGGTTTCTGAAGTTTCATATAAAGGATTTAATTAATGCTTTTGTTGGTAGCCGGATTGTTATCTGGAGCCGTGGCAAGTGTACTCGATTGTCTCGTTTGGAGCGAGAGTATTGTGAGCTAGAATTTGTGTACTGGGTGGATGACTACTTTGATTTCTTGAATGCGTCTAGGGTATATATTTACCCTCAACGTTTCGGGTCTGGTTTGCAAACGAAGGTGTTGCAGGCTGTTTCTCAGGGGATTCCCGTGATTGCGAATGAGGATACACTCGCTGGATTCGATAGCTGTGGTGTGCCAGTATTCTCGTTTCAGATTGGTGATGCGGAGACTTTTTCGCGTGTTTGCCAAGACCTTAAGTTTATAGGATGGCCTGAGGATCGACAGGGTCGCTATCTTAGGGCCGAGCCTATTCGTCGAAAATATTCTGCTAAGGCTTTGGCTGAGGATTTTGAGACTGCTCTCTCATTTCTTGTGCTGTAGGTTTCTTAGAGGTTTTTATTTATTTTTTACTCACGTTCTAATGATGGCAATTTACAAGAGTGTATCATGAATATAAGGTCTTTCATATCTTTATGGCTTAGTGATCGATATTATTATGAGTTGATGTTTAGGAAGCATCAAGGGTATTTTCTTGATTGGAATAAGGTCGAAACACTTAATGAGAAAATCCAGTATTTGAAGCGATATCAGAGGGATCCAATTCAGCGAATGCTCGCAGATAAGTATGACGTTCGTGCATTTGTAGAATCAGAGTTAGGGGATTCATACCTTATTCCTGTTAAATATTGTTCTGGGGATGTCATGTCAATTCCGTGGAAACAACTTGAATTTCCATACATTGTTAAGTCAACGCACGGGAGTGGGCATTTCAGAGTCATTCGTGATGCTTCTGATTTGGATGTTTGCCGGTTGAACAAACTATGCTCGGAATGGTTGGACGTAGACTATTACCGAGTTTCAAGAGAATGGCAGTACTCTAATCTACGGCCGAGGATTATAATTGAACATTTGTTGGAGCCTTCTGATGGGAGTGAATTGAAAGATTATAAATTCCATTGCATTGGGGGGAAGGTGTATGCAATACAAGTCGACCTCGACCGCAGTTCTAATCACCGGCGAAACTTCTACAGTACAGATTGGGACTTATTGCCTTTCGAATGGTCGATATATAAGAAAGGTGGATTGTTGTGGCCTAATGGGGCTTTCGTAGAGCGGCCTGATTGTTTAGATGAGCTAGTAGTGCTTTCTGAAAGGTTGTCGTCTTGTTTTAAATACGTTCGGATTGATTGGTATGTCTTGGGTAGTCGGGCTTATTTTGGCGAGATAACATTTCACCATGGTAGTGGGTTTGAGAGGATTCTGCCTCGAAGTTATGACTTGTTTTTGGGGTCTAAGGTTAAGCTCAGGTAGTAGCTTTGGGGGCTTGATGTTATGAAATTCTTTTTTAACTCACCTTGTTACAAGCCAGCAGTTCGTCAAGGAGGTCCGATCCATTCGGTGTCCTCTCTTGCCGAGGGCTTAGTTCGTCTGGGCCATGAAGTTGTGGTCGCGGCTCCGAACCTTGACTTGGGTAAGCCTCTTGAGATGGAGACAGATCGCGATTATGTAATCAAAGGTGTCAGGGTTAGGTTTTTTGAGGTCGAACCTACGTTCTTGCAACGGACAGGGATTCCATACTTCTCAAAAGCAGCTATATATAAGGTCGGAAATAGTTTTCATCGTTGGCTTGAGGTGGAGGGGCGCGACGCTGACGTTTTCCACAGTCAGATTACTTTTACTCCTGAAAATAGAGCGGTATCTAAATACGCATTTAAGCACAGAAAAGTATACTTATACAGCCAGAGAGGTAACTTGGATCCGGTACGCATACGTATTGGTTGGTTAAAAAAAAGTGCCTTTATTCACTTTCGTGAAAAAGCCATTCTAAGGAGGGCCGATTCACTTCTCGCACTAACTGAATACGAAAGATCCACTTTTCGTAGATTTGCTCCGACGACTCGAGTAGATGTTATTCCTAATGGAATCTCGTTAGATTTTGCAAAAGGATCTGGATTTGATACACCTTCGCAGATTGTAGGATTACTTGACAGGATTTGTGATTTGCCTGTATTTTTCTGGATGAGTCGTATTCATTATACGAAAGGTGCTGATGTTTTTGTTGAATCTGCGATTCAAAGTTTGTCTCAAGGTGTGAAGTTTCATGCTATTCTTGCTGGACCTGACGAAGTTGGTATGGAAATGGAGCTAAAAGAACGCGTAAATGATGCAGGCTTATCGTCCTTCATTCACTTTACAGGCCCAGTTTCTGGAGAAGATCGTTTGGCTCTTTTGAATCGTGCTGATTGTTTTGTACTTCCAACCCTATCCGAAGGTCTGTCCATGGTTCTTTTGGAGGCGATGGCCTGCCGTTGTGCAATTTTGACATCACCGGGTGCTTACTTCGGCCAAATTGAGGACGTCGGTGCTGGTAGGGTCGTTCCGCGAGATATCGATTCTTTTTCAAAGGCGATTAACAATTTTGCACTAGAAGGGCGTGGGTATATGAGGGATCTAGGGCTTCAGGGGCTTTCTTTGGTGACATCCAGATATACATGGGACAAAGTCATTGAGAAGTATGTGAATCTTTCTCGTGAACTAGTTGATGAAAAACAGATGTAATGAAGGTTCTTGTCACCGGTAACTCGGGGCTTATCGGTCGATGGGTTGGGGCACGTCTGGATGTCGAAGGCGTCGTTTGGGCCGGGCTTGATCGTCTAGAGCGTGTCTCTGGTCAGGGGGCGGCCAAGCACTATCAAGGCGACCTGAATAATATTGAGTTTTTGAGAAAGGCTTTCTGCGATTTTCAACCAACGCATGTGATTCATCTTGCGGCGCGCTGTGATTTAAAGGGAAAAACGCTTGAGGATTACGAGACGAATCGTGGAGGGGTTGAAGGACTTGCTCAGGTTGTGAGTGAAACCCTATCAGTTCAACGTGTGGTCTACACATCTTCCCAGCTTGTGTGTAATGTTGGTTATGTTCCGCAGTCAGATGCCGATTACTGTCCGCATACTGTATACGGTGAGAGTAAGGTGGCTACTGAAGAGGCCGTGCGGTATCTGAATGGAGGCGGTGTTGATTGGTGTTTAGCGCGTCCGACTACCGTATGGGGTCCGTACATGAGCGAGCATTATCAATCGCTATTGCGGCATATTATTAAGGGAACCTATTTTCACTCAGGAAGGGGGGCGCTTAATAAGTCATATTCTTACGCCGAGAATATAGCCCATCAATATTGGAAGCTGTTAGGAGCTCCCAAGGAGCAGATCCACGGGGAGGTATTTTATATGGCTGATTACGAGCCCCTATCTCTTCGAGATTATGCAAATACCTTAGCTGATGCAATGGGAGTCAAGCGACCTTGGGTGATGCCTCTGCCATGCGCTAAACTTCTGGGGCATTGTGGCGATTTATTGAACCGAATTGGCGTGAAATTTCCCTACAACAGCTTTCGCCTTAACAATATTAGGACAGAGTATATTTTTGATCTTTCTAAGACAGAAAGTGTGTGTGGCCCATTGCCCAAGTCTTTTGAAGAGGGAGTGAAGGAGACTGCTGAGTGGTACCTTTCCAAAATAAAATCCTACAACGAAACCCAGTAAACTTTCGCTAAGTTTGGGTGCCCACGAAATGAACGGTGTTCATGTTTGGTTCAAAAAACTGTATTCATTGGGTTCTGGAGTCGACATTTATAGGCGCTAGGCATGCTGTGCTGGTGTCTTGGAAGCAATGCGAGAGAAAGCTGCTAGTAAAATTAAAATAGTTGAGTTTTACTCTTCTACTGAGTACTCGGGATTCTTAGCTTCGCTCGTTCAGGAACTGCGGCAAGCTGGTATAGATGCTCGGCAATGTTATCTCATTTCGGAGAAAAGTTATCGCGCATCTAAAAGCTTTGGGGGTAATTTTTAGGGACAGGCTAAAAATAATTGATTATTTAGAAGTTTCATGCATGTTATTCATTATGAGAACACGGCGGATGAAAGTTTCTGGGGCAACGGCGGTTTATCACTGCATGACGCATACGGTGAGCGGCACCCCTTATTTTGAGCAGCGATCCAAGGAAGTCTTGCGTAAAATGATCTGGCAGGTGGCGGCTTTCTCTGGAGTCGAAGTGCTGACTTACTGCATCATGAGTAACCATTTCCATGTTTTGTTGCGGGTTCCGGAGTCTGTTAATATATCGGATTCGGAATTGCTGCGCCGTTACAGTATTCTCTACCCGAAACCGACCAAGTATCAAACAGCTTCCATCGCTTTGATGGAGCAAACGCTTGCGGCTGGCGGTGAGGAGGCGCTGGCGATACGTAAAAGGCTGTTAGTACGGATGGGGGATGTCTCGGAGTATATGAAGTCGGTCAAACAGCGCTTCA
>Ga0213867_1000828_pt1 | contig 13773 bp, 21 predicted proteins | sample PICome_12_FD_160120 | JGI IMG/M metagenome (GOLD analysis project Ga0213867, IMG submission 160120) | Coastal seawater microbial communities near Pivers Island, North Carolina, United States - PICO540 | ecosystem: Environmental > Aquatic > Marine > Coastal | place: USA: North Carolina... | reverse complement strand
GTCAATCATGAACTGTGTTAGTGGGTCTTTGTTATCACCACGGACAGTACGAATATAGTAGGGGCTATGACGAGCATGAATACCACTAGCGGAGTCAACCAGTTGCGATACCGTACCTGATGGTTTAACGCATGTGATCGCAGCAGAAACAGGGATACCAAGGCGTTCAGCCCACTCAGCGTTAGTAGTAACAGCGATGGATCGTAGATGCTCAAGTGTTTTCTCCAGTCCTGCATTCGCAGATGTCATAAGAGGGTTGTCCATAATGCCTGTTAAAGACACACCAAGTAGACGTTCCTCTTCTGTGTTACGTTGCCAGTCTTTAGACAAGTAAGGAAACTTTGTATAGGTAGACTGAATTGTACCCAAGATTGTAGCAAGTTTAACCTTACGCTCGATATCCTCAATACTGTCTGTAGCACGAATAATACACTCAGAAAGGTTGCAAAACTGCGAATTTCGCAAGATGATTTCCGAACATGGATTTGTCCCGAAGTCTTTATCTGCTTCACGCCGCCCATTCTTTGCAGCTTGCTTCTGTGATGCTTGACGGTTGAACACACCACGCTCACCCGACTTAGACTCTACAAGAGCAGTCCACTCACGCATGAATGTCTCAATGTCAGGCTTCTCTGTGTATGCTACAGAGTTATTAGCCAAGGCACGATGTGCTGCAGTCTCCCACCACTGTCCTGACTTAGCGTGACGCATACGGTCATCTGACAAGTTAGACAAAGAGATCATAGCAGAACGACGGACACCACCAACCACAACGATCTGACCAATGAAACACATCAGGTCATGGCATTCCATGCTAGACAGCTTACGGCCTTGTGCATTCTTGAATGTAGCTACAGCGAAGTTAAACAGTTCTACCAAAGGCGCTGGGCCTGATGCCCGTCCACCGAATGTCTTTAGTCGTGCACCTGCAGGGCGTACCTTTGACACATCCCACTTTGGAATCTCACCTGACCACAGCAATGCTAGTAGCTGACGGAATGCCTTAGCCCAACCTTCTTTGCTGTCTTTGACTACAATGGTTGTCTCGCTATCAAACAGTTGATCTGGCACCTCTGGTAGCTTACTGATGTACTGGCGCTCTACAGAGAACCCTACACCTGTACCACACAGTAGGATGAACATAGCCTCATCAAAGCGTGTAGGCTTATCTACAGCCACGTAAGAGCAGTTGTACATACATGTGTTGTCACGTGCTGCTGCTGGTCCCGCTGTCATCATAGAGCGCATAGATGGCATGATGTCTAGGTTAAGGATAGCTTCTTCAATCTGATTAATGTAAGAGTCATCACCTGCTACTGGACGTACAATGTTATCCATGTAACGTGATACTGTTTCGTCCCAATTCTCACGTCCCTTACCGTCGAAGTACTTCGCATAGCGAGACTTGTGAATGAATGACTGGTAGTCTGTTGGTAGTAAGTTGCTCATCGGTTGTCTCCGTTTCCTTTTAGTGTACCACGTTGTTGGCGATCATCTAACTTTTTAATGTTAATCTCTAGTATCTCTTGTAGACCACGCCCGTAGATGTTTGCTAGTGCAGTTGCGTAAAACACTACGTCACCTAGCTCTTTCATAATCTCTTCATTGTGAAAACGATTGCTGTCACGAATGAGTTTCTTGATCTTCTCTGCGACTTCACCTGCCTCACCTACAAGGCCTAGAGTATTCTCTACTAAACGTTCTTGACCCTCAGTAAGCATCTTTTTCTCTACCCAACCTGAGTAGTAGTCTGCCCAGTTAACAGGGTCTGCATTAGGGAACATGTCGTAGTACCCCATACCTTCTAAATCTTTATCACTTAGCATTGTCTTTCCTTCACTGTTAAGTTTTCTATTTCTGTGTCGTCTATATCGTGTAGTAAGTTTTGCATTAAGTCCTGCATATCTTCTACGTGATCTGTTTCAAAGGATGATAGTATGTTGTTGTCATCATCTACCGTAACTAAAAAAGATACATAAAACTTTTTCATTTGTGCGTTTCCACCCAGCGCTTACGCATTCTGTTTAGATACCAAATAGCTTTATCAATATCCTCTAAACCATTCTTATATTCACATCGCCACATGTACTTTAGTACGTTAGCTGCTTGTGGTGCTATAGCGCCTGACATATTCTCTGTCATAGCTTCGATAGCATCTATGCACTCAATCCCACTCTGATTGTAATGCACAGGATTGTTTACTACGTCTGTCATGCATTGCCCTCTGTCTTAGTCCAAGCGTTTAGTTGTATAACATTACTACCGTCTTCTTCTTCGATCTCCTCTATTGCAGCAGCAAAAGCATCTGGGAACATTTGCTCTAGAAGCTTTAACCGTCTACCCTCAATAGGATCAGCGTAATCAGGGTAGTCAGCTATAAAGTCTATGAATGCAGCCATAAGAACAGCTAGCTCTAGACCGTGGCGCATACCCTCGTCTTCACGATCTGTGTTAAATACGACACCTGTAGTAGAACTTCCGTCCCACTCGTTATCGTCATCGTAGTTAGCACGTAAGACTACTGCTACCTCACCCTCTTTAAGCGTATAAGTCATTAGACTTTCCTTTCTACTGTAATCTTTTTAGTCTTACAGCGTTTACCTTTTTCTTGCAACCACTCTTCTGGAATAATTCTATGTGAGTACAAGAAATTATTCTTAGTGCACCAATCCGCATACGTGGTCTTTGATCCTTTGTATAGCTTTGCTTTAGCGTTACTAAATACAAAACGAATATCTAAGGTAGGATGTTGCTCCTGAATTGCAAGGTGTTTACGGCGATCATCTGAATCGAAGATACCTTTTGTTTCTACTATAATCCCGTTATCTAATTCAAAGTCAGGCGTATAAGTCCTGTATCGTAGGTCTTCCCATTCGATCCTTAACTTTTCATATTCGACTTTCTTTTGCCTGTCTTTGAGGAATGCAGCAGCCTCTTTCTCAAGGCCACTGCGATAACGTCTAGAGTTATGGCGGTACTTAGTCGCCATCAGTCTCTTGGTCTTCTGCAGGTGTCTCTGCGATCTGTACGATCATACCACCTAGCTGATTACAACGTGCATCAAGTACCTGCATGAGATAGTTCATACGTCCCATCTCTTCACGAGCTAGGTTGATCTCCTGATACATCTTCATCTGATCTTCATTGAAGTCATCAGTGTAGTAATCTTTTTCATTGATAGTAAGTTTAGGCATTGTTGTCTCCAATAAAAGTATAATCCACTAAAGGTGGGTTTGCCGATTTAGATACCCGTGAGGGTAGTGATTGTAGTGTCGGGTGACACTTATGTTTAAACGAACAGAACTTGCAATCGCTTGGTAGTACAATGTTACCACTAGGCTTCTTGTAGTATGTCTCTGGTACAGGCTCAAAGCAACGCTCGAAGGGTTCATCGTTTTCGATGTAGTCTACTAGGTTCTGGATATCTTCAAGTACTTCCTCCCGGTTAACCTCAGATGCATCCACATACTTGAACTGTCCGTCTGCTTTATTGACTACCCACCAACCGCCAACATCTTTACCTGCTGCCGTAGCGTAGCCTACAAGCTGTGCTACGTAGCCGAAGCTGTCTTGCTTTTGCATACTACCTAGGTCTTCAAACTTGTGCTCATAGGACCATTTAGATGCACTCTTAACGTCGTCTATACGCCCGTCCATCTCCATGTCATACTCGCCTTTGATCTCCTGACCGTTGGGTAGTTTAAGTGTTACTGTTTCGTTATCACCAAAGGTAACACCAGACGCACGTAGCAACCCTTTGAACACGGCTTCAACAATATCGCCAAGGATCATGTTCATAAGGAAGTGTGGTGGTAGTGGTGTCTTATCCTCTGGGTCATTCTTCTCAAACCATAGCTGACATTTGGGTTTGCCAATGTTTGACATGCGCAAGCGAAACTGATCACGTGGACCTGAGTTGAATTGCTTGTTCATGGCAACCTTGACATCAGAGGCAACCATGTCGATTACCTCGTCAGTCATAGCAGACTCACCAGCCATAGCTTTTTGTAGAAAACTATATACCGCTAGTTCTGCAGGGTGGTTCATTCTTGCACCTCTACAAAGTCGTTGTTGATGATGTCACCAACCATAGCAGCGTCTTCGTCAGAGAGGGACGCAGAGTTACGCTCATTGTGCAGGTCTAGAATTTTACCATTGCTGTACTCAATCAGCTCAATAAAGTTACGCAAGGTGTCGTTATCGTGATCTGAGATGTCGATCTTGTCACCTAATGCTGCTTCTACAAAGCCAAACTGTGCACCTGTAGGAATAGAACCAATACCACCTGTTAGCTTGATGCTAGACATGATAGGAAGCAGGTTCTTATTCTGCAAAGCTTTCATGACTTTATCCAAGTTCTTGATGCTTGTACCGTTCTTGATGTCATAAACAAACGGAATATCCACATACTCACCAGACTTAGGGTTGCCTGACTCATCCTGTGGCTCCATCAGTGTTACTGTACCGTACAACACCTTAGTGCGTTTCACGCTACGGATAATTGCCTTGGTCTTATCATCAAGTGCATTGAAGTCTTCGATCCAACCAGAGGGACGCCCTAGGTTAAACCCGCCAATGCTATCTTTCAGATCACCATTAAGAGAGTTAGACATCACAGTCTTTTCCATCTCTTCTGTTTCACTGTTCCAGCGTGTCCACTGTTGGCGCTGGGCAAAGATACGCACGTGTACTTCTTTAGCATACGTAACGTCTTCACCTTGAGTAAGAGTGAAGCAGCCAATAGGTAAGACTTCTGTCTTGATCATCTTACCGTTAAACTCGATCTCACCCATCTTAGGCTGGTGGATCATACCAATACGAGCAATAGAAGGGGATGCCTCTGCAGATGCCGTAGACGACAAACCCATAAGCTCTGCCATAGACTGACCACGCTCATTTGCTAGTGTTAATTCTGTACTCATTTCTATATCCTTTTAATAGAGTCAAAGAGAACTTAGTTATAGCTCACACGTCAACTGTGTCAAGCCAATTCGGACCAATTTTTGCTTCTAATAATAGAGGCACATTCATGTGTACATCGTAGGTATCTTCTACCATTTTAACGATGTCACGGTTAAGTGTTTCAATAATAAACAATACCTTCTCCTTCTCCTCTGGATGCACGTCTACAACCATACTGTCGTGCACAGAGTTCACTACACAAGACTGTAACGGTTGTAACAATTCGTGAAGTTTATTGAGTACGACAGGTACGACATCACCTGTAGCAAAACCCTGAACAGGATAGTTCTTGATCATGGTGAAGTGTGTGACGCTACCATTCTTCCTTCTAGATACATCTGGGAAAGCATACTGCCTACCAGACTTATTTGTGATCTTCTGAAACCGCATTGCTTCGTTGGCTAGCTTCTTGTGCCAAGCTGCAATACCTGGATACTTATCGTTAAAGTGTTCGTAGTATGCTGCTTCCGCTTTGCTGCGTCCATATCCTGTAGCACCAAAGAGAGGCGCAAAGGTGTGTGCCTTAGCATCTTGGCGTGACGTAGGCTGGCCAGCATCAGAGATAACCTTAGCGGTATAACTATGGACATCAAAGCCTGTCTCAATCTCTTTCATGGCAACCTTGTCCTGTGCTAGGAATGCTGCTGTACGAAACTCTAGCTGAGCAAAGTCTGCTTCCATAACGTGACCGCCATCCCAGCGCGACACAAATACCTTCTTCACTGGGAACGTACCACCACGGGGCATATTCTGCATATTTGGATTTCTTCCGCTAAAACGTCCAGTGGCTGTAACATGCTGGGTAAGTCCGACGTGTAGGAACCCGTTGTGCTGCTTGGTATATGTGGCGATACCATCAACAAAACTGCTAAGATAGACGCTAACTGCAGAAAGACGTTTAAGATCGCCCAGAAAACTAACAGCATCGTCCATACCATTAGAACGGGCAGTAGCCATAAGAGTGTCAAGGTTTTCCTTACTAGTACTGAAACCATTATTACTTATCCACTTCTTACTTGGCGCAGTGAAGCGCAGCCCAGCTACCTGTTGCGTCTTAGACAGTTGATACCCACGAGCATCACAATCCTTACACTTGTTAGGACGTGCATACTTTGTACCATCTTTCTTCACTTTATACGTTTTCCCTTGCCCTTCACACGTAGGACAGGTGAACGCTTTAGTGCGGTAGATCGTTTCACTATTCGCTTCGACTGCTTCTTTGTATTCTTGAACAGTTGATGTATAGTCAAATAGCTGCGCCCACTCCCCCTTATTCTTAATGCGTTTAGAGAAGATGACTTGTGACATCTGCTCAGGCGAATTAAGATTGATAGGTGTCGCGCCCATAAGTTCCCTGACCTTGCGCTGTAGACGATCTTCGATCTCTGCTTTTTCTTTCTTAAACTCATCTCTTACTCGCTCCAACTCTTCAAGATCGACTTTGAATCCTGACATGTACATTCTTGTGAGGGTTTTGCAGGTGTCAAAGGTGACACGCTTAACCCGTGAAAGAGATTCTCCTTCGGGGGTGTTGTAGTCTGCCTCGATGCTGTGGAACAGCTCACTAGTTGTGAGCAGGTCAGCCCTAAGATAAACGCTAAGCTTAGCGAGATCAGTTTCGTTCGTGTTGATCCCTTGTTTGAGACATGTGCCAAGATAATCTTCCTTCTGTTCTGCTAAGCCTCTACGCTCTGCGCATACAGCTAAGCTCAGGGGTTGCTTCTGTCCACGTAGCAAGATGTACTCAGCTAACATGGTATCGTATATGTCACCATCATACGTATAGCCTGACTCCCACAGCCACATCAGATCGTGCTGTGCGTTGTGCATTATCAAAAGAGTAGTCATATCAAGTACTGACTGTATTAGCTTACGCCCAGCGCCTGTCGTGTCCTTAGCTTCGTTATGATCTAAGTTAACAATGTGCATCTCTTCTGTGTTATCGGCATTTACCATGCCTACCTGTGTGAGCGTATTAGTTGGCTCGAAGGGATCACCAAAGGTTTTACCCTCTCTCCATGTTACGCTATTCTCTACGTCTAAAACTAATCGCATGTGTTCCTGCCTTTCTTATGCCGTATAGAGTGAACGGCCCCCATCTAGTTCGCAATGGACTACTCCGTGCCAGCCACCTTTAAGTTTATTCTTTGCAATGTTCAAGTGGCGCTGGGTGTCTTCCTCGTCAGCACCTTCTACAATTGGGTTCTTAGAGATCAACACCATCAGGTCTGCCTCTGCTGCCTTACCTGTCTTAGACCCTTCCATCATAGACTGATCTACAAATACCTTACCTTCCGCTACAGCAGATAGCTGTGACATCCAGATCACACAGCACTTATATTGCTTTGCTATGTTACGTGCGTAGATCGCTGCGTCCTTCAAGTATATGTCAGACTTATCACTGTTCTTTGTAGCGAACTTGTCACCCATGTCTAGCACTACGATGTCAGGCTTCTCTTGCTTAACTACGGACTCCACCCAAGACATGTCTTTGTTCGTGCTGTCTTTGATGCGGATGTTATTCTTCACTGGATCGTAGCGTTTACGTGCTAGTGCTATGTTACTCTTCACTTCATCCAAGGTCATGTTGGTAGCAGCAGATAGGTAACGTGCACCTACACGCTCATAGCTTTCCTCATTACACAGCACGATACACTTAGCACACTGTGATGCCCAACCATCAGGTCCAGCTATGAGAGAGGCATGGAAAGAAGTTTTACCAGTGTTGGGACGAGCACCAACCAACAGAAGATGACCACCGCTAACGCCTTCCACCTTCCGACGGAGACTTGGAATGTTAAACTTCCACTGCGTTTGCAGATCGTTGGCATCAAGTAGCGTGTCAATGCTAATGTCATCCCAGTCAACACGAAGGTTAGGAGTAAAGTCATCTTTGTAGTCCTCTAATAAACGACGTAGGGGTTCGAGGCTTGTCTTAGTGCCGTTCACAAAGTCAAAACCTATGGTTGCTACTTGATCCCCAACATACTGCTGGAACATCTTGCCTAGCACATCTTCTGCAATCTCTTTCTTGATCGCTTGTGTTTGCTCGATCTTACGAAACAGATCAGCATAGGCTGTCTTGGTTGCGGTGGTCATGCTTTGGTTTTGAGCATAGAACAAAGCTTCAAGGTCAGGCACTGACATATCACCTTCATAGTTTTCCATAGCTGTGTCCAGCGTCTGCTTGATCTTACGCATATCCTTCGTAAAGATTTTATCTGGGCAGCGTATACCTTTGTGCTGTTCGTAGAAGTCACGATCCAGCAATGTTTTGATTAAACTAATTTCCATCTGTGTTTCCTAACAGTGTTCTAAATAAACATTCTAGTGCAGCAAGAGGCCACATAAGTGCAAATCTCCAAGCCGCACCGGGATCGTTATCTGGGTCAGTAGGCTCTGCAATGTATAGCAGTAAGGGTATAGCCATGAGATACATAAACAGTATTCCGTAAAAGAAGTTAATCATTGGCAACAATCTCTATCTTGTGAAACCCTTCTGTCGTGTGCAGAGATACAGCAATGTCTAGTAACTGCTGGTATTGCATGACTACCATCTCATACTTATTCAAGTCCCTGTCCCATTGACGGATGTACACAACTTCTTCGTCTAGAATAACTTCTACATCCTCGTGTGTGCCTGTCTCATCAAGACTACGGACTATTGTTGCGTCGTGCTCAAATTCAACGGTGAACATTGTTTGCCTTTGCCCTTTCCATTGCGCGTTTACGCTCTTCCTCTGTGAAGGGTAGGATAGCCTTAGTCTTATAATCTACCACTACACCTGTGTTCCAACGTGCAGCTTCTTCTTCCGCATCCCTCTTGTTGTGGAATATCTTAGGCGCTGGGTGGTTGTAGAACATGTTTGCGTTAGCAGGTACATACATCCAATCACCATCAACGTCTATCATCACTGCGTACTGTTTCATATTGCCGTTCTCCATCATATTAGCTCTATCTATAAACCACTCTTGGGGTAGTGGCTTGCGTCCCTCTGGTAGTTTAGCCATTCCGCAGCTCCTTCCATGACACAGGGAACAACTGTTCCATCTCTTCATCAATCGCATCAGCTACAAAGCTTGTCTCTGCTTGTGTGTCATCAGCGCAGCGCAAGTTACACATATCAGCAAACGCATCAAGCGATCCAGACCAGTACCACTCTGTCATCATAGACTGTGGCAATACCATACGTGCTTGCTCTGGTGCAACACCCTCGTCGATAAGCTGTTTGTAAATTTGTAATGCTTTTTCATTAAAGTAATGCACATTAGCATTGCTCCTTACTTTTCCAGAACTGCCTTGCTTTTTGTCAGCACTACGTCCACGCCAAACATCAGGCATATAGAACTCTGGTTCATCATCAACGTAGCGGCGGCTGATCTCATTCCAACGTAGGAACTTATGCTTTACTAGCTGACGTGCTACAAAGACTGGAGCGCATACATGGAAAGAAGCAAAGCAATGCCCAAAAGGAGAAGTATGCCTATTCCTTGCAAGGTAACGAATAAGTTTGCTATCTTTCTCAGCATCAAAGCTCTCCTTTTTCTTGCCGAATGATACACGTGCTGCGTTCACTACTGTTAAGTCGCTACCCATGCTGTCGTTTAGTGTTACTAGTATGTTGCTCATTTTGCGTTTCTCCAGCCTTTTTGCTTAGTTCGCTTAGCCATGTTTTCGCTGGCTGTTATCCACTGTAGGTTTTCCAATCTATAGTCGTACTTATCTTCGTTTATGTGGTCTATGTTTTTCTTAACTGAAGTATCATCATTCGGTAGAAAGCAGTAAGCAAGTATTCTGTGTAGAGTCCAGATAACAGTTCCTTTGAGATTAGAGCGATACCTAGGATTAGTTACATACTTAGAAGGTAGATTCACAGAGGGGTATTCTCGGCTTGTCATTACAGCAATTTGTGTATTTCTACTGACGTTCCATAAAGCAGGATAAATAGGGTCTGGATACTCATCCACAAGAGGATGATGAAAGCCTGTTTTATATACTAAAATTTCTCCCTCTGGTATTCCTTTTAGGTATTCTATACCCAGAGCAATCCCTTCCTCAAACCGTGTGGTAGGTTCAAAATCAAATTCTATCTTAGAGATATCTACGAAGTCTACGTCTAGGATAGGCTGATCATTACGCATAAACAGATCGGGTTGTATCATATTACTTCCTTCAAGTTTTCGATATCTACATCCAAGCGGTACTTGATATCGTCTTCTAGTTTAAATGCAATCGACTTGATTCCTGTCCAAGATTCAATCACACGCTTATACTCCAACGTCTTTGACACAGCGTCGGGGTCTAATGCAACAATTATTTTGTCATACTCAGATATCTTTTCCATGTGTGCTGCAGTCAGTTGAGTCCCTAGGATAGCCATAGCTGTGATGTTGGGGAACTCTTGCCACGCTACTATGGACGAGATCACGTCTTCTACTACTAGTAGCGTCCGTCCGTCACCAATCGTAAAGTAATCAGCTAAACCTGTGTAGCGATACCATTTAGGATATGTGTTAGGGCCAACAGCTCTACCGATAGCGTCAATGATGCGTCCGTCCTTCTTGATGGGAAACACTACACGCTCTGCTTTAACGTCATACATAACGTCGCGCTGGGATATGCCCCACCGTCGCATGAAGCGATGTAGACGTGAGAACTGGTCTTGTCCGTCAGGGTACACTACATACTCTGGTATCTCCATTGTTGGAGCCTCTGCTTTGATCTCTGGCTCAGGGTTCATATGTCTGCGTATCTCTGCAGCAGTCATATCTGTATCAAACTTACCACCCACGTCACAGCCAAGCTTGTAGCAATTGTACTGCAGCACTCCCGTGCTTATCGTAGCTGTGAATGTATTGCGTCCACCACAGAAAGGGCAGTTGCCTCTGTAGTCACCGTGTGTTGTTACATCAGATGCATACGCTCGATGTTTATGCCAATCACTCGTCATCGTTGTTTCCTCTTGCTGCTAGTGCTTTGCTTGCACCACTGAATGTATTAACCATGTAAGGCTTTACGGATTGAGGGTTAACATGCCCACTAACCTGCATAATACCAAACATATCTACACCACCTTCTAGCATCTCTGTGATGGCTGTCCTACGCAGGTCCATCGCTGTTAGTTCAAGTGGTAGATTAGCTTTGCTTAGTACTGCATTGATAAGCTTAGATATCTCGTCAACCTCGTAAGGTGTGTATGCCCCAGCGCGTGGTTTTATACGTGGTGCTACATACTCTTGGAACTCGAAGTCCTGCTTTTGTTCGCGTAACATTTTGCATAGTCCCTTGTTTATCGGCAGATGTACCTCTGCGTTACGCTTGCTCTGCGTAAGGTCTAGCCTACAAGTGTCTAGATCAAGCTTATCCCATGTCATGAGGCGCATATCACCTACACGCTGCCCCCAATCGTAGGCCATGTGAACGATCAGACCGATACTGCGATACTGAAAATCACTGTAAGCTGTATCAAGAAACTTACGTACTTGCTCACGTGTCCAACGTACACGGCGAGGCTTGGATGTTACCCCACGTATAAGTGAGCACGGGTTGTGCACCATGTAGTCCCTGCGCATTCCATACTTCCATGCAGCACTGAATGCAGCCTTGCGATAGTTTGCGTTGTACACGCCTGTCTCTACCCACTGCTCGTAGGCAATGTTCATGGTGGAAGCTTTGATCTCGTCTAGCGTATGCTGTGCTAGATGCTTGCGTCCTACTCGTGTCTTGAGAGCGTAGGCTAGCTGCTGCTCATACTTTTTCTGTGTCGTACCTTTGAGTCGCTTGAAGTCAGCGGATCGCATGTACTCTCTAAATAATGCTTTAAGTGTCATGATAGCTCCATGTGATGCTTATTTGCAAAGCTGTGAACAGAGTGACAGTTGGCACACAATATCTCACACTTCTTTATCTCTTCCCAAATGTGTTCCATCACTCCTTTTTTAACTAACTGAGAAACACTCTTGTTCTTGGTACTTGGTTGTATGTGATTGTAGTGTAGTGCTACAGGGTGTTCTGCGTATCCGCACCGACTGCAACCGTTATTCATTTTGTGTTGGTCTACTAGTGCTTTTGCTCTTGCAGTTCTGACTACTTCTAATTGTCTAGCTCTTGTTCTCATTACCATTGTTTCCTTACTTTCCAGTACACCCAACAGTGGGTGCAGTGGTCCTTGCCTAGCATAGCGTCGATTAACCACACAAGGTTAAACTTACCGTCTTTCTTCCACTGGTGGTTCCGTGCACTGAATGTCTGGTTCAGCTCACCGCCTAGCATAACGTTAAGTGTCACGCTTAGGCAGGTCACGACGCGCTTTCCGTAGCGCTTCAATCCAGTGAGTACAGTCGTCATGTGGATCGTCATTTGTCATCCTCTCCAAGTTCCTTCCAAGAGTGATACAAGAAGTACACGAAACCTACAGTGTATGCTATTACGATCATCGTTGCCATTAAAAAGGTACTTCCCATAATTCACCTGCTTCCATGCGTCGCTTAGCATCCTCTGCTTGCTGTAGGTAATGGTCAGCATCGTCAAACTGTCCTTCCCACTCATGCTCGTCTACTATGGACATGAGCTTCTTGTAGTACGTTGCTAGCGGCACAAAGCCATCCAGTCTGTAATGCGATTTATCCTTGTGTGACATAGTGATCTACCTCTACTCGTGCTATATCCTTAGAGCTGTGCTTGCAGCGGTTCTTGTACTGCTCACCGTAGCGTGAGGCCTCTTCCTTATTTGCTGTCGTGTACCAACACAAGAGCAAACCTTCCTTATCGTAAAACTTAACTCGCCACATAATCATGATACCAACTCCTTGCAGTTAAACTCATACACGGCACGAGCGAAGCCACGAGGCGTTGCACTGCGTATGTCTTTCGTGCGCTGGGATTTGCCCCCAAGCTTTAGGTGTTGTGTGCTATAGCCTGTAGGCTTGCACGTAGGTAAGCGGTGAGGCATACGAAAACCCCCGCCAGTCCATAAGCATGTCTTCTTAGTGTAGCCATCCTTGGGTGCGATGTATTCAGGCCACCGTGGGTGTTCTGCCTCTGCGTCAGGAATATATTCGCCGTACTCATAAGGGTGGAATGAATGGTCTGGCTTGCGCCACAGCGTGGATAGGCGTGACACAGGGTTCTCTATGAAGTAAGGCACACCTAGCGCATCAAAGAGTGAGGCGCACCACCGTGCATGGTTGCTTGCCTTGATTTGGAACTCTGGGTCACGAGCAGCTTTAGCCTTGAAGTGAGCAGCACCAGAGACAGCTAAGTCCGTACAGACAGGGAATGCCATGCCGAACACTACATCTGTGTTCTCGAATGTGCGCTGCAAACCTGTGATGTTGTCGATGTTCCACAGGTCCATCTGTACATAGCGAATGAATCCACCGCTATCGAATGTGTCGCACTTGGGGTTCTCTTTGCTGTGCTGAATGTCAAAGGCATAGCATTGATATCCTGCCTCTGCCCAAGGCTTGAGTGCCTCGCCTGTGAAGTCATATAGTGATAGTACAATACCTACTGAAAATCTAGACATTGTGTTTTTCCTTCCTTGTGTCTCTAAAAATTAACCTGCAAAGTGACGGATGCGGCGGCCTGTTGGTTTATTCGATTTTGTCTCAACATATACGCTGCGCTTCCCTAGGTGGATCGCTTTCATGCAAGCACCTGTTGAGATGCCCCAACGCTTGATGGATACGCGCTTGCGGGTCAATCCTTTGATACCTGCAAAGTTGAAGCGAAAACCGTTGGTTCCGTCGTTTAGGTCTTTAGTGGCAAACAATACAAACATTTGTGGTTCCTTCCGTTTAGTTTGTGTT
>Ga0213867_1000827_pt1 | contig 13777 bp, 15 predicted proteins | sample PICome_12_FD_160120 | JGI IMG/M metagenome (GOLD analysis project Ga0213867, IMG submission 160120) | Coastal seawater microbial communities near Pivers Island, North Carolina, United States - PICO540 | ecosystem: Environmental > Aquatic > Marine > Coastal | place: USA: North Carolina... | reverse complement strand
TGGGCTTGCAAGAGTGTTTTGATGTCTGCGGAGGTTTGGAGTCCTGCCATGACTTCTTTCCCGGCGTCCTTTGAGCGGACGATGCCCTCCAATTCGCCGAGCAGATCGAGGTCATCGGCGTGAATGCCAACCTCAAGATAGCGAAGAACGTCAACGTCCACCCCTCGCTCGTTCAACAACGCCAGGGCTTGCCGGGATTTCGAACAACGGGGGTTGTGGTAGAGGCGCATGAGCAGGACAAGACTTCGCCCCTCATCAAGCCATGCGTGCCCGCTTATGCATCGCTTCGAACGAGGTGTAGGCGTACCACGGCCGCTTCGCCACGGTGGAGGTCGGATTCGTCCAGCACCGTGTGCTCAACGGCTGCATACGCCACGGACATGGGGGGTGCACCCGGTCCAGTCAGTTCCCCAACCACTTCATCGAGGTCAAACAACAACTCGAGTGACTTCGGTCCGCCGCTTGAGAAATTGAGTTGGGTTTTGTGGTAGCCCTCCATGACAAAATGGCCTCCGGGCGCCAGGGCGTGGAGCATCCTCGGCATGTGTTTTCTGCGAACGGCCGGTGGGGTATGGAACCAAGAGCATGCGATGAGGGCATAATGCCGGTCCGGAAAGGTTCGCAAAACGAGGTCGTCCACTTCGTAGTTCACGGTGACACCGTGTTCTTCGGCGAGCAGGTGGCATTTCCGCTCGCCTTCAGATGAGAGGTCGAAAACCGTGGCCTTCCACCCTTCGGTGGCGGCCCAAACCGCGTTTCGCCCCTCGCCATCAGCCGGGAAAAGGGCTTCAGGATTTGGTTCGGGAGCGAGGTTCTCAACGATGGATTGGAGCCAAACGTTGGCTTCGGTCCCGTAGGCGTAGTGGTCTTCGGCAAAGCGACGGTCCCACATGGAGCCGTCCGAGGTTTGGTCAGGATTCATTCTTCTTCCTCCGTTTTCGGTGAGGTGAGCATGCCGCACTCTTCCACGACATCGCAAGCTCCCGGAAGGGCTGCGAGTAACTCATCGGTGGAAAGGCCGGTAATCTTGTAGATGGCGTTGGCGAGTTGTTCCTTCTTCGTCATGCCGGGAGCGAGGATGGCATAGCGAGGGCACGTGTTTTTGATGTGCTCAGGGGTTCCGGTGAGGATCAACGGCACACCGTTAACGGCCACGATGCCTATACCGATTCGAACGTCCATGTCCTTGTACCACGTACGCTGACCCCGAATCACGAACGCGCCCTTTCCGACGAACTCTCCGGTTTGGGCTGACTTGGAGACTTGGGCTGGTTTCACGCTATAGACCGTCCCATGGGCGCCCCCTCCGTTCCATGCGCGGCTCCAACAGAGGGCAAGGGTGGCGGCTTCCTCCATGCTTTTTGTGGAGAGCACGGCCTCGGGAAGTTTGTCGACCAGTCGGTAAGCGGGGATGTCTGCGGGAAGATGAGGCGGGCGACGGTCGTCCAATACGAAGCCCTGTTGAGCACGCAGGCTGCATGAGGGCGCTCCGTGGAGGTCGGCGTGGAAATAGAGGTCGTCGTTTGCAAGGTGCTTCTTCACCACGGCATCGTTGCCTTTGGCATCCTTGCCGCCCACCAGCAGATGACCTCCATCGACCATGCCCCAACGATGTTGTTCAAACCACATGCGCTTGCTGCGTTTTAGACGCTTGAGTTTCCCGCTCGCCCGTTGTTTCTCTTCGTTCTTCCTTGCCCGTTTCAGCTTGCGTTCGGTTTCTTCCAGGGCTTGGACGGCTCCGCTGGTCTTGTTTTTCTGCTTTCGAGCGGCTTCGAAATACCGTTGGGCGTTTTGATGAACCGTCGCATCCAATTCGAGCAGCACCTGTGGGCCGTTGGGGGTGTTGTTCTCGTCTGGCAAGGTTGCGGTCAGCGTCCGGTCTGCAGGGGACACGCTTTGGATCCAATCGATGCTTTTGACCGCTTTTTTGACCGCGGGCCATCCGTCTTTTTCGACGGCTTCTGCCGTTTGTTTGAGCAGGCCTTCAACGTGGTCCCAGTGGTCTTGAATCAGGTGACCCAAGCGTTGTTGACGCTCAATTTTCTCCGCAAAGCCCTCCAAGGCCTTTTCTTGCTGCTGTTTTCTTCGCTCCAAACGTTCGACTTCGGTGGATTGCCCACGCCCTGGACCGGCCTGGTCGAAGCGTTCCTCTTCCCTGCGTTGCAGCGCATGAGCGTCGTGGGAGCCCTTCCACGCATCGACGACCTCACAAAGTGAAGGCATGCTTACTCGGGGCATGGCGGCGTGTTGCGGGAGGAGAATCGGTGTGGCTTCCACCGCTCGGCTCTCCAGCCACTGCTGTTGCTCACCGACAGGAAGGGAAGCGAAAGTTGACGCCCATTCATCCCCGTCGTCGTCGTTCAACCTGAGCATGAGGTGTGCATCTTGGGGTTTCGCCAAATCATCGAGAAGTTCACGAAGGGCTTGGAAAACGCGACCCACATCGGCTTCTGATGTTGGAGAGTTGGGCTCAAGGGCAGCCAAAGCGCAAACCGCATTGGCGTGAGTAGCTCCGAGGTTGATTTTTCCGCCGAGGGTCGAAACCAGGTCACGGTCTGACGTCGCAAAGAGGTCGGCGAGGTCGTTCTCGGTCAGGTCGTACGGGTTGGCCGCTGGGGGCGGGGGCGTGTATTCAACGCCTTTCTTGAGCGTCCGACCCGCATAGGAAGCGTGCGTGAGCGGTTGAATGATGATGCCGTCTTGGTCAACGAGGATGATGTTCCCGTCTCGAAAGACCTCGACATAGAGCGTCCTTTCGCCGTCTTTGGTGTCAAAGGAAAAAGCCAGGACGCGGTCGAAGCCAACCTGCTCAACGGCCGTGAGGCGAGCGTTGCGCAGGTGCTTGCGCAACACCATGGCAAAGGGCGGTGGTGTCATCGGCATCGGCCGGTCTCTCGTTGAGGTGTAAATGCGCTCGCCTCGGACAAAAACCAGATCCCTCTGCGTCGCCTCTTTGGGGTTGACGCGAAGCACGATTTGCTCGTAGTGGGGCATGTAGGCCTTCTTCACGTAGGCCCCGCTCAAGGCGTTGAGCTCACGAGCCATAGCGCGAAGGTCAAACCCCGACATGGCTTTCTTCATGCTTCCACCATCGGATTCCAAACGCTGAGGTGTGAAGAAGGTTTCATGCCTCGCACCGCATTATGCAGCGTTGCCCGCTCCCCGCTCTGAACCCTCGTCGTCGTGGAATCGAAGCAGCACCTTCCCGATGTTCTTTGCATCGTGAATATGTTGGTGGGCTGCTTGGACTTGGTTGGCGTCAAAGACTCGGTCGATCACCGGCGAGAGGTGACCCTCTCGGATGCCCGTCATGATGCGTTCCAGTTGTTGATGCATCACGGTTTCGTTAGACCAGGTGCCCATGTGAACGCCAAAGACACCGCGATTGCGCGTCATCAATCGAAGCGGGTCAAATTTCGGTGTTTTTCGGAAGGCGAGCAAGGCTTTGAGCAACGACCGCTTTCCGCTCGGTGCAGCTGCCGACAGGCCGTAGGTGTACAAGCGTCCTCCTTCGGCGAGTGAAGAAAGGCTTCTTCGGAGATGTTCGCCTCCGATCGGGTCGAGGATGTGGTCCACCCCTCGACCTTCGGTTTCCTTCTTGATGACGGATGCAAAATCTTCCTTGTGGCGATCGATGGGGCGGGCTCCGTAGGAGGTGAGCACGTGATGCTTTCCTTTCGACGAGGTGGCCCAAATCTTGGTGACGCCGGCCCATTTGCACAGTTGGAGCGCCGCCGTACCAACACCTCCAGCCCCTCCGTGTACGAGAACCGAATGCTCGGGTTCCAAATGACCCAGATGATGGAGCATATGATGGGCCGTGAGGTACGTGACGGGCGTTGCTGCGGCCACGTCAAGCGGAATATCGTCCGGCAGGGGGATGACGCGAGTCTCGGTCACGTTGACGAAACTCGCTTGCCCGCCGTTGCGCATGGCCGCAACCACGCGCTGACCGACCGCCAGTCCGGTCACGCCTTCACCAACGGCATCGACGGTCCCGCTCACTTCGTATCCAGGTGTGAACGGGTAATCGGGTCTTGGCTGATAGAAGCCCATTCGCATCAGCAGGTCGGCGAAGTTGATGCCAGCATAGACCACTCGGATTCGTACCTCGCCCCTCCCGGGATCCTCCACGTTCATGGGTGCAACGCCGACGCAGTCGACGCCGCCCGCTTTGCGCAGCACCACTTTCACGCTCATGTTCTCGCCTCACTCTGAACGGTCCAACGGCCGCTTTGCTCGATCACGTTCCCTTCCCGTTGATGAGCCAACAGGTGGGAGAGGGTTTGGTCTTCGGCCAGCGCCGGATGGGCATCGGGTGAATCGGCATACGCCTCAACGGCGATGTCAGCAAGGTCGCTTTTTCCTTGGTGAACGGCGTGCAGCACCCGCGCATGGCGAGCAGCACGGTGTTGAATATAATGCGAGATGAGCCGCTGGGGAATGGCCACGACCGGGCCGTGACTCGGGAACACCAAATGCGGGTCAAGGGCCTTCAGGCGCTCGAGTTGTTCGATGTACTCGGTCATGTTCCCCGTGTGGGGCGGCACGAGGATGGTTCCAATGCCAGCGACCATGTCGCCCGCCACCAAACCGGCTCCGCTGAAGAGGCAAACGTGTCCGGGATGGTGACCGGGCGTGATGAGCACCTCCCATGCCTGACGGCCGAGTTGAAGCACCTCGCCGTCCGAAAGTATTCGGTCGCAAGGCACGCTCTTTGCCGTGTACGACGAGCCCCAAACGGGCACGTCAAACGCCTCGCGCAGGAGGGACATGTCGGCGAGGTGATCGCCGTGGCTGTGAGTAAAAACAACGGCAGCAAGTTTCCCGCGATGCCGTTCCACGGCCACGGCCAGGGCCTCCATGTCCTCTCGCATTCGAATGGCGGGGTCGACGAGGACGAATTCGCCTTCGGGGTCGCCGACCAAGTAACAATTGGTGTGGTCGGCAGGCGGCAAGGTTGCGGTTTTGATGGGGACCACTTCAACGCCGTGGGCAAAGAGAATCGACCTTCGTCCAGGCAACCGAGCGGCAATGTCCTCGGAGGCCAGCACCATGTCACGGTTGCACCGCTCAAGCGTGCGTTCGATTTCCATGAGCAGGGTGACCACGGGTGGCGCCACTTTGATTTCGTGGTTCATCCAACGAGCGAGGATGTTTGCCGGCGTTGCCCACATCACTTCGGTGAATTCGGTCTGCGGTTCAAGGTCGATGGTCGGTACGGTCTGCCAAGAACCGAGATGGAGGTGGAGAAAGGCGTTGTCAAACTGAACCGGGCCAAAAGGCGGGGTGATGCGGTGACTGAGCGTCCGGATGCCGGACGTCTCGACGGGGAACCGGCCGGATTGCACCAAGGGAAGCCATTGACGCTTGTCTTCAACGATGGCCCGCCTCGCCTCCTCGGGGAGGGCGACCGCCCCGTTGGAGGTTGGTGTCAACCCCAATTCTTCGCTCATTTCCCGCAAGATGCACGCAACGGACGGCCCTTGACTTCCTCCCAATTGCGGCAAGGCCTCGACGGCTGCTCGGTCAACGGAGGAAACGCCTCCACCGGGAAAGGCCCAGTAGTTCGGGAAAGCCCGCATCGTCACCGAACGGAGGCCAAGCAGCACCTCCACGCCATCGGGGCCGTCTCGGGTGAGGGTCATGGTGGCGGTTGGACGTGGCGAGCCACGCTTGGGTGCGGCCATGACAACGCCTTTGGGGACCTCACTCATGCTGGGGCGTTGATGGCTGTCCTTTCAAAGGCTTGTGAGCGAGGGAATCCGGTGGCGGGGAGTTGAAATAACGGGGCCACAAGAACGAGGCATGACCCACGATTCGGTTGAAGAGCACCTGGCCGAATTGGCCGACTTGGTGGCCCAAGCCGAAGCGATGGGGATTGACCTCTGGCCGGAGACGAAGCCACCACGACCTTGGGCGAAATATGCGCTCGCCTCGTTCATGATCATCATGATCCTCTCGTGGGTGTCAAAGGTTTTGTTTCGTTTCGTTTCGGTGTGAAGGTCGCGGCTTACCGCTGAATTGAAGAAGGCGAGGTCGCTCGCCCGACCACAGTCCCTTAGTGTAGCGGTCCATCATGGAGGATTCTGGTTCCTCCGACCTCGGTTCGAATCCGGGAGGGACTACTTCCGCTCAACCCACACCCTGTTCGCACCCGTTGTGGGAAAAGTTTCGGGTGCCCTAAACATTATACGGGTCTGTTTTTTCGGGTGACCTAAACCGCAAGGTATCGGAGGTGTTTTCATGAACGGCTCATCACGGTCAAACGCCTTTTTCCTCTGTCTGGTGATGGTTTTGGGAAGTTTGAGCGGGTGCCTCTCCAACGAGGACGACGACACGCTGAGAATCGCCTTCGCCATCAAGGACGATTACGCAAGTTTCGACGATAACCCCCAGAAACTCGCCGATTACCTCAGCGAAGCGACGGGGAAAAACGTGGAATTGTACGCCATCACCTCCGACGCCCTCGCCCTTGAAGCCCTCCGTTTCGGAAGTGCAGACATGGCGTTTCTTGACGGCGGTGCTGCTTGGATGGGCTGGCAACAATACGGATTGGAAGCGATGGCGGCCAGCACGAACGCTGACGGTCGTTCTCACTACAACGCCCAAGCATGGGTGCTCACCGAGAGTGATGCCGGTCAAGCGGCGACCGATAACGACGATACAACCGACCCCTTTGCTCTGCTTGAAGGCAGCGTGACGTGCCACACCGGGTGGCTCAAATCAGCGGGGATGTTGATTCCAATGGGCTATTTCATCGGCGAAGGTTACGCTGAGGTGGTCGGCGACGAGGACGACATCGAGTCCCTCCGTTCGACCATCTTCAACCACTTTTCCGAGGACGCTGTCATCCCCGAGTCGGGTACGCCATACTACGGATACGGGGGGGCGCTTCGTTGCCTTTCCGAGGGCGAAGGTGCCGTGGCTTTCGTCAAAGACACGAGCGTCGATACATACTGTCCCGAAAACGGTGACCGTGAAGCTTGGTGCTTGGACCGCGACCGTTACACGCCGCTTCCGCCGTTTGGGCAAGCCCCCTCTCACCCGCTGATGTACCAACCCGATTCAATTGACGATGAAACACGGGCGAGTTTGGTTGCTGCCTTCGTGGCGCTCAATGCGACGGAAGACGGGCGGCAAATCCTCGACACCATCCTCAACGCCCCCAACGTCATCGAAGTCGACACCGCATCGCACCTGGGCGATTACGGCTCGCTGATCGAGCACGTGCCCGGAATCACCGCCTACTTGGACGAGAAGTTTTCCTCGGAGTGATTTCATGGAGGAAGTCTTGGTCCACCTCCACGACGTGAGCATTGGCTATGATGAGGCGCTCATCGCCGGCATAAACGTCGAGATTCAAGCGGGCGATGTGATTGCGGTCTTGGGGCCGTCCGGCATCGGGAAAACCACGCTTTTGCGAACCATTGCTGGATTGGTTCGCCCGCTCGAAGGTGACGTCGAACTGGGCGTTCCGTCTCGAGGGGGCTTGGGCTACATTCCGCAGCGTTTGGGCTTGGTCGGTAACAGCACCGTTCGCACCAACGTGGAAATGGGCGCCCGGGTGGGTTTGTCTCGCTGGTATTTCCCTTTCCTCCCGCTTCCCGCTCAACAACAGCGCTATGCACAACGGGCGATGGAGGATTTGGGCATCGCTCATCTTGCTGAGCAACCGGTCCGTATCCTCTCAGGAGGTCAACAACGGCGGGTGGCAACGGCGAAAACCCTTGCACAGCGGCCAAAACTTGTTCTTGCAGATGAATTCCTTGGGGAATTGGACGACGACAACGTCGATATCGTGATGAAAACCGTTCGCTCGGCCATCGAGGCCCAAAACTCGGCGATGGTGATGGTGGAACACCACGAAGAACTGGCGAAGCAGGTCGCCAATCGGATTTGGCGCATCACCGACCATACGCTGGTTGAGGAGGTGGTTGAGTGAACAAGCGGTTCTACCTCTGGGGCGGAGCGCTTCTCGCGTTGACGTTCATCACCTTCATCGACCTTGCAGGCGATTGGGGTCGGTTGAGTGGGGGATGGACGAACCTCAAGCGCTTTTTCAGCGAAAGTCTCTGGCCACCAAACTGGTCCGTGCTTGAGGCTCAATCGTATCCTGTTTGCGATGCAAGTTTCGATTTCATGTGCTCCGTCGCATGGATTGGCATGTGGGAGACGATAAAAATCGCCTTCGTCGCTACGGTGCTGGGTTTTCTTGTCGCCTTGCCTCTATCGGTGTTGGCTGCAAGCAACCTCTCGCCCATCGAATTGGCCATCCCCACCCGAGTCGTGCTTGCTGGTATGCGCAGCCTGCCTTCCATCATTTGGGCGGTTTTGTTCATGATCGTCTTTGATGTCGGCGCCTTAGCAGGGATCTTCGCCATGACGTTCTACACGGTGGGCTACCTGGGAAAACTTCAGTTTGAGTCGATGGAAGGCATCAAAAACGCTCCCTTGGAAGCCGCAAGGGCCATGGGCATGACGCGAAGCGAGACCGCTTGGTTGGTCGCGATTCCCGAATCCGCAAACAACCTCGTCAGCCACGTCCTGTTCATGTTCGAATACAACGTTCGGCACGGGACCGTGATCGGGTTGGTCGGGGCGGGCGGCATTGGCCTGTACATCAACACCTACCTCAAACTCGCTCAATACGACAAGGTCGTCGCTCTTCTCTTGGTGGTGTTCGTGGTGGTGGTTCTCATCGACGCCCTCTCGATGATGCTCCGAGCCGCCGTCACCGAAGAAGGGGACGTGGAACGTCCTGCATGGTCGTCGTTGTTCTTGCCCGCTGCGATTTCCTCTGCCCTCCACCCGACCCCGATGCCTTCGGTTTCGGCTGAGGACGAATGAACTCAATCCGCAGCGATGTGGATGGAGCCTTCCTTGTAGAAAATTTGAATCCGCTCAGGCGCCTTTTTGCTCAGCGCAGCCACGGCGTCGTACACCTCGTCTTCGGTCACCTTGAACGCCTTGGCTGCGGCTTTGGTGGACCAAGGTTGCAAGTGAAACTCGCTTTTGACGAGCCACTTCAACAGTTTTGCTTCAAACTCCGTCAACTCGTCGGCCATGGTCTCGTCAGGGGGCCGGCCCTCAAAATAGCACCGATGAGCGCCTCAACCCAAGGCGACCATTCGGCGGCAGCATTCCTCGGCGTTGATGTCGCCGTTGAGCAAGGTGTTGAGGGCTTTGGTGAACGGCGTGTTGAGGTTGGCATCTTCGGCTCGTTCGGTGAACATGCGTGTCGCTCGAACACCCTCAGCAACCATGTGCATCTCGTTCAGCGCTTCTTCAAGCGTCAATCCGGTACCGAGTTTTTCACCCATGGTTCGGTTCCGGCCGTGGGGCGAGGTGGCGGTGACGTACATGTCACCAAGCCCTGCGGGACCGAACGCCACTTCGGCGCGAGCGCCAAGCTCAGCGAGCAACAGGCATCCTTCTTTGAAGCCGGACATGAAAATGGCCGCCTTGAGGTTGTCCCCCCCGAGGTCGCCAACCTGTTTCAAGCCGTCAACCAAACCGCAGGCAAGGGCCACGACGTTCTTGTAGGCGCCCCACAATTCCGCACCGACCGGGTCGCTTGCCGGATGAAGAATGAAACTCGGCGTGCTCAAGGTTTGGGCGAGGCGCTGAGCGATGGCCTGGTCCTCGCTGGCCACCAGAGCCGTCGTCATGACGCCGCCTGCGGCTTCTGGGGCGATGGTCGGCCCGGTTAGCACCGCAAGCGGGTTGGTCTTCCCCTCTTCCTTCAAACGGGCGTGAATGGCCTCGGAGATCAATCGACTGCCGGGTGCGAGCCCCTTGGCGAGGTCGAGAAGGACGTGGCGGGGCTGAAGATGCGGAAGAACGTCTTCCAAGACTTGGAGAATGACCGAGGACGGCACGGCGAGCACGACAATTTCACTGCCCTCAAGGGCTTCGTCGATGTGCATCGTGACGTCAAGACCAGGAACGGGATGCTCGGGCAGGTATTTTTCATTCACTTCGCTCATGGTGATGGATTCATACACTTCCTGCTCAATGGTCCATCCTGTGACCTTGTGCCCTTCCAGCAACCACAAACGTGCGATGGCCGTCCCCCAGTTTCCCAATCCCAACACAGCGACATGAGCCATGGCAATCGTAGGCTTCCCTCCTTCGTTGGTTTATACCATTTCGGGACAAAAATCGGCCGAGGTCGGCGTTTTGATATGCCGGTTGGGGAGCCAATCAGAACAAATCGTCGTCGTCCTCTTCGAATTCAATGATCTCGTTGTCCTCTGCCTTTGCCGTTGCTTTCGTTGGTTTCGGGGTTGCAACGGCCTCGGTCTTCGCAGGCTCTTTGGGAGCGGGTGCGTCCTCCTTTTCGGCAGCGGGTGTTTCCGTTCGGGCTTGGGCCAACTCGCTTTCCTTTGAGCGAAGTTCCTCTTCGCTTTTCCCGGTTTGGAGGGCCAGTGCACGGCGACGGTCTTCTCGGGCTTTGCGCTCGAGTTGCTTGTGACGAGATTTTTCGATGTTCTGCATCATGTACATGGCATCGTGCTCAAGCAGAGGTGAATCCGAAATCAACGTGATGTCCAGCCATCCGCCGTCTTCGACGATAAATTCAGCCAGCGGTTCGAAATTCAAATCCGATTTCTTGATCTGTGTGTAGTGCATGGCGTTCCCGGTTCGGTGTTCAACCCCTGAGAAGTGACAGTAGAACTCCTTGGTCCCGATGGTTTCACGGACCATGTCAAACAGTTCTCCGTAATCTTCTGAGGTCCGCATCTGGCCGTGGCCCCGAGCGTGTATGTGGGCGATGTTCAGCACCGGCACGGTGCCTTCAACATGGTTCACGACCTCAAGCACCTCTTCGAGGCTTCCCCAGAGTTCCTGGCGGCCCGAGGTTTCAACGCCGATTTTTGATGGCGTTCCGTCCTTGATCCAGGGGAAAACAGGGAATTCATCCTCGTCGTCGTGCCAGATGGAATGGATTCGGTCGACGATTCCCGAGAAGACGTTTGCGACTTGCTCGTTGGCTGCATGGCCGCGTCCAAATTCACCGTAATGGCCCGTGTGGAGGGTGATGTGACGTGCATTGATGGTGCGGGCCGCTTGGAGCGTGGCCTCGATCTTGGCCAAGGAGCGACCGCGTTCAACACGGTTGCCGAGCAACTCCGAGTAGTAGGGGCCGTGGATGTTCATTTCGAAGTCGGTCTTGTTGGCCAACACCCCCGCCTGCCAGTATTGTTCAAAGTGCTGAGGGGCGACCATGCGAACGGTTTGCACCTCCATGGTCTCAAGGCCGAGCGAAATGATGTCGTCCATTCCTTCGACGATGGTTCGCCCTTTGCACGAGAGCGGGACGCCCGCAGGTCCAAGTTTTACCGACATTCGTATCCCCCCCGAAACCTACCCAAGGAGCACCCCATGATAATCCCTTTCTGTTGGCTGTCCGCTTTCTCGGCGCCGTGGGCTTGATTTCAAGAACGAACGCATACGACTCTTCATGAAGGTGAGGGTTCAGGGGGAATCATGGAGGAGGGTGTTCGCAAAGCCGTGGAGGCGTTCAAAAACGGGCGCCCAGTATGCCTCTTTGATTCGGAAAAAAGGGAAGGCGAAACCGACCTTTTGTTCCCGGCGGCTGCCGCCGTCCCCGCCACGATGCGACAACTCCGACGGGATTGCGGAGGCTTGCTGTTTTTGGCCATCGGTCACGAAGTTGGGGAATGCTTCGGCCTGCCGTTCCTTCAAAACCTTCACACGACCGAAGACGCCACGCAACGGCACCCCGTCTTGCGCCAACTCATCACCAACGACCTTCGCTACGATGCCCGCTCAGCCTTCACGCTCTCGCTCAACCATCGTGACACCTACACCGGCATCACCGACCACGACCGCGCCCTCACCACCCGCAGGTTCGCCGAATTGACGCAGGACTGCCTTCGGGAAGGGCTGGACCAAGAGCAAGCGATGGAACGTTTGGGCGCTGAATTCCGAACGCCCGGTCACATCCCCGTCTGCCGGGAAGCCGAAGGCGGCTTAGCGGTTCGACAAGGCCATACCGAACTAGCGGTGGGGCTGGCTCGCTTGTCCGGTTTAGCCCCCGTTGTCATCGGTGCGGAAATGTTGCAGCCGGAAGGCGACTTTGCTTTGGGTGTCAAAGATGCCAGAGCGTGGGCGCAGGAGCACGGAATACCGTTCCTTGAAGGAGCGCAGGTCGTTGCTGCGCTGGGCCACGCCGATGCACCGTCATCACTATGAGGCAAAGGACGAACCCAAACATCGGTGGTTGCATGAAGCGTGTCATGGCGGTTGGCGTGTTTGACCTGCTGCATGCCGGCCATCTGCATTACCTCGAACAGGCCAAAGCCTTGGGCGATCATCTCACCGTCGTGGTGGCGCACGACGACACCGTTCGCCAACGAAAACACGAACCGGTGACCAACCAGGAATTTCGCCGTCGAATGGTGGCGGGGCTTAAACCGGTGGACGAGGTCGTGGTCGGCAACGCCCCGGACGTCCCGATTTTTGACATCCTTCCAACCATCAACCCTGACATCATCGCCTTGGGTTATGACCAAGAACACGCCGAAGGCTCCATCCGGTCTGCGCTGGCTGAACGAGGTTATGACGGTATCAATGTGGTCCGCGTTGAAGGGCTGAGCGACGATTTGGACGGTACCCGAAAAATCATCGCTCGCATCCTTGAACGGGCCAAATCAAAGGAGGCCTGAGGGTGTTCACCGGCATCGTGCAGGGCATCGGCACCGTACGTTCGGTGACCAAAGGGGCAGCCGTGTGGACTTTTGCCATCGAACTGCCCGACACCAACGGTTTGCAGCGAGGTGCGAGCGTTGCCGTCCACGGCGTGTGCTTGACCGCAACCGACATCGTCGGCTCTTGCGTTCATTTTGATGTGATTCCCGAGACGCTGGAACGCACCACGCTCTCCTCGTTGGAAGCGGGAAACGAGGTCAACATCGAACGCTCGTTGAAGATGGGTGACGAACTTGGAGGGCATCTCCTCTCGGGTCACATCATGGCGACCGGGACGGTCGAGCAGCGCACGACGGTGGGTGAGGGCGTTGACCTGAACATTGGCGTGCCGGCTGAACTGATGAAGTACATCAACGAAAAGGGATACATTGCGCTGAACGGGGCTTCCTTGACCGTCGGCACGGCGATCGACCGGACCTTCACCGTGCACTTGATTCCGGAAACGCTTCGCCTCACGACCTTTGGTTCAGCGCAAGTCGGTGACGGCATCAATATTGAGATCGATGCGATGACGCAAACGGTGGTCGCTACCGTGGAGCGAATCCTCAAACAGGATGGCTGAGGTGGGCAACGCATGGGCAAACGCATCGGTTTGGTTTGTGGCTCCTTTCACCGGAACGAGGTCGAGCGCATGTTGGCGTTCGCTGTCGAAGAAGCGGAAGGACTCGAATTCGTGGTCGGGGACGTTGTCTGGGTTCCCGGTTCGATGGAAGTTCCGTTGGCCCTGGACCGACTCCTGTCCAACCACGACGCTGTTGCCTGTTTGGGCATCATCGAGAAGGGCGAAACGCAACACGGACTGGCGATGGGTCAAGCCGTCATCAAGACCATTCTGGATCTCCAGCTCAAGCACGACAAGGCCGTCGGTTTGGGCATCATCGGCCCGGGTGCTGAACCGCATCACATTGAGCCGCGGTTGGAACCGCATGCTCGAGCGGCGGTTCGCGCCCTCGCGGATTTCTCCTGATTCGTCTCACTGCGGCGCATCTTCGTGGGTAGCGTATGATTCGACCTAGTGCAATCCCTCTGATTCGTTCCG
>Ga0213867_1000826_pt1 | contig 13780 bp, 14 predicted proteins | sample PICome_12_FD_160120 | JGI IMG/M metagenome (GOLD analysis project Ga0213867, IMG submission 160120) | Coastal seawater microbial communities near Pivers Island, North Carolina, United States - PICO540 | ecosystem: Environmental > Aquatic > Marine > Coastal | place: USA: North Carolina... | reverse complement strand
GCGGTCATATTTTTGAGCGTCCTGTTGAATTTGTACGTTTTGATTTATGAGTACCATAGCCTTATAGGATTGTTAGATAATATTATCTATAAATATATCGGGCTCGCCACTATGTCCTTACAGTCTAGACGAAACTAGTGACCTTTTGGGTCGCTACTAATACAAGTGACTCAACTTACTTTATTTCTACATTGTTAAATTTTGATATTTTGGGGGAGGGGTACTCGTTTTCGATAGTGATGCTCGATAGATTTGAGTCTGGCGCTATGTCGCCGGGCCATTTGTTGGAAGATTTCTTGTTCTGTGCTTTTCTTTGTAGGCAGGAAGTAACTCAGCAACTCTACAATATCATGTGTACTCAAAAGGGGCGATAAGTTGCGATAAGCGACTTATCGCTGTAAGGCGAAAGCTTCGCTTAGGTGACCATTGCGATATGCTGGTGATATCCAAACCCGCCGCGTTCTTGATACTGTGCCATGCCCACTTCACTTTTCGCTTCTTGGATCTCCCAGTTCGATCCAGTAGCGTTGATGCTGGCGATAGCACAACTGCTGTTCGCTACCTTGCGCATTGGTCAGGCTGTATTTGGTAGCCCCAATTCTATCGCAACTAATCACGAGGCGACGATCATTGGTCAATCCAGCCTAATCGCACAAAGCAATCGCAAGTACTTCCGCCCTGAGCGTGTCGATGGTGGTATTGCGAAAACGAACGTTTTCAGTTGATTTTTGAGCCTCGTCTCGCCTCACCTGATCCTACAAACTCGCTCCACTAATGAGCATTATCAAAGCGGTTGTGTTTTCTATTCGACATGGTCCCATTTACAAGCAAGGTAACTAATATTCAGTTATTGCGAAGTTCAGTGCAAAATTAGCTTATCTTAATCAGTTTTTGCGTAGTGGTCCTTGTTTTTTATTTCTTGCTTGATTTGAAGATGCGTTGCTGAATTGAATCGTTTTTTCTTGGTAGACTATTAATATTAACATTCGCCATGATGCCTACTTGCGAAGAAGTCGAAGCTCTAGTCATTGAATCTGTTCAACTCTTAGCCGATGATTTTGATTTGGCCGAATTACAGCAACCTAGTGTTGCATCCGCCTTGTATAGTAACAAAGGGGTGCTGGATAGTATGGCCTTGGTAAATTTGATTGCAGATGTGGAAGATGCGGTCTTGGAAAAGTTTGGACTGGCGATTACGCTAGCGGATGAAAATGCGATGAGTGCTCGACATTCACCATTTTTAACTGTTAAAACATTGGTTCAAGCGGTTTTAGAGAGAATAGGAGTATGAAGCAGATCGTCATTACGGGCACACGTAAAGGGATTGGGCGATCATTGGCGGAGCATTATCTCGACCGAGGTTGGAGCGTTATTGGTTGTAGTCGTGGCGAGGCGTCGATTGATTGTTCTCATTACAGTCACTATTCAATTGATGTCGGCGATGAGTCTGCAGTGATTGCCATGGCGCGCGATGTAAAGCGGGCAGGTGGCAGTGTAGATGCATTACTCAATAATGCGGGCATTGCTTCGATGAATCATTGCCTGCTAACTCCGGGCTCTACGGTAAATAATGTTTTGCAGACCAATGTGGTCGGCACCTTTCTATTTTGTCGTGAATTTGCAAAGCTGATGCGCAAGAGTAAGCAACCGCGCATTGTGAATTTTACGACGGTGGCACATCCACTGAATTTGGAAGGTGAGGCTATTTATGCCGCCAGTAAGGCTGCCGTTGAGAGCTTGACGCGGATCATGGCGCGCGAGTTGGGAACGTTGGGGATTACTGTAAATGCGGTCGGGCCGACACCGGTCTTAACGGATTTGATCAAGGGAGTGTCGTCCGAAAAGATGGAAGCGTTGATCGCAAGACAGGCTATTTCGCGCTATGGAAGGGTCGAAGATGTGATTAATGTGATTGATTTCTTTCTGCGTCCGCAAAGTGATTTTCTCACGGGGCAAGTACTTTACTTGGGCGGGATAAATTAACTCGTGAATTGGATTGACCGCCAGTTTTCCAAGTGTGGGGCAATGATTGCTTGTTATGAGCGCGGGCGTACGTGGACGTATAATGATTTTGCTCGCGAAGTGGACCGTTTCGAGGCGATGTTATTGCCTGAATTAGATTTGGTACCCAGGGTGTTTGCGCTGCGAATGAATCGCTCCTTGGAGGCGCTTGCTGCGATTTTTGCTATCAGGCGTTTGAGGCAGATCGCATTGCCGCTTTCCCTTGAAATGCCTGAGTCCGAGCTGTTGGAAACGCAACGTATTGCTGGTGTTTCTTATATTTTAAGCGAGCATGAGTTGCGCGCGCAGCCGCTAGAGACTAAGCCTTCTAGGCTGGTGGATCAGCTTTCGGAACGCGGGCATGCCGGGCTTATTTTATTTAGCAGTGGTACGAGTGGTGAGTCGAAGGGCATGTTACACGATTTGGACGCGTTTTTGAATCGGTATCGTGTGGTGCGGCCGCGATCGGATGTCACGCTGCAGTTATTGTTGGCCGATCATGTCGGTGGCATGGATTCTGCCTTTCGCACATTTTTTTCGGGGTCGACTTTGGTGGTGCCTGAGTCGCGAACGGCGCATGCCGTGGGCGAAGCGATTGAGCGATACAAAGTAACTATTTTGCCGGCTTCACCGACCTTTTTGAACCTGATGCTGCTAGCGAATGTAGCTGAAAAATACGATTGCTCGAGCTTAGAGCTTATTGCTTATGGGGCTGAGCCGATGCCTGAGGGGCTATTGGCTCGTTTGGTAAGGTCGTTTCCCAACGTGGATTTTCAGCAAAAATTTGGCACCAGTGAGACGGGCGCAATTCGTGTTAAAAGCCGCAGTCGTGAGAGTTTGTATTTTCGGATTAAAGATTTGGATGTGGACTGGCGTGTTCAGGCTGATGAGTTGTGGCTGAAGACGAGCTCTCGAATCTTGGGCTATTTGAATGCTGACGAATCGTCTCTTGAGGCTGATGGTTGGTACCGAACAGGCGATTTGGTTGAAGTGGCGAATGACGGGTGTTTGAGGGTAATTGGCCGCCAGAGCCAATTGATTAATGTGGGAGGGCAAAAGGTGCATCCTGCTGAGATCGAGCGGGTTATTTGTGAGATTGAAGGCGTAGATGCTTGTGCAGTCTTTGCCAAGCCTGCTCCAGTGACAGGCAGTATGGTTGCCTGCGCAATCCTGACATCGTCGGATCTAGATTTGCGTACCTGGAAGCGATTGGTGCGTACGCATTGTCGTGATCGCTTGGCATCTTGGAAGATTCCTGTGTCAGTCGAGTTGCGCGACCAGTTGGCGCTCACGGATCGATTGAAGTTCGCTTAGGCGCGGATTTTCGTAAAATCGTCTTTCACTTTGTGAGATCCTAAGCATTGTTGATGTTATGGCTAAGTGCAGTTTCAATCAAGTTCAGCTAGGTGGAGTTGTTACATGTGTACCATCGCTGGTAAAATGTATTGATGACGAAGTTGATTTATTTGGTGGGAGCGAGAAGCAAATTATGCGCTTGAAGAAGACGATTGGGCTAGATCGTCGCCGCGTGGTTGAGCCTGGTACGACTGCTGTCGATTTGTGTGAGGCCGCTGCGCGTCGCTTGCTTTCCGGGGCAGAGCTGAAAACTGATTCGATTGATGCGATGATTTTTGTAACTCAGACGCCGGACCATACGCAACCGTGTAATGCTGCCGTGTTGCATGGGCGCTTGGACTTGCCGAAAAGCTGCGCTGCGTTTGATGTGAATTTAGGCTGTTCAGGCTATGTGTATGGTCTGTGGTTAGCACATATGATGGTGAGTGCAGGAGGCTGCGGTCGAGTGTTGCTGTTGGCAGGCGATACCGTTAGTCAAATTGTAAACCCGAGGGATCGTGCCGTCGCGCCCTTATTTGGTGATGGGGGTAGTGCAACCTTGATTCAGCTCAGTGGAGTTGAGTCTAATTCTTGGTTTAGCCTCGAAACGGATGGAAAGGGTTTTGATAAGTTGATTGTGCCTGCAGGTGGTCAACGTGCCCCGAGTTCAGCAGCAACACGCGCTGAAGTAACGGACGAAGTCGGCAATATACGTTCAGCAGAGAATTTGTTTATGGATGGTGCGGAGATCTTTAACTTCTCCATCGTAGAGGAGCCCAAGGCGGTAAAAGATCTCTTAGAATATGCAGGGCTGGATTTGGATTCGGTGGATTATTTCGTCTTCCACCAAGCGAATCGGTATATTTTGAGCAATATTGCGAAACGATTAAAAATTGATCTTGCGAAAGTGCCGATGCAGACGGTAGGGAGTTATGGGAATCAGAGTTCAGCGTCGATTCCATCCGCTTTGTGTGGTGAGTTGGGTGAACTTTTGCGCGGCGCGACTTCGCAGCGCTTATTACTTTCTGGTTTCGGAGTGGGGCTGTCGTGGGCCAGCGTGCTACTGGATGTTGCCCAACTGAGCGTTTGCGAAATCATTGAAAGCGTGTCGAGCGCATCAAAAGCTTGATAGGCGTACCTTAAGTGCATATACATCTTTGAAGTAAACCCCCATGAATTTAGATAAGTTTATAAAAGATTTCGAGGAAGCGGTCGAGGATATTGAACCGGGATCATTATCGGCAGCGACGGAATTTAAGCAGTTGGAAGCATGGGATTCGTTGGCTATTTTGACTGTCACAGATGTGATTGATATGGAGTATGGTGTGTTGTTGAGCAAGCAGTGCCTAGAAGGTATGAAGACGCTTGAGGAATTGTATCAATTTGTGCTGAGCAAGCAGTGATATTATAGATGAAAAACCTATATATTGTTGGTGCTGGGGGGTTTGGGCGCGAAGTGTATTGTTGGTTGCATGATGGATTCGGCACTAAGCGAGATTGGGAATTTAGCGGTTTTTTAGACGATAATCCCGAGGCTTTAAATAATTTTGATTACGAAAAGGGTGTCGTATCCACGATTGAAGGTTTTGTGCCATCGGCTGAGGATTTATTCGTTTGTGGTATCGGGAGCGTGCCAGCAAAGCGTAATATTTGTGAGCCGCTGCTAAAGCGTGGCGCTCAGTTTCTGACGGTAGTTCATCCATCTGTTGTTGTGGGTGATAATGTTCGTTTGGGCCAGGGTGTTGTCTTGTGCCCTGGTGTAGTCCTAACCTGTGATATAAGCTTGGGGGATATGGTGATGGTTAATTGCCATAGTAGTGCGGGGCATGATGTATCAATTGGCGCCTGGTCCACCGTCAGTGGTCATTGTGATTTGACCGGCCAGACGACGCTGGGCAGTGGCGTGTTTCTTGGTTCTGGGGCACGTGTTATTCCCGGGAAGACGATTGGCGATAACGCCTTGGTTGGTGCGGGGTCGGTTGTTATTCGCTCTGTTGCTGCGGGACAGAAGGTCTTCGGGGTTCCTGCAAGAGTTCTTTAGAGTGTGCTGGTTTAGGCTCTAGCCTATTTTTAAATACCGACTGAAGCTAAGCTGTTTACTAGTAGTTTAGAGTTGAATCCACTTTACAAAAATATGAGCTACCGCAGTCCCTAAATAAACTTCGGCAGTTAGGGAATTTCTTACACAGCCTATAAGCTCTACTCATGCTGCCGCATACTTTGTGCGACCGATTCACAAATGCCCAAAAAGGTTTCTTCGGTTATCGAAAGTTTTTTATCTTTGCTATAGGCAATGCCCCATTGACGCATCAGTTTCTTTTGGCCGGTGGAAATACGGGCCAGTAAGCCGCTATTAATTTCATCTTCCACAATCCATGAGGCCAAGAAGCTGATGCCATAGTTTATTTTGATCAATTCCTTGATGGCTTCCATACTGCCCAGTTCGATATAATTTTGCAGTGAGAGCTTATTTTCTCTAAAAAATTGATCGACCAAGGAAAAGGTGTGACTGGCCTGATTGTATAAAACGAAGCGCTGCTGAGCAATTTTGATCATCGGCATGCTCTTTTTTTGTACATAAGGATGCATCATGGACGCGGTCAAAATGAGCTCATCCTTAAAAAGTGGGCGCACGATCAGTTCATTGATCTGGTTTGGGTTGACAATAATAGCGAGATCGAGCTCGTGTCGTTGTAGCTTTTGCACTAGCTCAGGTGTATCTGCGGGTGTGATGTTCAGGATGCAGTCAGGAAAGCATTCGTTGAACTCTCTCAGGATGCTGGGGATCAAATACTGACAAGCAGTGGTACTGGCGCCCACCCGCAGGCGACCCTTGCCCCAATTGGCGCGATCCTGTAGGCGAGACCTGGCTTCATGCATCTGATTGATAATGGCTTGTGCATCATCAAACAAATCTTTGCCCTCTTCGGTAATGTGAATACGACGCCCGGTTCGGGTCACCAGTTGGCAGTGTACATCACTCTCAAGATTTTTTATAGAGTGGCTGATGGCTGATTGCGTTAAATTGAGTAGGCGCGCGGTTTCGGTGAAGCTACCCGTTTGGACGAGGGTGCTAAAGGCAAGCAGTTGACGGCTATCGAGTGTTTCGTTCATTAGTAAAATTCATTATTTTCATTAAAACATTTATATTCTTTATAAGTGTAAACGGTATGTTCAATGCTAAATCGGCTTGTATGTTAAAATTGAACGCACAACGAGCGAATGTATCCAAGCGGAGTCAAACTCTGCGTTTGGGTTATGTGCGTTTATTGGATGCTGCTCCGATCATCGTCGCCGATAGCCTAGGATTTTTTCGGGACGAGGGCTTAGATGTACGTCTAAGCCGTGAGGTTGGCTGGGCGACGATTCGCGACAAAATTGCCTTTGGTGAGCTGGATGTGGCGCAAGCACTCAGCCCCTTGGCCTTTGCGCTACAGTTGGGGATAAACGTGGCGCCCACGGATGTGGTGACGGGATTGGTGCTCAACTGTAACGGGAATGCCATTACGCTCTCCACTCGCTTAAGGGACGAGGGCGTGAACGATGGTGCCAGCCTGCGTCGCTACACAAAAAATACTTATGGGGCGCGTAAACTCGTCTTTGGAGTGGTGTCCTTGTATTCTTCGCATCACTATATTCTCTGCCGCTGGTTGGAAGAGCAGGGCATTCGGCCGCATGTGGATGTCATCATCACCGTGCTGCCCCCGGAGCAGATGGTGCGTAATATTTTGGCCAATAACATTGATGGCTACTGTGTGGGAGAACCTTGGAATTCGATGGCGATTGAAGAAGGCTTTGGCTGGTGCGTTGCGACCAGTGATGCCATCTCTGCAGGTTATCCGGAGAAGGTGTTGATTGCCACGGAGCGCTTGTTGAGCTATCAACCAGAGGTCTATTTTGCGATGATTCGCGCCTTGTATAAGGCCTGCGCTTTTTGCGAATCCTCCGATCAACGTCCAGAGTTGTTGCGGATCCTCTCAAAGCCTGAATACCTCAATTGTCGTCCGCGGACCCTTTCGCATGCTTTTAGTGAGCAGTTTCCTATGGGATTTGGACGCAGTGCGCAAGGGTCTTTTATTCGCTTTCGGGGCGATGCGATTAATTGTCCGGATCGCCAGCGGGGTCAGCGCGTCTTGGATGATCTTTGTCGCTATGCCAATTACAAACTCTCCGCTCCCGCGGCCTCTAAATTACTTAGCCAAGTTTGGCGCGCCTCGCTACACAATGAGGCACTTGCCGAGCAGAGCCACTAAATTTCCTTCACGAACGAACACACAAGAACTATGAAACAAAAACTACTCAATGTATTGAGCCTAACTGCCTGTATGACGACAGGCCTGCAAACGCTGCCAGCTGAGCAGCTCGACCTAGAGAAAGATGAATTAAAATTTGGTTTCATCAAGCTAACCGACTGCGCCCCGATTGTGATTGCCAAAGAGCTTGGCTATTTCCGAGACGAGGGCTTGCAAGTGGAAGTGAAGTCGCAGCCGAATTGGAAGCAGCTGTTGGACAATGTGATTAATGGTGAGTTGGACGGTGCTCACATGCTTTCGGGGCAGCCGATTGCCGCAACGATCGGTTTTGGGACTCAAGCGCACATTGTTACAGCTTACACCATGGACCTGAATGGTAACGGTATCACGGTATCCAATGACATTTGGGAGCAAATGCAGTACAATGATCCCTCGCTGGATACCGAGACGCCCAAGCACCCGATTACGGCGGATGCTTTGAAGCCGATCGTCGATGCGGCTAAAGATGAGGGGCGCCTACTCCCCATGGGTATGGTGTTTCCTGTGTCCACGCACAATTATGAAATTCGTTACTGGCTAGCAGCCGCTGGGATTCACCCCGGCATGTACACTTCAACGGATATCAAGGGCTTTACCGGGGGTGACATCGAGTTGTCGACCACACCGCCACCGCAAATGCCTGCGACACTTGAATCGGGTAAAAACGTCGCTTATTGCGTCGGTGAGCCATGGAATCAGCAGGCGGTTGCCAAGGGTATTGGTGTACCCGTAGTGACGAATTATGATATTTGGAAAAATAATCCAGAAAAAGTGTTTGGTGTGACCAAAGCATGGGCGGATGAAAATCCAAATACGCACATTGCAGTGGTGAAAGCTTTGATCCGTGCCGGTAAGTGGTTGGATGCGACCGATTCTAAGGGTAATTTGATCAATCGTAAGAAGGCCTGCCGTATTCTTTCCAAGAAGAATTACGTTGGTGCTGATTATGATGTGCTTAAAAATTCAATGACAGGCTTTTTCTACTTCCAGAAGAGCGATCAGCGTGCGATGCCTGATTTCAACGTCTTCTTTAAGTACAATGCCACTTATCCGTGGTACTCTGATGGTATCTGGTTCCTGACGCAAATGCGCCGTTGGGGTCAAATTACCGAGCCAAAACCCGCACAGTGGTACCACGATACCGCCAAAAAGGTTTACTTGCCATCCGTATACATGGAAGCGGCCAAACATCTCATTGCTGAAGGTCATTTGAGCAAGAGTGAAGTTCCTTTTGGGACAGATGGTTACAAAGCGCCTACAGGCGACTTTATCGATGGCATCGTATACGATGGCCGCGACCCGATTGGCTATTTGAACGCGCACACAATTGGTAACAAGGATGCCCTGTAGCATTCCTTTTTGAATGCTTGTAGACACAAGCGAACTTTCGGGGAGTGCTTCAGCGTGCTTTGCTGAAGCACTCCTTTAAAACCTTTTAACATTTAAACGACTGGGTCTTTTGTTATGGCTGAAACGACAGCAGAAAAAATTAAATATCGTATCTTACGATTTTTAGACATTACCGGCTTTACGGTGTTCGATCCGATGGTCCGTCTCGCTTTTGGTGAAGAGCCTAAAAAACAAACGGAGGCCATCAGCAAATATTTTTTAATCCCGATCCTATTTGTGATGCTGTGCACGGGGCTGTGGTGGGTGATTGCACCCAAGCATAAAACAAAATCGGGAGAAGTGCCAACGCCGGATGTGGTCTGGCGAGCGGCGACCATCAATGATACCTTCAGCTCTCGTGAGCAGATTAAGGCGGACGATTTTATTCTATCGGGTTCCGAGCGAGAGGCTACACTGCTAGCCGTAACGGAATTGATTGCGACTCGAGAGGCAGATTTAGAGATCTTGAATCAAGCTTTGGCGCAGCATGAAGCAGACTACGCACAACAACTGGAACAACGCATTGCGCCGCTAAAAGCCAAATTGGCTACATTAAGTGGGCAGAATCGTGAACTGCGCTCGGTTGCTAAAGCGGCCATAACAGAGGCAGCCGCTCAATTCGAAGCCGGCCAGGTTGCCAGCGAAGCCGTCGTAGCTGCCGTCCGTAATGAACGTCAGGTATATGCCGACGGTCGTGCCAGCGAATCTTTGATCAAACAGGCAATCGAAGCTATTCGCTCGGAAAAATACAAGCCGATGGAATCCGCTCGTCTATCGGTCAACGCGGTTGCCAACGAGTTGCAATTTCTGAATAAGCGGGTCGACTTCTTGTCTGATTCCAATCGGAGTCTGAAAGTGGCTGAGGCCGAGCAAAAGCTAGCAGCGCAAAAAGCCGAGTTAGCCGCCGCGACCACTGCTAAAGAGGCCATCTCATTGGCTAAGCGGGTGGTGCGCTCGGAGGACTCGCTTGAACGCTTGTCTGGGCAACAATACGCGTCAGCAATGACGGTGTATAAGCAGATTCAGCGCAGCTTGTTTACGGTCTTTGTCGGCTTTATTATGGCGGCCTTGATTGCCATACCACTAGGAATTCTCTGCGGTTTGAGCCGGATTGCGATGGCCTGTTTGACGCCGATTATCTCTATCTTTAAGCCGGTTTCACCTGTGGTGTGGCTGCTGATCTTCCAAATCGTGGTGGGCGCTTTCTTCTTGGATCCGGACTCGCATCCCTTGTTCTTATTCTTCGACAGTCTGCCTTGGCTCGGAGCCTTGGGCATTAATCCCGCCTTGATCTTCTCTGCCTGCACGGTTGCCATGTGTGCGGTCTGGCCGGCTTTGGTCAATACCGCACTTGGTGTGGCGTCGATCGATCCGGATCACGTTAATGTTGCGCGGGTGCTCAAGCTCGGGTTTTGGGATCGTTTGATTAAGATCATCATTCCGTCTGCCCTGCCCTTGGTCTTCGCTGGGCTGCGCATTTCACTGGGAGTGGGCTGGATGGTGCTGATTGCTGCCGAGGCGCTGTCTTCTTCAGATGGTTTGGGTAAATTCGTTTGGGACGAGTATCAAAACGGCTCATCCTTCTCATTTGCGAATATTTTATATGCCTGCTTTGTCGTTGGGGGGATTGGCTTTCTGCTGGATCGTATGATGATCATCTTACAGCGCTTTGTATCCTTCGACGGTGGTGGCACTTCGCTCTAAAGCTTACCTAGATCACAGATTATGGCTTATTTAGAAATTAAGGATGTACACCTCGGCTTTGGGACTCCGGATAACCGAACGGAAGTCTTGTCCGGCGTAAATTTATCGGTCGAGGAGAACGAGTTTGTTGCGGTGGTGGGCTTTTCGGGCTCTGGAAAATCTACCTTGATCGCGCTTTTGGCGGGCTTATTACAGCCCGACTCTGGAGAGGTTATGGTTGCTGGGCAGCCAGTGAAAGAGCCGTCGCCGCGCTTGGGCATCATGTTTCAAAATTACTCGCTGCTGCCTTGGTTATCAGTGTATGAGAACGTTGAGTTGGCGGTTAAGCAGGTATTTCCGGATTTGAGGGGCTCGGCGCTAACGGATCACGTGAATCGCTATCTGACCATGGTGAATCTATTGCCAGCCACCGCGAAGAAGCCGGGCGAGCTTTCGGGTGGCATGCGCCAGCGGGCTTCTCTGGCACGGACGCTCTCCATGCAACCGGAAATTTTGCTTTTGGATGAGCCGCTGAGTGCTTTGGATGCGCTGACGCGCGGAAATATTCAGGATGAAATCATCCGTATTTGGGAGCAGGATCGTCGCACCATTGTGATGATCACCAATGATGTGGACGAGGCCGTCTTGATGGCTGACCGAATCGTGCCGCTCACCAAGGGGCCGCGTGCTACTTTGGATGAAGGCTTTGAGGTGGGTTTGGCCCGCCCCCGCAATCGGACCACCTTAAACACCAACCCCGAATTTCGTCAGCTGCGTTCGCAAATTTCACGCTATATGCGGACCTTAAATGACGAGTCTAAGCAACTAAACCAACAGACCATCGTCGATCTGCCCAGTACCATGCCGATTGATTTCTCGGTCTTACCTAATCGACCTGCTAAAGGTCGCCGTCGTCCGCCGATTTTTGATCGGGAAACTACCTTCTTCAAATAGCTCGATGCCCTATGTTAAACCAGCGATACGTAGAAATTTATAATTTGGTCAAGGCTTACCCGAACCCTTTTGGTGCGGAAGTCAAAGTGGTTGATGGATTTGAACTCATTGTGCCGCAGGGAGAAGTGGTCTCGATTATTGGCCACTCTGGCTGTGGTAAGTCCACTGTCTTGAACATGGTGGCGGGCCTAAGTCCCATTTCGGACGGCGGCATTGTGGTGGCCGGTAAAGAGATCGATGGCCCGGGACCTGATCGCAGTGTGGTCTTTCAGGCTCCTTGCTTGCTGCCGTGGGCCACCGCTTACCAAAACGTTGCGATTGGAGTGAAGCGCAGCTATCCGCATATTGAAAAATCGGAGCAGGCAGACATCGTGGAGGCCTCGCTGGAAATGGTGGGGTTAAAGGACTCGATGCACAAATACCCTCGCGAACTCTCAGGGGGGATGCAGCAGCGTGTCGGGATTGCGCGCGCCATTGCGGTCAAGCCGCGTATGTTGCTTTTGGATGAGCCGCTAGGACGTTTGGATTCACTGACACGGATGGAGCTCCAAGATGTGATTCTGCGTATTTTGGATAAGGAAAAAATAACCACGCTGATGATTACGCACGACCCGGATGAGGCGATCTTTATGTCCGACCGCATTTGCATGATGACCAACGGTCCGCACGCCAGAGTCGGGGAACTGATGGAGATTGAATTTGAGCGTCCCCGTGACCGGGATGCCATCCTAGAAACCGATCAATTTTATGAGTATCGCCGACGCTTACTGGCATTCCTAGACGATTGCGAAGCAGAAAAAGAGGCGCGCAAGAAGGCGGCCAGTTAGGCTGTCGTATAGGAATCGGTGTACACAGAAATATGGCTATGGAAGCAGGATTTAACCAGACACAAAAAAGTTATTTAGAAGGATTTTTCTCAGGCGCTCAGCAGCGCAATGCCTTGCCCTTTTTGGGGCAAACCGCTAGCGGACAGTTTACCGATAAGCCCGCAGAAGCCGTCGAAGAAACGGTTCATGGTACGCCGATCGACGACTTGTGTAAGGAGGAGCAGATTAAGCACGAACGCAACGGACTGGACATTTGGGATACGATGGTGGAGGACGCGGCGGCTAATCGTTTTCCTCAGGGCGGCGATTTGTTCCGTTATAAGTACTTCGGCCTTTTTCATGTGGCGCCGGTTCAGGATGCTTTAATGTTGCGCACGCGTGTGGCGGGCTGTGCTTTGCGTGCCGATCAGATGCGCTGTCTGGCGGAGATCGCTGAAACTTGGGGCGGTGGCTATGCCGATATCACCACGCGTGGGAACTTTCAGATCCGCGAAATTCAGCCTCGCGATACCATTGCGACTTTGATGAAGTTGGATGAGGTGGGCCTCACTTCACGCGGCGCGGGCGCGGACAATTTACGCAATGTCACGGCAAGCCCCACGAGTGGTTTCGATCCTGAGGAGGTCTTGGATGTTTTGCCCTATGCCAAGGCGATGCACCAAGCCATTCTCAATAATCGGGATTTGTATGGCTTGCCCCGTAAATTTAATATCTCTTTTGACAATGGTGGTCAGGTGTCCGTCTGTGCCGACACCAATGATATTGCTTTTTACGCCGTGCGCGTGCCAGAAGGCGCAGCAGTGCCAGCGGGCATCTATTTTCGGGTCCAATTGTGCGGGATTACCGGACACCGTCAATTTGCTCAAGACTGTGGCTTGCTGATTACGCCCAGCCAAGCAGTGCCCTTAGCAGCGGCCATGGTCCGCGTCTTTATCGAAAATGGGGATCGTACCAATCGTAAGAAGGCGCGCTTGAAATATTTGGTAGATGACTGGGGCCATGAGCGCTTTTTGGCGGCCACCCAGGAAAAATTAAGTTTTGAGTTGCAGTATTTTCCGCTAGCAGACTGTGCGCCACGCGTGGCCACGCAACAGCACGGCCATATTGGCGTGCATCCCTCGGCAGAAGCGGATCACCACTATATTGGAGTGGTGGTTCCGGTAGGCCGTATGCTGCCTGAGCAAATGCGGGCGGTTGCGGATGTGGCGGAGACCTACGGGCGGGGTGATATTCGTTTGACTGCTTGGCAAAATTTAATGATCCCGCACATTGCGAGCGCCGACCTGTAAGCGGTCAAGT
>Ga0213867_1000824_pt1 | contig 13814 bp, 12 predicted proteins | sample PICome_12_FD_160120 | JGI IMG/M metagenome (GOLD analysis project Ga0213867, IMG submission 160120) | Coastal seawater microbial communities near Pivers Island, North Carolina, United States - PICO540 | ecosystem: Environmental > Aquatic > Marine > Coastal | place: USA: North Carolina... | reverse complement strand
TCTCTCTCTCTCTCTCTCAACTGAAGGCATATTTATATCCAGGTAACATTGTACTTCGTACGTTTGGAACGTATTATGAAGTATGTTTTGTTGACGATCAACGAGAGTCCGGGTTCATGCGAGTTTTGACTACAAAGTCTTGGCTACATTACTGTGATTGGAATTTACCCTCTGGTCTCTTGTAGAAAATTAAAAGAGCTGGAAAATGGCGACTGTATCTCGTATACCATCCTCCAGACTGACAATCAACATTTCAAATTACTTTGCAATGAGTTAGCATGTGATATAACGAACTTGTGTCGGCGGTAGCGCATTTTTTCTGGACAGAGACACCAGATGAGGTGCATTAGAGAGAGACGTCACTAAACCTACCGCATTCTTGCTGCTTCATCCCGACGGCAAGCACCAATACTACATCGAGCACCTGTCCGTCTTATATCTCAGAGTGGTTTTGTGAGCTAATTTATGGGATGTGACCATGCACACATTATGGAGGACAATCGGGCCGTGAAATGGCATTGTCGGATATTTACTTCCATCAAGTAAACAGCCAAATTCGTGTTTGAACTGTTGCAGCCATCAATTCAGCGACTCTGGAGAGAGAAAAAGAGACTTACTTCTCAAGATCCCGAATTCGGGAATTGCTCTTTTTTAACCCACTTATTGTGATGAATCCAGTATGAAACGGAATAAAGAATTCAAAGTGGCTCTTGCAGATGAAAGAAAATATGGAGCTTTGGGATTTGTGCGAACTTGCATCAAAGCGTGGAGGATTGCTGGTGAAATCCTATGAAGACGTGCAAAATGGAAATATAGCGGCGACAGTATACTAGCTCATAATTACCACAGCAACTATCTCAGAAAATGAAGTTTTAGAAGTTTCTTCGAAACTCAACATTGTACCCAGAAGCTGTTACCTGCTACCCATGAACACATCTATTTATTGACACGGACATTAACGGAAACGCTGGTAAAAGAGATGATTGAAAAGATAATGACCTTACTAACTTCATTGTAAACAACGCAATAAAGCTTTTAAACGTTTTAGGAAAATGATAAATGTGCAGCATAAATTTTCGTTGTAAAATAATGGTTACAATATAATCACAAGTATGTCGAACAAATAAATATACGACAAATTACATCGTTGTTCTTAAGAAAGATATGAAATAGTTATTTACGCAGGAAGAACGAAACACTGATTACCAATCATTGAATATTGATCACAACGCAACTATGCTATATTTAGATATGGAAATTCCAATACACCAACCATCGTTTATTCAGAATCGTAATGCGATGTAAAAGCTGCAAAAGAACGGGATAAAGATTTTACTGGCGTTTTCTTCAAGATCCAGACGAAGGAAGGAAAAAAATCAAATTTTTTGTATCCGGAGATCTTGAACTTGGAAGAGATGAGTCTGGCCGGATAGTCTATGTATTTAAACAGTTTGATACTCAGAATATGGATTGTTAAGGGCAGAACGATCCCTTGAAAAGGTGCTGCGAGACAACAACAAACAAACACATCTCACCGCGATGTTCGGTGAAGAGAGAGGGAAGTTATAAGACGCAAATACAGTGCGTCCGAATTCTTCTTATTTTCCGGTAAGCCGGCGAAATACGATGCCACCCTGGATTGTGAAAAATATTAGAGCAAAAATAGCTTCAAGACATAGCAGCATCAGTTGGATTGCATATTAGGAATTAGAGGTGAATAAAACAAACGCCTGGCGAGCTTTCGATTCTTGAGAAAGATATTAACGAGGGCAATATATTAGCCATGCGCTATTACGTTAGGTTGATGAAGTCTTTAAAAAGTGGAAAAATTGCGATGGTACTTCACGATTATTACCCCGCTCCAAAGATTGGATAACACAATTATAAAAATGAGAGACGCAAAAGCAAACAAAACTTTCAGAAATGAATGAGGCAACCATGTAATCTAGGTGCACCCTTGATGCGCCTATCCTAATCAGGATAACTCTAGTGCTTAGCGTTAAGTAAACCGAATTCCGACTAATGTAGTTTTCTTTCCTTGTAAGACCCAAACCAATCGACACACATCATGATGATGACTAATAAAAACTTTCGTTTAATTTCATACATTCTCATCAATCTTGATTAATGCCCCACTGATAGCAAGGGTGTTTTCCAGTATGAATCTATTTCAAGCATCGAGTTGTAGATCATATCATTTGGTGCGGAGGCGTAACTTTTTTGGGGCAGACTTACTGAAAAGAATTTCGCTAGGTAATGAGCAAATTGCTTCTAGTTCTTACCGATTGATCGGTACCAAGCCACCTGATGAAGCAGTATCTCATCAATATATACATCCTCTAAGCCAAATTGTATTGGAGAAACTGCAGAAATCAGAAATGGCGTCGAACTGGTTGGAGAGCAATGGGCTAGATACGAGCACTTTGAAAATAAATAATGACGGTACATTTCTTTTAAAGTTTCCAGAAAACGGAAAAATTTGGTGCGTTGAATTTTGAAATGAATTGGGTGTGATGTTTCTCCCAAAACTTACTTTCTTTAATTGAAGGACCAGTTTTGATCGTGAAGAAAGTAAGCATTACTTGAATATTCACAGAAACGAGTTGGTTGGACGATATATCCTTCAGGACAATAAGAAACCCGCATGGCACCTAAGCAAAGAAAGCTTGCCTGAACGTGTGCAACAAGCTGTGGAACAGATGGTTGAAAAGCTTTCATCAAACGAATGAAAATATAGATAGCAGAAAGTTAGTAAGTACGCCATTCGGGGAAAAAGTCGTAATTGCTAAGAAGATTTGCTTGACGTTTAAACTACAACATGCTACACCGACTTGAAACAACTTTTTAAGATGTTGATTGTTTAATTTTTTTTGAACTGTATGCTTTTATTATATTAACTGTGATTATAACTCGTCGATTGTTTATTTGTGTTGACAGTTCAATGCTTGACTTGTTCGGCAAACACAAACTTTTCAGAAGACGATTTCCTACATTGCAGACACAGGCAAATCTCGCGTACAATGGATGTTTGCTTTGACAATTCATGGCACAACGCACATACGAGAGAGGTATTAGAGATCAGATATATTTATATTCCACAATTCCCTGCCTACTGACACATTTAGTTCTCTGCCAACATTTGAGCAAGTTTACCACTTTGTGCAGCTGCATGCGTGTCATCATTTCCCCCAACATGTTGACCATTTACGAACACACTCGGTACAGTTCTCTGTCCGGTCTTCTGCAGCAAATATTGCTGAATAGCTGCCCCGTTCTCCATCTGATCGAGTTCGAACACTTTTTCGGATACTTCTGGCATACCGGCAAAGAGAGCTTTTGTCTTTTTACAGTACGGACAGTAGCTCTTCGAAAAGATAGTCTGCACAAGACATTAATAATAAATTAGCACGATAGAAACTCGCGAGAAGCTTAACGTTTGAACTAACCACTTTGTTGTTTTTAATTGCTTCTTCGACGATTGCTTGTACCATGTTCAAGTGTTGTTCACGAATTATTTTTTGATAGAAATCTTTTGTGATCTATTTTGAATCACACATGTGCGTGCGTGAAGTGTCCTTCGTGTTTGCCGATGTCCGATGTCGATGTTCGATGTGTGATTGCTTTCGGCTAACCTATACGTTTACGGTTGAAATGTTGGAGAACAATTTACTAGTAACAAAAACTTCGAAGTACTTCAGTAACCAATACCAATACTAGACTACAACATACCTATCAACTTTTATCATCAACACCACTCATTCCTCATTATATGCACCATCCATCCGGGCAAAGTTGGTGATTTGAATCTTTATATTCTCATTATGGAATATCGTAAGAAAATTCCCATCAGAGCGGTCAAAGGGAAGTCTAAGACAAATATTTACAATTGCAAGAATAAGAGAAATTTACATAGGATTTTTGGCATTTGGCGACTCAAAAAGGAGTTGGACTAAACTTTCTAGGTTCCAAGTTCCAAGTCAAGATACTTAATTAATAAAAAGAGGCTACAAATCCTCAGTGCTTTCTCCAGTAAAGAAGACTTTTCAAGTTGAGTTCAAAGAAACAGTAGCAAACAATTAAGCTCATTCGACAAGTAACGAAACTTGTAAACGAGATGACTATATTTTCTTTTCGATGTTCATCTTGCTTTCATATTAAACAGAGATCAGTCCGATCAGAGATCTTGGTGCAATTGGAAATTGGAAGTCGTTAGAGAGAATATTCTCTCGAAGGTGCTCATACTCGGCTAATTTATGTTCGCATTTCAAACCCATGAACACGCAACACGCACTTTTCATACATGTCCTCGTACACATCTCTACACATTAAAATTTTTCGCATTGTTTTCACTTTCAATTTTCTAGAAAACCTATTGTTGCCATGAGCGAGATCTTTAGTGCTACTGTAAGCGCCCCGACTAACATTGCTTGTATTAAGTATTGGGGCAAAGCTAGTATTCCACTTAACACGCCCATTAATGACTCTGTTAGTGTTACTTTACACCAAAAAGACTTAAAGGCAGTTACAACTGCTTCTTGCAGTGCAAGTTTTAAAGAAGATAAACTATGGCTTAATGGCATCCCAGTTTCCTTGGAGGGTAATAAAAGATTTTACAGTTGTTTGAATGGAGTGAGAGCTTTGGCGAAGGAAAAGGGGAAATTTGACGGAATGAAAGTTCACGTTAGTAGTTACAATACATTTCCAACTGCTGCTGGGTTGGCCAGTAGTGCAGCGGGATATGCAGCATTGACTTTTGCCTTTAAGGAGTTGTTTGATGCGAAAGAAGATTATGAAGGACAGCTCAGTACCATCGCAAGGCAAGGTAGTGGCAGTGCCTGTCGCTCTCTTTATGGTGGATTTGTAGCGTGGCGCAAAGGCAATGATCCATATAATAATGGAGAAGACAGTATGGCTGTACAGATAGCACCAGAGTCTCATTGGCCAGAGATAAGAGCACTCATATTAGTTGTTTCGGATAAGAAAAAGGACACTAGCAGTACGAAAGGAATGAGTACTTCAGTGGCGACTAGTAAGTTACTTGCGCATAGAGCCGATTCTATCGTTGCAAAAAGAATGGAAGATATTGAGAAGGCTTATTTGCGAAAAGATTTTGAGTCGTTCGGAAAAATTACAATGATGGATAGTAACCAATTTCATGCCACTTGTTTAGATACATATCCACCAATATTCTACATGAATGACATAAGCAAAGGAGTTATTCAGCTCATTCATAAATACAATGAGTTCTGTGGAGAGATTCGCGCTGCGTACACATTTGATGCCGGTCCCAATGCTGTTTTGTATACTTTAGAAAAGTATCAAATTGAAATTCTAGCACTCGTCTTGCATTGTTATCCTTGCAGTGATAAGTCAGCATTTGTAAGCAACAGCAACCTTGCAGAAGAGGCGAGAGCTTTCAAGCTAAGTGACGAATTAGTTGATCTTGTTGCTGTAAATCATGCGTCCGTAGGTGATGTCAAAGTTGTCTACTGTACAGAGAGTGGACCAGGCCCGCTTCGTCTTGATGATAAGGAGTCGCTTATCGATTTGGTTACTGGAGATAATCTTTATAATTCTTAGAGACTAGTTCATTAATTTTCCTTTAGCGATTGCTGATAATACTTCAAAAAGAAGAGGTGTTTTTCCTAATCCACAAAAGGATCATATTTGATAGGAAAACTTTGTTGAGCAATTAATCTTTTACTATTACACAAGGAAAATCACGAATAACTATGATTTGTGTGCTGTGTACCCAACAATCCTTTGGGAAGATTCATGTTAGCCCATCCCAACTTGTCCCTGATGACTGGAATTTTTCACAGGTGACTGAACGATCTGTTTAAGTGAATGAGTATTCACATGAAGGTTGTGCTGCAAAGGTAACGAAACATTACATGACCTTGAAAAGAAAATGACAGTAAGAGTTATTTATTAAAATCGCCAAACTAAAGTTCATCATTAGAAGAGTCCGCCGGTGAAGTTTCAGAGCCATTTAACAATGCAAAACGACCCTTTTCTTGGGGAAACACCATATCGTCTCGTGGCCACGGCCAACCGCCAAATTGTGTTCGCGAATAATCCTGAAACGCTTCATATATTTCTCGTTGTGTATTCATCACGAAAGGACCATGTTGAGCCAAAGGCTCGTCAATGGGTCTCCCTTGCAGTATTAAAATCTCGGACGAATTTTTCGATTCCGCGGGAAGCTGTATATCAAGATCTATGCTGGCATCAACCTCGACGACAACTTTACCTTCGATGGGTCTACCTAAAACCGTGACACCCTGATCATACCCTTCCAAAAAATAGAGAGATCTGTTGATACCATCAAAATTAGTTTTGGGGATAGTGATGGAACCGCCTGGCCTCACTTTGACATGGAATATAGCGACATCGTTATTTGGATCTGCAGCCCAACCTACAAAATAAATTAATTCCGTTAATTAGAAGTGCGTCTTCACAGAGTTAGGCACAAATGCTTCTACTCACTATTGTTGGGTGGTTTATTCACTGCACTTCCTGGTTTTAAAAAGTAGTTACCATAAAATGTAGTTACCGATGCGTTCCCATCTTTTGATGTGTGTTTTGGAACTTCGTTTGCCCAAAACATAGCAAAAGATGGATCTACCATTTTATTCTTCGCCGGTAGATTCAACCAAATCTGAAAAAAACGTGTATGATTTGGACTATCTCGGTTTACCAACGGAAACATCTCACTGTGAACAACACCGCTGCCAGCCGTCATCCACTGCACATCGCCTTCCCCGTATCGACCAGCATTACCAACGCTGTCAGCATGATCAATGAGACCCTCAATAGTAGCAGTAATTGTTTCAAATCCTCGATGAGGGTGTTGCGGGAAACCCGGAATTCGGCTTCCATGATACATTCTATACGGCGCCTCTGGATCAAAATGATGTCCGTTGCCAACCATTGGCGCCTCCATAGAACTGTCCGATGCTGCAGGATACTCATCCCTGTGATACACACAAAACAAAAAAGGGTCCGGAGTTGGCATAGGACCGGCTGTTACTGGCAGAATCCTAAGAATTGCTCTGCTTGCGGAAGAAGATGACATAGCTAATGCTCGATGAAATGGTTGAATGGACACAAAGAAAACTGTCAACAGAAAACGAAAATGAATGTAATATAGTCTTCTACAAATAGAGAAAGTCATGGATCAAGAGTACCAGTGTTATGCCGGTTAGATTATTCTACAGAGCGCGTACGAATTGCGTGACCAACATGATGTTCCGGAGTGAGGAGTCCGGAATCCGGAGTAACTTTTTTTATTTCGCGGGATTTTTCTCAACTGCTTACGAGTACCGGTACTGGTATTAATACATATGTACTACATGTACTTATTTCTTCAATTTCTAAAGTAGACTGCACTTTTTTCAACTACGACATCTATCTACTTACAAATGTAAACATAACAACTGTTATTCTTGTTTTCAAATACACAGTGTACTCTTGTTTTGTCATCTTCTACTCTTGTACTCTTTTTTTGGTGTGAGGGAGGTGTTCTTTATTGTTTGAGAAAGCCTTCGCTAAATTATACCTTAACCTATGTAATCCCATATATTAAATCGCTCTAGCTTACCTGATCTCAAATAATTTCCAAACCAAGCAATAGAGAGTTGACGATCGGAGCAAGGTTCCATGTACCATCGATTTTCACTAGCACAGAATCTCGAGAACCGTACGAATAGAGATGAAAATAAATTGGTCAATTGAAAAAATTTCAATGAAATAAAATAATGGCATTTACAATTTTCTTAAAACTAAAATATATTTCGTTATTCCAGAGTAGATCTTCAAGATAAAACAGGCCTGCAAATGACCGGCCTAAAGGAGTGCTTGATTCAGTCATCGTAGATATTTATTTGTTTGAAGAATGATTTTTTGCGTTAAGAGGCAAAAAGTAAAACTGTCTGTACAAACTTTTTCAAACATATCACGGTACTTATTTTGTTAACATCTATTTTATAGACCACCCACTCGTCCTCTTTTTAGTCACATGGGAAAGGAGTACTAGCAGTCGTTATATGATCGAAACATACAATACGCGTCATCACTTTCCCCGTTATTAAACCATGAGCTCTCAAATTGCTAGGAATATTATCTGGCATTGTCAGCAACACGCAGCCTGAGTAGCGGCTTCTTTTGAATTGTGTTTTTACGTATCGCTTGTCCAATCTGAATCCTAATTCCCGTACATCCTAGCGCCACTTTAAATCTCTTCTTTCGCATCTTTTACACTTTTTGCATCAAGTTGGTCAAATTTTCACTCCTCTTTCACATGAATCTATCCAAAGATCTACTGCTTTTATATCTTAAAAGGTATTTTCAAAAGTCTTCCGTTCAAGAAAGGAATATTTGCGAAGTCTTTCCATCTGTTTGTTGCGTAAACTTGTTGTCTTAACGTCAAGAAGCACGTGACTACGTGACGCCATCAATCTGATCGTGACCTTGATCATTCGAATTCATCTTTGATCCAACATTGTCATTCAACGTTCATTAAATTCTCATGTGTTTCAATGAATTTAATTCCGATTTCTTCTTGGATTCTACTATTCTCAACAGTTTGACTACTAGACGATATAGACGATAGACGATACCGACACAAAACACAAATACCGGTACATGTCGAATGTCGGATCTCAGTCCCGGTATGCGCCAATGCGTCATATGTTTTCCCGCGTTCGTCTGTTCCGGTTCCGAAGGTACTATGTATTTCGAAGTACAATGCAGAAAGGTTTGTTTGCGAACTGGGTAAAATTTTTCCTATGCTTCGTTTTTTTTTACATTTGACCTTAAAGAACAATTTCTGTGTGTTTGCGAACTGATGACTTATTTCTACAGCTTGTGCGTTTTTAATGTAATATGATGATACAATGTACGAATTTATTGTGGCTGTTTCTCCCGGCAGTGAGTCATGTGCTTCCCGTTTAATAGTCATACTTCTCTTCATACCGGTATATTTATTCTTTTGCGAACTTGCAGCTTTCCAAAAGCTGACACCTCAAGATGTGAATGGAATGCATTATGCCATTGCACTTTCGTGAATGGAATGATTATGCCATTGCACTTTCATAAGCGTTCTTTGGTGTTACGTGTTACACGCACGCATGTGAGTTCTAAACCAGAAACCACCTCTCTCTCCACAGAGAGTTCTCCAGATCTGGAACCCCAGAACCACGGACCCTTCGTTTACGAGTACATTCGTACCCGCTACTTCGAAGTAGTATTTACCAAATAATATGAAAGTACGAACATGAAGCCTTTCATGCCAAGACCAGAAGTGACAAGGAAAATTCCCATAAAGTCCATTTGTAGTTCGCTTTTTCTTCAATTGGCGAACTGGTCTAGAAAATACTGTACACTTGGTCTCTTCACTCTTCACAAACTGCTAACATTATTACACAATGTTATTTCAGTGGAGATAAAAAATCAACATTAAGATTTTGATGCTTTGTAAATATGGATGCATGTATGTCAACCGCATGTATGTCAGAGGAATTCCCTTGCCATACGATTATTTTCTCGTTTTTGTCAATGAAAGATTTGCTTGCGCTACGCTTAGTTTCGAAGTACATGAGGGAAGTAGCGTCGTTGGATGTTGTATGGGTTGATCGTTTGAAGGAGCTTTGGGAGAACAAGGTTAGGACAAATGCGTACAACGTGGCAATGGCTGCAATCGAGAAATTCCGGGGGGATGACGCTGTGTTGGATCCATCGCGTGATTTGACCTTTAACTGCTTTAATGCATATATGTTTTCTTTGAGGGATTCTTTTCGTCAACACATCACCACTGAAGAAATTGTAAAATTTGATTGGTTCTTCAGGTGAGTTATGATTTTATTTTTCTTCCTGCATGGTATTCTAATTTTTTACTTTACTACCAGATTTAAGGAGGCAACTGGTTCTGAGTGGACTAGTTTTGATCCATGGTGGCAAATTCCAGACGAGAACGATTTGGAATTGGTAAGGCTCGCTAAGACCTGTCCTCGTAGGAACAGTTTCCTGAGTGATGGCACGATAATACAGCATTCCGATATGCTTGAATACTTAGACCCAGAAAAAACCGATCCCCGCGTTTTTCTGTCAACGAGAGTTAAAAGATCTTGGAAATTCGTTAACGATTCTTTAGATTTTGTTCCCCGAGGAGATGGTTCATACGTGAAAGTAACCGTGCAGGGGAAGGAAGTGCCTACTTTTGTTGTACGGCGGAGCCCCACAAATAATTGGGGATTTATTCTTGAAAGTTGTTGGTGCGTTTACACAAGTTTCCCAATGCCACGTCGAGGAGAATGCCCATCTTTGGAAGACGAAGCACTTGTCATAAAAAATAAGGATCAATGGAGAGAAGCTTTTTTGTACAATCATGGAACCGGAAGTCTTCCGCACGGAATAGATGAGTTTGACGTGCAAGGTAACTCATCGTAAGAATGTTCTTATTCTCAAAAATTACATTTATTTTCTGATTATCTATTAACAGAGTTTGATAGTAAATTGGACGTGCCGTATAATCCACGTTCGTGCTTGGTGTCACTTTTTGAAAGATTACCGAGTGATGATGACGAAAATGTTGCACCGAAGTATGTGCTTAGAAACGACCTTTCAGATAGTGATTATGATGAAAGCAGTGACGACTTTGATTGCGCAAATACCCTGGGCAGCAATGTTGATATGTTGCATAATGACAATACTTAATCAAGTAGATCTTAACAACAGAAGTATGCACTCAAAAGACGTCTTGTGTATTGTGCACAAGTTCGCCATTTTCCTTCAACGTAATTCCAGACTATCTAGAGGAACACTTATACGTAACAAGCCCAATAACTTCTGCTGCGCTATACTCCGTAAAGATCTGATTTGTCAATAAATACTGCCTCTAGCAGTTTACAAGCATCAAGGGTCAATGATACATCTTCCGAATAGATAGGGAATAAGTAGGGAATACCACGCACAACATTTAGAAGCAATACAGAAGTAACAAGATGTAGTAATAAATGATCGACTAGTATTCTGTTTGATTACTTATTTCTATGTTCCTTTGATAAAGTATAAGCATAAAGAGTCAGTCACTCATTGAAAGTTGAATTATTCGTGAATAATATGCCTATTCTAATAAAAGCATGAAAAATAAGAAAGCAAAACTAAAATTATCAAAACTAGACCTTAAAACGATTATCCTCAGCATCGTCATAAGATAATCATTATATTCCATTTCCTATCAAACTAATCCTTTGATTGTAGACATATCTTTCTGTTTTACTTTAATTTTTTTGCAGATTCAATAGCGAGAACAATTTTCACGGTGGAAAATTTTAAAGGAAACTATTGAATTTGAGGTCGAAACATTGTCATAACGTAAACCATTCTCGATTTCATTAGCAAAAAATGTAGAGGATAGAAAATTTATCACTTCGTCATTGGTTGCAATCGAACTATCATATGTTACATCAATAGTAATCAAATTTAGTTCTATGATCTTTGATAAGTTTTGCCCCATTTCCTTTTATTTTTTTGTTAATTTCACGGCGACTATCCTATAACATTATTCATACTCGAAGTATAATAAAGTGCGAGACTGTCTGTATCATATATTAATACCATCCAAGAGACCTCTCCTTTGGAGGTATGCACATTTAAGGATCACAAGTAATGGTACCACGACTCACTCGCAGTACCTCTAAATGTATTTAGCCGTACCACAAAATATCATTAGGCGTACCCCTAAGACCAATAAGTATCAGAACCCGTACCCCTAATTTCAGCCAATCATATTATAGAGGATTTCTTCATTTTGCAGATCAGAGATCAGAGATACAGTTTTTTGGTTGTTGCTCGAACAATAAAAATGTTGTGGACAGAGAGTGTTGCGCACACAAGCAGTTAGAAATGAAATCTAATGCTGCACTCAGAGAAAATTTCAACTTTTGGAACAAGCTTCATTCAAAATCTACATTCATTCGACAACTCTTACTTTCTAGCAAACCAGAATTTAGTTATCACATAACACCTGAATTTGGGATGGCTGCTGAACACGTGAGCGTATCTGTAACATCGCAATGTAAAGATGTTCCAATTGCGGTAATATTTATACAGTATATTATTTCATGGGCTCTACTTGTCTCCGTGTATTTTAAATTTATTGATGAAGAACTAAAATTACTGCCTTGGACTGCGACGATATCAATTTTTCCGGTTCTTTCATTTCTTTCGATCAGTTCAAGTCAAAAGGATGTACATGTATCTGATTGTGTTACTCTTATCCCCGGTGTCGGTTTGCAACTTTCCTCGAGTGGCAATAGCCCAAAATTTTTTGCGAAAGAAGATGTAGTGGATATTATACTGCATGAGGTGGTGAGAAATTTTAATGTAATATCATGCGTATCGCTTCGAATCAAGTCAAAAGAATCCAAAGGTTATGAAATAATACCAGCATTTCCAAACTTCCAACTTACTTTTTCGGAATGCGAAAGGTCTTGGAGTTTGCTTCACGATGCACTAAACTTTCTTCATTAATCGGTAAGCAAGTGTACACGTGTGTACAAAAAGGAAAAATGCGCTTATGACGGTAGACAAAACCAATTTCCCCAGGAGTACAGAAATTAGAATTATTAATGCGCTTGCACTTGTACCAAGACGTGTTTTGCTCAATCACTGTCCCTTTTTTTATACAAAAAACAGACTAAAACATTAAAAAAACAAGTTTGATATACGAACGTTCTTCCTATTCTGCAATAGATAGCATAATATCAAAAAAAATCGTAGAATAATTCAATGCTTCCAAACAACAAATCATCAAATTCACCACCCTGTTACTCCAAATAATGCAACATTCGAACTCTCCGTGGCTAAATTAACCCCACCCCCTCAAACAGAATTTCCAAGCTAGACAACTCATGATGTGTACGTCGTGCGAATAACACGATAGACAACCTCGCAGACAAAACAAGAGTGGTTTGTTTCCTCTCTCTCACATTGCACACACACACAAAGAACAAAGAACTCTAGAGTCTCTCTCCCTCAATCTTGTGCGTTGTGTGTATTATCAATCAATCAACCAACCAACCAAACACTTAATACCAACAACAACGATACGAAACATCAATATATTTTGCACCTGCTGAAAGATGAGTGAGGGAAGTAGCAGCACATGGGGGAGCTCAGTCCTTCCAACCTGTGATGCTACGGGTGCAGAAAACTGTGGCTGGATTGCTGCTGTGATCTCAGCAATCGCATTTGGTTCTTTTGCCGTGCCCATTAAGGGAGAAGCTGCAAACAGTGTGAATATTGATCCTCTCGTAATGCAAACGTATAAAACGACCATGTGCTTTCTTACGTCCTGGTTCGTGTTGCTCTTGAAAGGCCATCACGAATTTATGTTTACGCCGTGGGGTATCGTGTCGGGGTGCTTTTGGGTGCCAGGTATGTAGGTTCTTTCAGGGAGAACGTTTTTTGTTAGGGTTATGCTATATTGTGTGGTATGCTAGATCGTTCATTGTCTCATGTACTGTTTGGTTTTTAGGTGGGACTATGGCCATATTTGCTGTTCGCAATGCTGGTCTTGCCGTGTCGCAAGGAACGTGGTCTTCTATGATCGTGGCAGTGAGCTTTGTATGGGGAATTTTTGTATTTGGTGAAGGGGTGAAAAGTGAAATATACGCAACTTTGGCTGTCGCTATAATGATTATTGGGCTATTTGGTATGTCGTATTATTCCTCACCTCGAGAAAGCGCCAATGACTTCAACTCTGAAGAAGATCATCAGGATGGGGCCCGAGATGGTGATTGCTGGAATTC
>Ga0213867_1000823_pt1 | contig 13875 bp, 13 predicted proteins | sample PICome_12_FD_160120 | JGI IMG/M metagenome (GOLD analysis project Ga0213867, IMG submission 160120) | Coastal seawater microbial communities near Pivers Island, North Carolina, United States - PICO540 | ecosystem: Environmental > Aquatic > Marine > Coastal | place: USA: North Carolina... | reverse complement strand
CATAACCGAAAATCAAGATGATGGCACACCAACACAAACGTATCTTGTTGCCTGTTATCATCTTTTGACTACGGATACTTTCTTTGACGATTGTTTGTAGCTTGAGCTTGTTACGTTTATGTCCAAATCGTCCGGACCTCCAATCTCCAATCAATGTCAGTGTCATCTCTTCATTTTTGACGTCCCATGTAGAATGTAGACGAACTACCTGCGTATCTCGTATGTGCTTCAAAGTTCGCAGTATAGTTCTGATGACATCATAAAAATGTAATATACGCACACACAACGAAGTACGAAAGCTCGGCATTCATCATCATCATCGCACACAATGATAACAACTCTTTTCGCGTCATTCCTTTCTCTTTCATATCGTCATCACCCGTTTAGTTTATGATCCAAGTACCCAGTCCTGAGAGGTTAGTGGACATATAATTTGAGTTCATCTGAAAGGCATGAGAAACTCCGTGGGTACTTGCCGTGCGAAGAATATGAGGAACGGGAGAAAATTGATGATTCCGGGGGCGGTCTTTCTCTTATCTGTGTTACAACCTGGTGATTCTTCATTTTTGAATGCTCGTGCTAGCATTTTTCGTTCGAGTAATGTGATAAATACATTTAGTAACTATGCTACGGATACAGACTTGGAAGAAATGGAAAAGTTTTTCACAGATTATAGTGATTGGTGCCCTCTTTTTAAGTCGCTCCTTGTGAGTGCCGATGCTCCTGCTAGTGCTTTACTAGGCTTCGAAGAAGGTTTGATACCTGATCCAAACGATTCATCACCTTGGACCCATCGTCCAAACGTCCCAGCTGGAGAAAATGATCAGGAAGTTGTAGGTATTTTCCTAAACGATATGCATCAATCTCTACTTGACATTCCTGTACAAGAAGGTGAAGATACCAAGACCGATAAAATGTTTATTGATGAAGGAAGGAGGATATTATGTGTGGGTCGGTATCGGGTTTTGCAAAAAGGAGCTGATGTGAGTAAATCTTTTTTTGAATGTTTTGCTGATGCAAACCTTCTGCTCAACAATATGCTACACTTTAGGATGAAAAACTTTTTGACTATTGTTGGAGTGAGATTGGTAGCTTGTTCATGGAACAGACCCAAGACACCGGTTCAATGATCTTGACACCACACTTTGACAAAGACTTGAAAAAATTTTGTGACATTAATGTTAATGCTCCTCTTAAATGGCTTGGCATCAAGAAGGATCTTGAAGTATCGTCAATAGAATCAAAAAATAAGGGAATTCGTTTCATTTACCAACTCACTGACATTCCGGAGCAGGAACCAACTCAGGAAAGTTTGTTTGGTACTAGTCCACCCACGACTCCGAATAAGAAAAACAAAGGATTCGGGAAAAAATGATCGCTTAATTAGTGATTCCCATAGATTTTTGAGCAGAATAAAGCTTTTACGGAAAGATAGTTCATGACATATTTCGAAAAGCAAAAGAACAGTTTGGCAAATTAATGGATACAACACTGTTCGCACACTCGCGGATATAATAAACATCAACATTTGACATGGGATTGATCCTTGTATCCCCTTTTGGTTTTTAATGTAATTGACAATTTTTTGGCTATTCCTACATAATTGGTGACTCTTTCCTACTATCGCAGGTGTATGAAAGAGGGAGTATAACACTGTGATCTTTTTGTGCCTGTCAGCCAGGACGAAGCTACATGTGCAAATATATGAATGCAACATATTATACAAAGTTCTTCTTTGCTGATAAGTGTACGGCGTAAAATACCTCTTTAAAACTCGCAAATGAACGGAAGTTATCACTTAAACAGATATGCTAAACGATAAAATTACGTTCAATCTGTTTTGCCTAAATATGTAGGTGCTGAATTTCCCAACTCGCTCAATTAGATTCGTCGCATTGTGCCCAGTAACTGCCTTGCCACGTTTTGTCAGCAACCAAAGGACTTGTTCAAAAATATGTTGATGTAATTTCCGGTTACTTGCATTGTCATTGCGATCTATTTGCTCAACATCATTATAAGTATCATTGCGACACGCTTGGTAGACATGTGCCCCACCCTACCAAATTTCCCATCATCCATGATTTCTTTAGGGTGATCTGACGAAGGTCAATTAATCGTTATGCACCCAAGTGAGTGGCGGAAGACAAAAAGCATACACAGTTTAAAAAATATGATTCGAGTATGTTATAACAACGGTCGAGCTGTGCGCTGCTGTGCGCAGTGTCGCCGTTCCAGCTTTGAAAATTTGCTAAGATTCGTTATTTATATAACCCTTGTCTAACGCATGAAAGGATCTGCGTTGGTTGATATCAACCAGGGTAGATGGTAAATGGTAATGAGCATCCTCGCCCGAAATCGAAGATTTTCATCTCATGAGTCACGAGAATCATGAGATACATGTACCATCTAAGTTAATTCTACATCTCTTCCGAAATAAATTGTCTTATTATAGCTTTCTGAAACTTAGACGAATGCGGGATCCCCAGATACGCTTTAACAAAAATGACAATACCTTTTCTTCTGTTCGGAGATGACAATGACAGAATTTCTTCTCGTTAATTATAGTTTCATATGTCACATCGAAATCTTCATATAGATCCATTGAGAACAAATCCCCTCATTATCGAATACACGTTGAACGCCACTACTTAACGATCTAACGTCTTTTATTAAGGATTCCTCGACAAAAAGACAACAAGCTTGATAAACGACACTGTCATATGCGAATCATTCCCGCGAAAAACATACCAAGTTTCTCTTTGCTTTATTACACTGCGTCACTTTTTTTTTGAAAGAATAAATGTAGGACTGTGGTAATAACCGACGGAAATACAGCATAAAAGGGAGAGATGAAGGACCATCGGAAACCACCTCGATCGGAGACAGTCGGAAAGGCTCGAACGCCAGGCAATGCCAACTTGAATCGATTTTGCATCAAAGTCACGGTTCATCACATACAGGGTCTCAAGCACGTCCTCGAAAAGTATTTAAACGAGGATGAAAGCACTCCTCTTCGGGTGGCAATAACTATGTCATCCGCCGATATCTGGAAAAGGGGAGAGGATATGATTAAACATGACTGTAGTAACGGGAAACTTTCGATGAAGCGATCCATTCTGGAAAAGACTCAGGAGCTTCCACTTCTGTCTCGCTCTTTCCTCTTGAACGATAGCGAAGAGGTGCAATGGGAAAAGAGTAGCAATGCTCCATGTCAGAGAAACAATCGTACCATAATTTTAAAAAAGAAGGAGGAAAGACGTGGACATCGAAACGGTTTGCTCCGGCGCCGCATGGTCAAGATTAGTGAACACGTTTTGGAGCTTGACGTTGTAGTTTTGGTAGGAAACGATAAAGGACGGTTGTATGTTGGTAAAGCAGAGCTAATTGTTCATGATCATTCAGGCTGGAGAAGCGATTTGCGTATGTTGCCTTTGAAATCGAAGAACGGCACTAAGAAGGTAAACCTCTCTTGTGAGGTAAAGGTATTGTCCAAAGATGAGATTATTCAAGAGAAACAAAACCAAAGGGCATGGGCAAAAGCATATAAAGAACAAAAGAAACAATTAGAAGTTGAAAAGTTAAAGGACGAAAGAAACGAGAAAAGTATGCTGACGAAAAGCCAAAAACCAGTCCCAATTACAATTTGTACGGAGGATTCTGCTTCCATCTCATCTTCGATACATAATCGTGCCTGCGCTCCATCGAATAAGGTAAAAAACAAGCCGCCTACCGAGTTTTCCAAGAGTAGAAAAAAATCGGATTCATTAAAACTGTGGATTAACAATTTAAGACCTGGCTCGAGATACACGCAACTCTCGAAGAATGTCGGAAAAGAAGAGATATTGAAGACAAATACTAAAGAGAAAAATGAATCAGTTCAACGTAGTAAGGAGGCTAACGAACTATCTTCTGAACAAGATGTTTCCGAACTTATTCGATTCCCATTGAAGAACTCAACGATCATATTACCAAGCAGTAGTCACTTGGAAGGAAGTATAGAGCCGATGAAACGATCAGTAATAAATATTCCGAGTGAGAGGTATAACCAAAGGAGCATAGATGAACTTGACGAAATAAATTCACGTGCTGTCATTCAAAGTCCTATTGAAAATGATTCAACGCGACCATCATCGATAATGATTGATCCTTACTTGACAAAGACTAATTCAAATCAAATTAGTCCCTCAAAGAGTAACTTCGCGACATCAACAACACTCGATACCGACCCAAGAAATTGGAGCGAATGCGATTCATCGAACCTAGATGTTGTATGGGAAAATACCGAGAAACGCGGTGATCATAATAGTATTGAAAGCAGTCATAACTATCGCAACGATGATTTTAATTATGATGACGATGGTCTTATTTATCTGGCTGATAAAGTGGAGGATGTTATTGAATATTTTGGAATTGATGGGTTGTTTGGTCTTGATGATTTTTCTTGTTCTACCCTAAGTTCGAGTAGTAATTCGACATCTTCATGGACCTTACTCGAAACTGCTATTCTTGAAAATATTTGTAGCTGGTCTTGTATCTATGATAATAAGAAAGATACATCGAAATTGACGAGCACACAACCGGAATTGATTCCTGCTGTTATTTCGTCGACAAAATCAGAAGTCGATTGTATTCGTGATGAAGATTCTGAATTAAGTGACGAATTTGACTCACTCGATCCCTATACGTGGAAGTTTAATATTGCAAAAGATAGAAGTTTACCTTCGTCAACAAAATAATTCTCATCATATTTTATAATTCGAGTATTAACTTTATGAATACGTAGATACAAAACAAATGTGCATTTGTCGAAACAATGCAAAGTAATATCACTCGTAGATTTCCATATTGATTATTTATGTAAAACGATGGTGATTCGTGGTAGTAGAAACCTCATCAATATCATGTGAGTAAAAGCGATTGAGCATGACACCAATAGATTTGGTCGACATAGTGATGAGTGATAAGGTAAGACTGACAACCTCGAGATTTTATCGTTAGAGGACGTACAATCAAGAAAGCGTACATTTCATCCGACGAAGTCGAAGAAACGTCAAAGGGGCGATAGAAGCAGCACCTCAATTATTAAATTAATATGCCTTAAAAAATAAGTTATCTTAGTTCACAATTTACACATTACAGTTGCATATCACGCAGATTCATATCCATATATGATTTCATGGTTTAATGACAATGAGTACAATGTTTGCGTTATGCAAATGACAATCAAACTTGTCCATTCAAATTAATGTTGAAGAAATTTCGTGGGTTTCATGGTTTTCAGATTTGAGCTTAGAATATAAATATTTACAATTTAATTTTCTGGATAGAATCAGGTACGTAGGTAAGGCAGATTCGCGTTGTACAGGAACTCGCAAAACCTTCGAATGACACAATTTACAATCTGATAATCTGCGGTTATGTAATGTTTTTGAATTATGATGTATATCAAAGATTTAATGACTCTAAAAATGCTGCCATGTGACGAAAATTTTGACGTATTTAACTAATAACCAACAAACCAAAGTAATAAAGGCAAAAGTATAGAAAAATCTTATACACGCATATCGATAAATAATACCCTTATCACAAAGTTAAGTTAGTTTCCGTTCACAAAATCTTCACCTTTCTTGATTTGCTTCTTCAAATCAGGTAACATCTTGTCAAACCATCCCTTCTCATATTCGCTCAACTCTCCAAAGGGAAGTACTTCTGAAACTCCTTCAGGTCCGAATTTGCACGGTGACGCAAAGTATTTCGCATCAGTCAAGTCGCTTTCTACGTAGGCACATTGAATGGTTTCTTCCCCGTTCAAACCCTTGAGCACATTTTCAGCGAACAAATATCCAGCATAGGCCATACTCAAAGTAGCACTTCCAGTTCCCGCTTTCGCCTTTACAACTTCGTCTCCTCCAAACTGAGTACGGACTGTCAAAGCATCGAGGGTACTATCATCCACAGCACTAGTAAATCCCTCGACTTGACTAAAGAGAGGAAGGATAGTAATACCAGCATGCCCACCAATCACAGTCACATCCACATCTTTTGGATCTTTACCCATGGCAGCACCGGCAAAGGTATTAGCACGGCAAACATCCAACGTAGTAACACCCACAACCTTCTTCTTATCATACACACCAGCCTTCTTCATAACCTCTGCAGCAATTGGCACAGTAGAATTCACAGGGTTACTAATAACACCAATCACAGCATCAGGACAATACTTGGCACAACCTTCCACCAAAGTCTGAACGATGGATGCATTGGTATTGAACAAATCATCACGCGTCATACCAGGCTTACGCGGCACACCGGCAGGAATAATCACCAAATCACAACCCGTCAACGCATTCTCAAGTCCAGAATTCCCACTTGGAGGCCACGTCCCACTCGCTGGCAAATCACCGGTAATTTTCGAAGCCGTTGGAATGTGCGATAAATCAGCAGCGACACCTGGCGTGTTCACGACGTCGTAACAGGATAACTCAGTCACATTAGGACTGAGCTTGCAAAGCATGGCAAGTGGCTGGCCGATACCACCTGCTGCTCCAAGGACGGCAACCTTTTTCAGTGACGCGGCGCTCGAGTGAAATCCTGCCGATGACGCGGCGTGAGTGGAGGAGGAAAGGAGCTTTTGAGTGGCAATCTTGGTCGTGTTCGCGAACATGGTGATGACAGTTTGTGTTTGGGATTGTTGTGCAAATGAATGTTTGGTGTAAAGGCAATGAATTTGGCGGAATTATTTTTTAGAATTCAAAAATATTTGAATGGGCGACGGTAAAGTGATATGGATATGTATGTGATGTGTGATGTGCACGATAAGATCCGTTTGGATGCGAGCGAGGAGCGAGGTCCAGAGTGTACGAAGTACGAACCGTACGTTGCACGATTTCAGAGCGTGTCAGAGTTCGTTAATACGTCATGACACGAATTTCATAAAACCTGCCTGATTTACTTTTTCAACTTCACCGGATTCAGGTTTTGTTCAACGTATGTCACATGTCCACACATGTCCACTTGTCTCATATCCGTTTTACATTTGTTGTGATTTGTGATGGAATGATGATTAGCTTCTAAGTGCATTTACTCCACGGGTGACAGAAATCCTATCACTTTTGAAGCATTCGTCGTATGCGTCAGTTGTTGACTTATATCTCATTTCTCATGTAAAATATTAACATCCATATTAATTTTTTTGTTATCATATCTTAGGTCGCTGTAATTTTCTGATGCCGAACCTCATCCTGAAGGTGAATTCCATGAGCTCCGAGACTTTCTAGATCATTCCCGTATATCTCCTAATCAAATTTGTAAAGCTGCTCTTTTCATCTTTCTTTTTTCCTTCATGACACGGTGCGTGTTTGATGGAGAAGAATAAATTTGATCGTTTAGTCATGTTTGCCTGATAGCTGGTAGGACCCTTTGTCAAATCATTAATTTATTTCTTGATGATTGATGAGTGATGAGTAACAAATTCAACCTTTTCCCTCATAACTTTAGCTACGTACCCGGTATAAGGAAGTTGACATCCTATAAACGTGTAAAGTAACTTGCATTGATAACGCAAAGTAGAAGTAAAAGTCACACTTTGAATGCTTGACAATGCGAGTACGATAATCCTGGTTGAGCCTCTCACTACAATGCAAGGAGTGGCGAACTCCTTAATGTGTGTCGAAGGATATTATGGGTGCAACTTGAAACATGTATTTATTTTGGTCTTATTAGAGAAATATTTAGTTTTTAAAATACCGGTATGTAGTATTGACAGTGAATATGTATCGTCCACAAAATAATAATTTGTTAATGCTTCGTAGTATCATCATTCACAAAAATCTTTGACAAATGGAACCATTAACGTACTGACACAATCGACCGCAAAAATCTTTGACAAGTGAAGCTATTAACATACTGACAACATCGACTACGTTGCTCTTCGCCAAAAATATACACCCCTTATCATTTTGATGATACCTTCTCGATGAAGTGTTCGTAATTGAAAGTTAGATTGTAATCATTTGCATTGCTAAAAAGTGCACTTCTCTGCAGATAGCAGCAGATATGTACGACCTAGTTACTCCTATCAGGATGAAAGTGTATTCAACGCCTTTCGTAATTTCGGTATCCAATACTCTTCAATTCGCTCGTTTACGAAGCAATTATATATAAAACCATCCTCATTGTGTTCGTCCGTCTTCCCTGATGTTGGAATCCGTAAGTCTTTTGCCCAACTTATACCCACATGGCAAGTATCCCATTTTGATCCATTTCCCTTACATACACTTAGCCAATTACTAGTTTCGTGTGGTTGCATCCTTTTCGTGTGGAGCATAAACGCCTCTTTCAATTCGTCTATAAATCTTTCACTTTCTTTGTCTTCACGATATCGTACATTTTTCCTCCTTGCATATAGTGGAAGACTACCTTCGACAGCAAGTTCTTTATTAGTCTTTATTAAATTCCTTGTAACAGTTGAATAATGAACAAAATGTTGCAGGACGTGCTCTGGTCTTTGGTATAAAATAAATGTAGCTTAAAATCAAAATAACAAAGGGACAATTCAAATGAAATTTACCTATATATCTGCTTCTTTGCTCGATCGGCCCAACTAGGATGAGGTATCGGTGCTGAATCACAATTGTATATCTGAAGAAAAGGAACGCTTGCGTTTCCTGGTAAGTGGTCTAAGCATTCATTTTTTTCTCTGCAACTGCCATTTGGAGCAACGTGTCCGTCATAAGGTCTACCATATTTTAACGAACAAAGAACATTAAAAAAAATCCATATAATCTCGGTAAAAATATTCACCTACATCATCAATTCTTTTCGTGGGTACGCCCTTGACGACCTGAACGATAAAATATTAGCTCCTCCTTTTCTCGCATTCTGAAGAACTGTTCGAAAGTTTTCGTGCTCCCCCGTCGGAAATAAGTATTCATCAGTATCAATGGAAGCAAGCCACTCAGCACCTGGGCCAAAACGCAATCTGCAGCTAGCCTCAGCAGCATACTGTGATGAACGTTCACCAGGATTCCACGCTTTAGGCTTAGCATTATTACATACTTTCATAGGCCAGTTAATCCAGGTGACGTCATCGGGAAACAAGTCAGTAACTTGTTTTAATGTTTTCGTTACATGGCGGTCGTGGGCACCTGTGTTGTCATATACATAAAAATGGTCAACCCCCACTTCTTTATGATGCAAGACCCATTCTTTGAGCCGTTGTTCACCGTCGCCGACTACATCTGTGCTCCCCCTAGTTGTGTAAGATGCACTGGCCCACAAGCAAGCGATCAAATTGTGCTTCTTTTGTGGTTTCACGTCCTTCAATTCAAGCGCTGGCTTACAAATAGGCATATTCTCTAACCTTCCACTATCTTTTATTTTTGGTAACAAATCTGAGTTTTTAAAAGCTTTTTCTGCGTCAAAAACATAATCTTTATCGTCAATAGGACCAACTTGGTCTTCACTTAAATACCATGATCGGAAACGTGTAGGCGTCCTAATTGGTACAATGTCGATGAACAAAGAAGGCTTGCCGTTTTTTAATGATGAACCATCCTTGACCACATCTTGTAATGGTATTGGAACCGGACACTCAAATAGCATTGTGCTTAGCCAAAATTGTCCCTTATCTTGCCCCTCCCTTGAGATCATAGTTCTTTCTAATTTCCTCATCGAAACCATTTCATAATTAAATGGATAGACAGACAAAGTTTCATAGTAGACATCTGCATATTCTCCCGTTCCATGAAAAATGCATATGAATCTAGTTTCCTTGCCATCTTCATCTGCATCTTCCCTCGATGTCAATTTGTACCGAACTGCATCATCGTCTCCATCTGTTACACGTTTGACCGATATTGGTTGAAGAAGTGCTATCTGAGGCTCCAACCTTCTCAAGTCATTTGCAAAGTTGTTGGCTGTGTTACACATACGTTTGTTTTGAGCAACAAAGCTGATTTTTGACCCATCACTCACGGGGATGACGTCATGAATCCATGGCAGAAACGGGTCTCCATCAGAAGGGCAATGCTCCGCTTCCTTCAGCAATAACTCACGATCCAACGATAATCTCGTTCTCCTATTAATGTTGTTGTACCTTATGCTATCAGTTGGAAGCCTCCCTAACAAAAAGGAAAGGAATTTTTTGCAAATGAATAAACTAGCAGAATCATCGACGAAAACAAAATATCTTCAGGCGAAAACACCTCACCAGGTAAATCATCACAGCTTTCAGCATTTCCATAAGTAATTTTCGTCAAAGCCTCCTCTTTCGCATTAACTCTTGAAGTAATCTCTTCGTCCTTTAATATTTTATCCCAGCCCTCAACGGCTTCTTCCAAAAATGCAGTAATCTCCAAAGAACCCTCACTCGTTTGACTTTTCCGGTATTTCTCATGTTCATAATACCTCTGAACAACAGGTGCATTAACATCCTTATTAATTTCAACTAAAGGCTGAGGCAAATCATTACGTAAAGACACAACATCACTCTTATTATCCAAGTTACGCGCCGATGCCACGGACTGCGAGTCGGACAACGTACTATCCACTGGCAGTAGTGAATGAATGGAAATGGTACAATAAAGAAACCAGATGCCGTACGCGACTAATAAGAACAATCCAGCTTTTAAACTGGGAATTCCCCCCACCAAAGCACCACGCGATCGTTGAGTTCTTTGTGGATGATGTCCGTTCATTTTCGGGCGTTTCATTTGCCATGAATTTTGACAAGGTCGAAACGTAATACTTCAAAGTAAAATTTTTCTGTTTCAACAGTCTGCCAAAAAGTGAGCGGTTTTTGCGCCGCGTGTCGCGCGAACTTTCGTATTATGTTTTCTCTTTGTCCGTTTTGTCAGTATCACCTTCCTACTTCCTACTTTGCTGGTACCTCAATATGAGGTGATATGTGCAGGTTACTCGTATCTCGTATCTCGTATGCTTCTTGGAATTTTTCGAAACTTATCCGTGTCACTTATCACTTATCACTTGCGACAAAGGAAGCACGAGATATATTTCAAGCTATTTCACATTTCCAGGTATTAATAAAACGATGAAGGCTGGAAGTCAACGAATACTTTTATTGCTCCTTCTATTGCAGGATTATCAATGCAGCGCGGTGAATATTGAAAAGAAAGAACGAGGTAGATGCGTGGCAGTAATGCCCAATGGCGAGAATGAGAATAATCTTGATGCCTACAGTGAAAATACCTATAGATATGTGTCACCAGAAGAGGACGAATTAATGAAAGAGAAATATGACAATATGACAGACAAAGAATGGATACAAAAGTCTGCTGAAATAGCAGGTGTTCCTCAGAGAATTGATGGAAGTGCTGATGAAAAGGAGGCTGTTCGACAAGTTATCCGGAGGATGGATATTTATTTTAGAGAAGAGGTTAAAGCCAATGTGGCGTATGTCGAAGCGAACAACTATGGCAGATGTGCGAATCATAATGATTTGTGCAGTTTCTGGGCATCGATAGGTGAATGCGAGAGTAATCGAGGATTTATGGTCGCAAAATGTACAGCAGCATGCAGGCTTTGTCTCCTGCATCATTTGGAGAAGAATCGGTTTACATTTGATGCTCCTATTTCTGCTGGAACTGCCTTATAAGTCTTAAATCTATGATTGTAGAATGGACCTTAAGATGGCATAGAACATGGATTTTCTATATCTTGTTTAGGATTTTATTTGCTACCAAACATACCATCGATTATACTTGGTATGTTTCCAGGTTTTTTTCCAGTCCGTGACGAGTAAAAGTCTGTGACACTTTGCTCGAAATCAGAAGCTGTTACATGCGGGTTTCCTATATCTTTTCCATCAACTCCTTCCCTTAAAAGACTACTGACTCGCCTTACCGCTCTTATCGCAGCTTCATTCACGATATATTCTAACTCAGCACCACAACAACCCACTGTCAAGGCGGCTACTGCACTCAAGTCAACTTGGTTGCCAATCCCTAAACTGTTGGGCCTATTTGGATCTACACCTGTGCCGTCTTCAAATCCAGGTAATTTTTTAGCATGGACTCGTAAGATAGCCTCACGTCCCTTTGCATCTGGTAACGGTACTTGGACTATTCGATCAAATCGCCCGGGCCTCGTAAGTGCGGCATCAAGAACCTCTTTTCTATTCGTTGCGGCTAAAACGCATACACCATTTGTGCTATCCAATCCATCCATACAAGCCAGGAGCTGATTCAAAGTTTGTTCCTGTTCATCGTTCGGTCCCCGACCAAGAAAATTGTCCAGATCTGGATTCCTTTTTTTGCCTAAAGCGTCGAGTTCATCTATAAAAACAATGCATGGGGCCAGTTTTGAAGCTTTTTCGAATGTCCGACGAACCCTCGCCGCACCTCGCCCGACATACATTTCAACAAAATCGCTTCCTGAACAATAAAGCAACGGAACTCCTGCAGATGTTGCAACGGCTTTCGCCAACATTGTTTTTCCAGTTCCAGGAGGACCACTGTCAGAATTTTCCACGTGAAAGAACTATGAGAACAAGAACAACTAAAGAGTATTTCCACAGATGTCATAACGACAACGCTACTTACCAAAGCAAACATCCCTTAGGAGCACGAGCTCCCAATATTGCATATTTCGTGGGGTTCCGCAAAGAGTCTACCATCTCCATTACTTCGTACTTTGCTTTGTCAATTCCCTCAATATCATTAAATGACACTGATGTTTCAGGATTGTACGCATTTCGAGCTAGTTTCCCTGTGTCATTCTTACCGCCACCGTTCATGCTTTGATACATTTTGATCATGATGAAGAAATACATGCCAAGAATTGTAAATTGAGTAGCTGCAGCTGCTTTCCTTGACGCAGACTTACCCGCCATAAACGACAAGTTATTTTCACGTAAAAAATTCACCAAATTTGCATCAGCTGTAGGCTTACGTGCATATGCACGCAAAGGCTGAAAATTTTCAATCGCCTTGTCCTGGTCTCGTACGAGCTTGCTATCCAATAAAGCAAGCCGTTGTTTCTCCTCATCGGGTTCGACTGTAAACAAAACCTTATCTCCTCGAACAACTATAGGTTTCTTGATTTGAATCGCTGGACGTTTACCTGGAACGTGACCCTTTCCACTCCATTCGCAGAGATCGAGGAAGTGGCTCCAAGTAACCTCGACGGGAGGAGGGATGCGCGTTTTCGATGGAATCTTGGCTTTTTGATAAACCAAACCTCCAAATAGTACAGTCAAAAATATGAACTGCGCCGCAACCAAAATTTTGGCCCGTCTCGACAATCTTTGGAAAGTCGCAAAAAAAGCTTTTCGGAAAGCTGTGAAAGTGGTAATTATTCTGTTGATAAAATTAACAACTTTCAGGGCAGCTACCTTCAGAAAGTTTACATTTTTCCCTCCATCATCACTATCGCCATTCGAACTTTCCCTCCCTCCAACATTAGAGGAATTCAATTTGAATGATGCCAGTACATTATTATTCTTTTTTGTAAGGTTGCTGCACGTCACCGGTCTGGTCACTAACGATGGAGATGATGATGATGACGACGAGATCGGTATACGAAATTTCGAGCTTTTACGAGTAGGCACAAAACACGATACATCAGATAAAAGCGTGACGATCGAAACGACTATTAAGAGGAAGCTGTAACGCCGCATTTTCGGGTTTTGCATCATCATCACTATCATTTAATGCTATTAATAACTCGACGAATAATATAAATTCCTGTATGGAAATTCTGATGCGGATGTGGGTGGGGTGTGTGTTTCGATTTCGATGGCGCGTTCAATGAAGGAAAAAGCTGACGTCATCTTGCGAACGGATAATGGAGGGGATGAGAGATGAGAGAGGTACTCGTAAAACAAAAATCTTGGCAAAAAAATACTATCCAACTAAC
>Ga0213867_1000822_pt1 | contig 13887 bp, 22 predicted proteins | sample PICome_12_FD_160120 | JGI IMG/M metagenome (GOLD analysis project Ga0213867, IMG submission 160120) | Coastal seawater microbial communities near Pivers Island, North Carolina, United States - PICO540 | ecosystem: Environmental > Aquatic > Marine > Coastal | place: USA: North Carolina... | reverse complement strand
TAAAAAGACACGACAGGTAAGTGTTGCACCTTTGTTTGGTGAAGCAATGCGTAGAGTTACAAACGAAGAAAGTGTTAGTTCTTTATTTGTGTAATATGTTTGATGTATTCAGACATTGAATGGTCACCAAAGTTATCTATTTTACCTTGTTTTATACCCATCCACATACCTCTAAACTTATCTTTCACTAATTGCCATGCTGTAGGTTTTCTATAATTACCATATGCGTTTAGATAATGTTCTGTTCCGTGATGCACATAGCCCATTAACCATAAAGGAACACTAGTAACAATATCGTTGTTGTTCTTCCAACGATGATGTGTAACACCTAAACTCTTTACATACTTTCTCCAACCAACTCTAGGTGAACCGTATGTATAAAGTTCAACAGGATCATTTAGTTCTACATCATGTAAGCAACGACTTGCCATAATAGTAGCCATTGCTGCACCTAAACTATGTCCACAGAACCATAATGTCTTTCCTAGGTTAACTTTTCTATTAATATCTTCTTGTACCATAGGCCATAAGTCATCAACTTCTTTTTTAAAACCTTGATGCACTTTACCTACAGTTTCTGCCATTACTGGAATAGCCTTTAGATCTGCTTTTATATCATTTAGTTCTGTAGGCTCTGTACCTCTACATGCAATTACCAAATCGGTCTTATTCATAAAGCGATATGCTTGTGCTCCATCTTTTTCGTAAAACTCTATTGTTGTAAAACCTAATTTCTTTGCTTGACTTTTTGCATCTTTGGTGTTACTGTAAGCTATACTAGCTAATTTTGCAAACAATAAGGATCTTTCATTGAAATTCATCTCTTTTATTGACATATTGCCTCCCTCGTATATTATAAACATATTTATCGTTACGCTAAATAGTATTACGGAGTGATAAAATGAAAAAACGTACAAGATCCATATTAGAAGAATTAAACGATTTAGGACGAAATCACGGAAACGACCGTTTGATTGAAACCACAGCTAATAATCTTATTGAAAGCAGTATTAATTTAATCAATAGAATTAGTAGCACCTACGACGATAATACAGCAAGTGAACTTGAACGTAGATTTATTAATGCTATTAAAAGCGGTGACCCACGTAAATTTAAACGTGGTATTGCAAAAGTTATAGAGGCTAAGAATAATGCAAATAAATGAAGGCGGCAATGTATTTAGATCAGAGCCAGACAAAGAACTACTTGCACAACGTATTGCTACACCAGATGTAGACCCTACTATTAAATGGCTTGAAAAGGTTATAGGTTTTGAAATAGATGAACAGGATCTATTAGGTACAACTGGTAAAAAGAATCATCCTAGTGGAAAGTTTGAACTTAACTCTTCAGGCGACTTAGATATTAACGTAGATGAAAACGAAGTAAGTAAACAAGACCTTATTAATAAGTTGACAGCATGGTGCGTTAGTCAAGGTATTGCTAATGACGATATTATGAACAAAGGGCGCACTAAGCAAGATGGATGGATCCATGCCGCAGGAGATCAAATACATTTTCGTACTCCTATCAAAGGTGATGCTAACAATGGTTTTGTACAAACTGACTTTATGTTTACTCTAAAGCCAGACTTCCAGCGTGGTGCCAAGCGTGGTGGCACAGATGAATATGGCGGTGCATTGAGAGCAATGTTACTTGCAAGTCTTGCAAGAGGACGTGGATATAAAATGAGTCCTAAGTTTGGTTTAGTTGATCCAAACAACGGAGACGAAGTTGTAGCAGATACTTGGGATAAGATTGCAGAATTACTACTAGGACCAGGAGCAAAGGAAGAGGACACACATACCGTAGAAAGTATGATAGCATTTATTAAGAATGATCCTAACTATGATGAACTAGTTGCCCCATTCGAAGCCGCTTTAGAAAAAGAAGGTAAGACATTACCAGAACAAACTGAAACGTTTGAAGATAGAGAAATAAAAAGAATTAAAGAACTTAGTGGACTTTTACTTAACAGCACAAGGATGATTTGCTAATGAGATTCAGAGAGTTCGTTAGAGAAAATTTCCAGTATATGGATCCAAACATGTCAGGTGGCCTATCAAGGTCAGGCAATCGTAATGCTATAAAAGAATTACAACAATGGTTGAATGACAATGGTTACGAAGCAGGATCTGTTGACGGAATATACGGATCACGCACAGCAGGTGCTGTGAGAGAATTTCAAACAGATAATGACTTGACTGTTGACGGAGATGCTGGTAAAGAAACTATAAGTGCAATGCTAAAAACAAAAGGCACATCAATGGCGGATAGAATTAAAAAAGCAAAACCGCAAGTAGATCCTAAGATTGTTGCAAACATTGCTGACGAAGATGTTGAGGCGGCACTAAAAACAGAAGTAGAACGTTTTTTAGGTAAGGAAGTAGATCAATATGATCTTGATTTACTTGTTAGAGCTACAGCTGCAGAGGCAAGTCCTAATGCAAAAGAAAGAGCAGGAGTCGCGGCAGTTATTTTAAACCGAGTGCGATCAAGTAGATACCCTTCAAGTATAGAAGATGTACTATATCAAAAGAATCAATTTCAAGCTGTAACCGGAACCCCGAATGCTCGTAGTCCTAGCAAGAATTTTACTAACGTATCAGGTGGTACTGTTGCAGGAGTTTCAAAAGATATAATTAAATATTTAAACGGTATGAGTAAGAGTTGGCTAAACTTTACAGCAAATAATCCAAAAGCATACGGCTCTGGAACAAACATAGATTTTATGTACGCAATGAGAAATGCACCAAACTCCCAAGTAGTTGGACAAACAGTATTCGGAACAGCATAATGAGATATAGTGAATTTAGATTAGTTGAAAGTAAAGTTGTATTAAAAGAAGGTGCTCGCATTGATCATGCTGAGGATATAATTTTTGATGAAGGTTCTAAAGGAGCCATCCGTGCATTAGAATCTTTAAAGAAGCTAGAGCAAGGAGGACATACAGATGTCACAGTTAAATGGGACGGGTCTCCCGCAATCATTTTTGGGCGCAATGAGAATGGAGAATTCATACTCACAGACAAATCAGGATTTGTTAAAAAAGGCGGCGTCGAAAGAGCAACTAGTGGAACTGACCTTGAACAAATGCTCCTCGGCCGTAGTGGTGGAGCAAATAGAGATAAGCCAGACCGCATAGAATTTGCAGGCAACATGAAAGATATCTTTGATGAATATGCAAAAGCAACTCCTAAAGACTTCAGAGGATACCTTGCTGGTGATTTGTTATACTACAATACACCAGAAGTAATAGAAGGCAAATATACTTTTACTCCTAACATTGTCACATATAGAGTCGATGTCAACAGTGAATTAGGACAACGCATTGCTACATCAAAGACGGGTGTTGTTGTACATAAATTTATAGATGAAAACGGTGCTGAGTCACCTGTACCTAGCAACTTAGATATGATAGGCAATGAGGTTTTTATTGTTCCCAGTGTGACAGTAAGCAAGCCTGCACAGATAGACGATGAAGATATCAATCAAGCTAAAGCAACTGTTGCAAAAAATGCACAGGCAATAGATAATTTGCTGAACATGCAAAAACTTAGAGAACTTAAAATGTCTGACTTACCTAAGATATTCTATACCTATATGAACAGTAAAGTTGATACAGGCTTAGATGGTTTAGGCGGTGACTTTTTGACTTGGCTTAAAACAAGTAAAGTTAGCGGAGTCAAACAACAAAAAATTGCAGAATACATTGGACAAAACAAAGCTGGCTACGATGCTATGTGGAGTGTTGTCGCAAGTATTATGACAATAAAAGATAAGGTCATATCACAATTTGATCAACATGATGCAGAAGTTACAGCAGAAATAGGATCGCATGGTCCTGTAACACCTGATGCACATGCCGCTGGCGGTGAAGGTTATGTACTGTCTCACCCACAAGGCGATATTAAATTAGTTCCTAGAGCTACATTTACAAAAGCAAACAGATCAGTACAAAGATAAGGAACCAATACTATGAAGATGAAAGATTTATTAAAAGAAGGCGACTTTGATGATTTTGGATTATCAGGTCACGGATCAGAGTTAGATAATGATGACGAAGGCGAAGGCAAAGGTTTTGAAAAAGAACCTATGTTTGATCAATTAGGAAAAATACTTGACACCAGAGGCGGTGATGCTCCATTAAAAACTGTTACAACAGATGACGGTGAAGAAGTTGAAGTTGATGTCAATCAAGCACACGAGTTACGTAAACTATTAAGAGCAGAAGGAATGAAGCCTCAACAAAAGTTAAGATTTACAAAAGACCTACAACTTTCTAAACACTTACATGATTTTGTAGACAGCAAAGACTACCACAAAATTGGTGCTGTGTTTATGCAAAAATATATGTAATGCAATTTATAGAAGAGATACACGAAGCAAGAATGACTCGCGACGCGAGTAATGCACGGGTTCTCACCTATACAGATTGTTGCGAAAGACTGTATCTTTCTTTACTTATAGTAGGACTACTAAGAAGGTTCCCTAAGTATTCTAGTTCTGTAGCAGATTATGCTAGTCGCACAACAAGGTATTCAAACTATAATTCTTTCAAAGCAGGAGGAACAGATTTATATAATTTTATATATTTCGTTTCAGGCCCGCCAGAAGCACAAGACAAATTAAAAAATCCTGGCGCAGCAAAAGAAATGCGTAAGCGTACATACTTTTCTACAGCACAAGTTAATGGTTATTTGACAGCAATAGGTCACAATAACAATCCTAGCAATGCTTTATCTGTATTGTTAAGTGCAGAACAATCTTTAAACATTACAAACAGCGATTACAAAACGCTAAGACGAACTATTCATAATTTTGATAATCTTTCTCGGGTTGAAAAGAAAACAAATGTAACAAGATTGTTGTATGCAACTCGTGCAAAACTCAGATCAAGTGATATTATTGATGACTTAGAAAAACTAGCCGTAGAAGGAAATTTTGAAACAGGTTTAGTAAAAGACAACGAGCCTACAATAAGTTTACCTGACATTCCATTAGATACAAAAGACACTATAAATTATAGATTTTTAGTAGGAACTAAGAATCTTATGCAAGCACAACGTTTTATAAATCTAGCAAGCAGAGGTGCAAGTGTTCCTGGTAACTTTGTTGCTGGCTACATGCCTATTATTAAAATGGTACATGACATTGTACGTGCAGGACCTGCTTTTATTAATCAATTACGTGTTTTACACAAAAGAGCCCAAAAAAACGCCAAAGAGTAGGTTTTTTTCTTAAAAGACTAAATACATTATACAAACTTCACAGAGTGTGAAGTGTCATTAAGATAAAAGGAGAAAAAAATGGCATCAGTAACAAGAGTAAACCCTACAGCAGTAGCTAGAGGTACAATCCAAGAATTAACATCAGCAGGCGTATACAAAATTGTATTAGCAGGCGGTAACGGTCTTGGAGCAATGGGATCAGACGCAGCAGCAGCTAAAGTAACAGACGCATTAGGCGCTATGTCACACATAGTACAAACAAAAGCAGATGGTTCTGAAATCTACATGGTAGCAGACAACCACGCAATTGACATCAATGCAATCGCAAGAGCAGTTGGAATAGTATTAGATACTGGCGCACTTGGTACATTAACAGGTGGTGTACAAACATTATCAGATGGTGATACAGTAACAGTAACTAAAGTAACTGATCTAGAAGCTATCTAATAAGATATAAACTTTAAATTAAAGCGTCACTTTTATAGTGGCGCTTTTTTTTTGGCTATAAGTAATAGCATGTTATTCATAATTAAAACCGTTGTAGATGTAACTGAAACTTCAGCTCGACGCGGCTCAGATAAGAAAAAAGAAAACCAGCAAGCGAATTATAATACTATGATTCAAACAATAGGTTTGAGGATAAATCCTGAACCTGTAAAAAATGAATCTGAAATATTAGATACTACTGATTTAGATTTTGGTAGTAATGTTAAAGGTAAACAACGTGTATGGACATTTACTTTTGAAAATACATATGCTGACGGATTAACTTTAGATATGCTTAAAAGTGATTTTAACCTAGTACCAGTTATAACAGGGTTAGATGAAACAGCTTTAATTAATAATGGTGTATTTTCAACAACTCACCCAAATGACAAGAATATTATTTTCCAAACTATTGATAAATAATTACAACGGAGAAAGCTAAATGTCTACAACTAATTTAGAAAAAGAAAACTTAGAAGCGCATGTTGATCTATGTGAACAGCGTTATAAGAATCTTGAAACTCGTATGCAAAACATAGAGTCTAAAGTAGAACATATTCACCGTGATATTACAGCAGGACAAAAATCAATGACCAAAGTTATTATTGGTGCTGCAGGCACAATAGTAGCTGGACTATTATCTACAATAGTCGTTCTGTTAATTTCATTCCAATAAACAGCTAAATAACTGTATGTTATTAAGAGAATTTTTCACATCTTTGACAGAAAAACAGATATGGGGCAGAAAAGGAACAACCTTAGTACGCAAATACCGTTGTATGTCTGGTCAAAGAGCAAATAGAATTGTTGCTACACCAAGTGCATGTTTTGCACCGATGGATACACAAAAACGTGCTGTGATGAAAAGAACTAGAGCAAGATTAGGTGCAAAGATGATGCGTAAGGCAAAACGCACTAAAAAAACTAATCCAGCTAGTATTAGATTGAAACAAGGATTGAATAAAAGAAGATGATTGTTTCAGAAATAACAACAAGAGCATACCAAAGACGCCCTGGTAAAAGTCCATCTTTAAAATTTAGATGTAACACAGGACCACGCAAAGGACAAGTTCGAGCTAGTCCAGCTGCGTGTAATGCTCCGCTAAATATAAAAGCAAGTAATACTTTAAAGAAAACAAGAACGGCAAAAGCAGGTATTACAACAGCAAAAACTAAAATAACTAAGAGATCTGCACAAGGATCACAAAGAGTTAAAAAGTTTAATAAAACTAGGAAGAGGACAAGAATATGAAAATGAGAGAAGTTGCGGTGTTCGAAGCACCCCCAATGACAAATGTTCCAGGAAATCAACCTAATAGTACTCAAACTACTCCCCCTCCTTCACCAGGCTCACCTGCGACAACGGGACAGCCAACTAACATGCCTACAGGGCAACCAGCACAAGATCCAGCTAAAGCTGAAGCTGAACGTAAAAAGCAAGTTCAAGCACAACGCAAGCAAATTGAAGATCAAATTAAAAATATAGATATACAAAAGAAGACGTTGCAACAGCAATTATTAACTTTGAAATAGTATTATGAAATTGAATGAACTGATAGACAGTTTTGAAGTGTTTACTACTAACGAAGAAACACTAGAATTAACCAAGCTCGAAGGTATGGTTCCGTTTGAAAGTTTGACTGAACGACAACAAGTCATAATAAACAACCTTATACGTAAAAGTTTGGTAAGTAAAATACGATCCAAAGAAGGTATAATGGTTGCTAAAAATGAATTATGATACAATTTCTAAAGAATTAACAAAACTTATTGAAGAGAACATAGATCCTAGCATGTTTCCTTATTGTAAAGGAAATAGCATTCGTATTGGCAATATTACTATCCGAAAAAATAAAAAAGGATTCCATATATATGATATTAAGGATAAATCCTTTATTGCAACCACATTTTCTAAGACAGCCGCCGTTGCTATTGCAAAAAATCTAGTGCAAGGTAACAATATTACAGCTAAAGCAATAGATTTAGATAAAACTATTGAAAAAAACTATAGTGATGCGTTGTTCTTTTCGCATACTTTACGCACGACTCGTGATGAAATTAGAAAAGAAGTCACTGAAACACGGTTAGATATAGCAAAAACACGTACTGAAGACGCAAAGCGTCATCTAGATTACATGATATTCGCTTAACGGTGATAAATAACTATAACAACATTATACTAGGAAGAGTAGATATGCAAATTAGAGACATTAACAAACCTGTCAATTCAAAGACACTTAACGAAACAATGGCCAAAAAATATGGCAAAAAAATTGATACTGAAAAGTTTACACTTGAGCAACTTCAAGATGCTAGAAACAAACTTAGAACAAAATTAAGCGATATTGAAACTAACGAAAGTTTCTCAGGCTTATCACAAAACAGAACATACAGCAAGAACAAACTCTTCCTTGACATTCTAAATGCTGCTATTTCTGAACGTGCTGATGTAGAAGTTGAAGAAGGCGAAATGCCAGCAGGATTAAAAAAGCATATGGAAAAGAAAAATAAAAATAAAGACGATAGTAAAGATAAAAAAGCCGGAAAAGGTGCTAAGCCAGACTATATAGATATAGACAACGATGGCAATAAAACAGAGCCAATGAAAGATGCGGCTAAAGATGCTAAAAAAGAATCAAAGCATATAGACGAAGGTAAAACTATTATAAACAACTACTTCAAATCACTTTTAGAAGGTGAAGAAGATAAAGCAGAAATAGTAATGGCAGCTAAAGATATGGTTGACAGACTTACTGGTTGGATGGAAGACACAGCAGAAATGCAATCAGAATCTATGCTTGAATTAGCAGATGCTATAAGAGATGAAATGGGTGCTAGTGAAAGTGAATCATTTACAAACACAGTTAAACCTGCACTAGAGTCATTATACACAGCAATGGAGTCAACAAGAGTTTCACTAACACAAGGTGTTGGTATGTTAACAGGTGAAGCAGCAGCTGCAGACACAATGGGCGATGCACCAGAAGGTGAAATGGACGACATGGCAGATATGGAACCAACACTTGATGCAGATTTACCAGCAGAAGCAGACGACTTTGAAGCGGCGGCACCAGCTGCTGGCGGCGAGGACGAAGCAGGTAGAGCAAAGCGTGAAAGTTTAGAAGTATCACGTAGACTAGGCACAATACTATCTAGCAGATCGTAAGGATAAACAACTATGTTGATGTCCGAAATCCTAAGGGAAGAAGAAGCAAATACTACAGCACCTAAGTTGGTGCAGGTACTTCGTACACTTATAGGACAAGCTGATCAAAAAGGCGATAAACTTTTCCTCCATTACGGTGAGCCAGAAAAGAATGATATAAGAAGTGATTCTAAAAACATTAATTTAAATAAATTAATGCAGAATGTAGGAAGCGAACAGTTCGATTACGAAACGTTCAAAGCAGCATATGACACAGACGCTCGTGTAAAAACAATGATTGCAAACTTTAATGAAAAAGGTATTGTACCTAAAACAAAAGATGCTGAAAGCGATGCACCAGTTGATGGTCAAACAGATCCTAATGCTGTTTCTAATATGGCAAAGTCAGCAACTGACTTAGGCAATAATAAACTTTAAAAATTACTTGACAATCTTAAATTATATGCTATAATAGTATTAATTAGGAGATAAGTATGAGAAGTGACACAGAAGTCATAGAGCAAATCAAACATGTATTAGAAAAAAACGTTGCACCTGCTGTGGCAGGACACGGCGGTATGATTGACTTTGTTAGTTTCGAAGATGGGCATTTAAAATTAATTTTAGGCGGCGCTTGTAGCGGATGTGCTAGTAGCACTATGACCTTAAAAATGGGTGTTGAAAATATGGTCAAACACTATATTCCAGAAGTTAAAATGATCACAGCCGAAGATGATCCAAACTCAACTGTAGACCCCTATTATGCAATGGATCCTTTTATGGACCGTTGGGATGAATATGACTTAGGGGATACTGATGACACGACTTCTTAGTGCTTTTAATTTCCAACAATGGGTAATTGAATCTGACTTTCCAGGACATGAAAAGTTAGAATACCTGTTTGAGGGATTAGAAGATAATAGAGCACCTAATCAAACAACTGCAACTAATAATGGCATCCAACATTATTATACTAATGAAGAAATTAAAGATGTAGCTGATCTAGTACGCACACGCACAAATGAATTATTGAAAGAACAACAGTCTCCTGTTTACGCCGGTGAATTAGATCATGCCTGGACTATTACATATAATCCAGGTGGGTGGCAGGCATTACATAGCCATTCCTATAGATATAATATTATAAGCACAATATTGTACTTTGATACTAATGAAAGTGAAAACACATCTAACGGAGCCTTATACTCTATCTTTTCTGAGCCTGACGGCGATCAATTGGTACAGGTCTACCCCTATTGGGCAGGAAAGTTTGTTATAATGGAAGGTGCAGTATTTCATGGAGCGTATCCTACAACGACAACACGCCGTTGTCTTATTATTGATTTTAAGCAGGAAATAAATGACATTAATAAAAAATAAATTTGATTATAAACCAATTTCGCGAAAGCAAGTAAATGGAAAAAGATTATATGAAACACCTGATGGCAATGCTGTAGCAAGTGTAACCACGATACTTGATGCTACTAGCGACAAGTCAGGACTTATTGCATGGCGTAAACGGGTAGGCGAAACTAAAGCACAAGAAATTACAACAGAAGCGGCTGGAGTAGGTACTCGCATGCACAAGTATTTAGAAGACTATGTAGAGTTTGGAGAATGGCCAAAACCAGGTAGCAATCCATTTGCTCAAAAAGCACATGCAATGGCTACACAGGTTCGTGACAACGCACTTGTAGATGTAGATGAAATATGGGGGAGTGAAGTTGCTCTTTATGTTCCGCAGATGTATGCAGGTACAACTGATCTTGTAGGACAATACAAAGGACAGCCTTGTATAATGGATTTTAAGCAAACTAACAAGCCTAAAAAATTAGAATATGTACAGAATTACTTTTTACAACTAGTAGCATATGCTGAAGCTCATAACGAAGTTTATGGCACTAAAATACGTGAAGGACACATTTTTATGTGCAGCCGCGGTGATGACGGCATGATACTAGGCGGCGAAACTTACCAACAATTTGACCTATGGCCGCATGAATATGATGAATGGAAGCAGGAATGGTATAATAGGGTTTACACATATTATGAGAAACACGGATAAATATGTGTAACAGGAGAATAAAATGGCTGTAGTTCAGATATCAAGAATACAAGTTCGTAGAGGACAAAAAAATGCAGGAAGCGGTATACCACAACTAGCATCAGGCGAGTTAGGTTGGGCTGTGGACGCAAGAGAATTGTTTATAGGTAATGGTGCTGTAAGTGAAGGAGCACCAGCTGTAGGAAACACAAAAGTTTTAACACAATACGATAATATTTTTGAATTAGCTGATACATACACATATAGGGCAGAAGATGCTTGGATGAATACTGGAGGAGTATCAGGAACTCCTGTAACAAGATCACTACAAGATAGACTAGACGAAAACGTTTCAGGTAGAGCATTCGGATTAACTGGCAGTGTTACACAAATAGCAACAACAAAATTACAAACAGCTATTGATCAATTATACTTAAACGATGCAATTAAAGGTTCAATTAGTAGCAGAATAACATTACATCTACCAGCAGGAGAATATATTATTGATGATACAATTTATATTCCGCCATATGCAACAATAATTGGAGACGGTAGCGATAAAACTGTGATAAGAACTAACACCACTAATAAACCTATGTTTAAAACTGTAAACAGTACTAGTTCAGTAGGAACACCATCTAGTAATGCAACTAGTACAACTTTAAATCAAGCAACTAATATTACTATTAAAGGAATTACCCTTGAAACAACTGTTATTAACAAGGGTTTAATTTTAGATAGCTGTAAAGAAAGTAAATTCGAAGATATAAAAATTAAAGGTCCTTGGGTAAGTGGCGATGCGGCTAATGCCGACTCTGTAGGATTAGAAATTAACAGTCTTAACGGAACAGTAGAATCAAAAAATCTTACATTCCAACATTGTAAAGTTGAAGGTTTTGAATATGCTGTTTATTCTGATTGGGACACACATGATTGTGATTGGAAAGGTTGTAGTTTTGAAAATAACTCCTATGGGATTAATTTTGGAATAGGTTTAGCATCTTTAGATCTTACATCAGAAAGCGGAAAAGAAACAGGCCCAAGACAAAATATAATAGAAAGATGTATTTTTAGAAACATTAACAAGCATGCTGTTTGGATGAAGTTTGGAACAAAGAATGTTCTTGCACACAATAATTTTTATTCTTGTGGTAATGACAATGGTGCAGAGCACCAACCTGCTTATAGTATTGTAAAGTTTGAACAACCTGGCAATACTAGCGAACACGATATTTTTTCAAGAACAGCAATATTATCTTATGATGCAACTTATTGGGACGGTGTAGCATATTTGCCAGAAGTTGAAGGACCAGGAAATATCATGTTTGGCGAAACACATATTTTAAATACGATCGCAAGAACAGGGATAGATTCTAACGGTATTATACATCAAAAACGTTTTAGACTTGCGGCAGAAACTGATATTGCTAGTCAACGTTTTGATATAGATTATATAGTTGCTAGTAGAAATTATGATGCTGTTAGAAGCGGAAAACTTGTAATTAATGTAAACGGTAAATTAAAAACAGCCACAGTCAGCGATGATTATAATTACACAGGTTCAACAGCATATGCTGACGATATATCATTTGCTGTGCTAATACAGGATGCAGATGGCAATGGTTTCGACGAAACAATAGATGTAAACATAGGTAGTACTATGCCAAGTGATGACATATCACAAATTGAATTCAAGGTAACATTAAATAAAACAAAAATTGATGCTACAGGTGAATAATGTTTGAAAAAAATGCTGACCAAAGACTTGTTGCTTGGTCCGAATTTAGAAAAAAACTAGAAACATCAAATGAACCAATTCAAGAAGCAATAGACTTTTATAGTAATGCTCCTCTTGTCAGCATACATACAGATCCTTGGGATAATTCAGTATGGCCTACGCCGTGGGAACTTGTACAGGAGAATCAGTACTGTGGCTTCTGTATCGTATTAGGTTTATGTTATTCTTTACAGTTAACAGACCGCTTTTCAGGTAGTAATTTCGAGATACATATCATTATAGATAGCAAAAATTCAGCTACAATCTACCTACTTACTGTAGGTGATAAAATGATAGAACATTCAAATGGAGAAACAAAATGTGTTACACACATACCGTCTTACTATCAAACCAAGAAGAAATATAACATGCGTAAAACACAATAAATATCAAATCAATAAGAGAAGGAAATAGGAGATAAAATGTCAAACGGAACAATGATCATCAAACGTGATGGTACAAAAGAACCCCTTAATATAGACAAGATACACAAGGTAGTTGAATTTGCTTGTGAAGGGTTAGCGGGCGTAAGTAGTAGTCAAATTGAAATGAATGCAAACTTACAGTTTTATGATGGTATGAGTACAAACGAAATACAAGAAGTTCTTATCCGTAGTGCCAACGATCTAATTGATTTAGATACTCCTAATTATCAATATGCCGCGGCAAGATTATTAGCATACAGTTTAAACAAACAAGTGTTTGGAGAATTTGATGCTGTAACATTATCTGTTATGATCAAACAAAATATAGAACGCGGCGTTTATGATCCACAAATTTTAGAATCTTATTCTACAGAAGAAATTGAAAAATTAGATTCATACATCCATCACAAGCGTGATGAGAATTTTACTTACGCAGGTCTGCGTCAGGTTGTAGACAAGTATCTTGTACAGGATCGTTCTACAAATGAAATATTCGAGACGCCTCAGTTCATGTACATGATGATTGCGGCAACGCTATTTGCAAACTATCCAAAAGAAGATAGATTATATTATGTAAGGAGATACTACGATGCGACCTCACTTTTTAAAATCAATATCCCAACGCCGGTCATGGCCGGAGTGCGTACTCCAGTTAGGCAGTTTGCCTCTTGTGTTCTCGTTGACAGTGACGACACACTTGATTCGATCTTTGCGTCAGACATGTCCATCGGTAGATACACAGCTCAAAGAGCTGGTATCGGCATTAACGCAGGACGTAT
>Ga0213867_1000821_pt1 | contig 13900 bp, 34 predicted proteins | sample PICome_12_FD_160120 | JGI IMG/M metagenome (GOLD analysis project Ga0213867, IMG submission 160120) | Coastal seawater microbial communities near Pivers Island, North Carolina, United States - PICO540 | ecosystem: Environmental > Aquatic > Marine > Coastal | place: USA: North Carolina... | reverse complement strand
CACCAGCGTAGGTGGGAACCTTGTTCACTTCCCAATCGCAACCAGCTTTCACCATCATTTGACGAGGCGTAAGATCCGCAGAAACCTTAGTTCCAAGACCGTGCCATGGAACCTCACCCGCGTAAGCCATTGTTTCAACCATATGTGACATAATATTTCCTCAATTAACTATCCAATGTTTCAAGAACATTATACGATATTTTCATAACAAAGTAAAGCGTAAATTTTACACAATTCCTAAAATTTCTTTAGAACGTTCCAGATCTTTTTGCAACCACTTCGGCAAAAGCTTGTGATATCGGTAGGTGTAGTACACCCATGTCGCTACGTGTTTCTCATTCATGACCACTCCTTCAAAATAGTTACTGCTAACAAAACTCCGGAAACCGTGTTCAGCATGATCAATGCACGGTCACGCCAGATGATTGACACCCATGTCCAGAGAACAATCCCAGCGAGACCAAACATTAAGTCATACATTCGATAGTCGATACCCGCAGATCGCATAACCAATGAAATCATAACGAGTATCGATGCAACCCATTTCAGATACCAATCGAAGTTCTCAGGATACCAAGAACGATCAGGTTTGGTGCGACCCTGAGCACGCACCATTGGATCACCTTTGGAATTAGGACTCATCGTCACCACCTTCAATGACCCACCAGATTGTGAGTACAGTCATAGCTGCGAGAGCCAAGACAACCGTATCCCAAGACATCATATGATCAACCCCGACGACGCCTTGCGATACTCTTTCTCAACCGCTTCTGCTGTAGGAACAACCAGAATGATGCCCGATTTCTGAAACTTCACTTCACCGATCTTGGGTTCGCCAGTCATTGCGACCGTCGGCATGAATCCAAGATTATTACCGTCTGGGGCAACGATGTGGGGGTCACCGATGATAAAACCATCGGTTGTCTCATCACGAAACTTACCCACATACTCAGTACCATTACTTACCACAACCGTTACCACCTGATTAATTTCCATTACGCATTTTCTCCATTCGAGATTTGGACGCGACCCACTGGTCAAACGTCATTGGTTTACGGGCATTGCCAACCGACAATCCACCCGCCTTAAATTCTTCTTTCAAAAACTGTGCATCAGCGGCACTCATGAATCGAGAGACCAACTTCAGCAAACACTGGCGGAACGAACGACCGTGATGCCAGTGACCAATGCAGTGCGCCAGTTCGTGAAGCACGGTGTACTGGTTCATACCGACCTTAGTGTCAAGGGTGATGTGACCCTGAGTCGCCAGACCCGCAGTACCGCGGCCAGTGTTACGATACTTAGACGCAACCTTAACACGGTTGTTGGTGAAGAGACGTTCAATGTTCGAACCCTCCGAGACCAGCTTCAAGTAGGTCTTGGATCGCGTGATAGTATCGACATACTTCTGGACTTCTTCGATAGACTCGAACTCACGACCCGAACCGAAGTTCGCTTGGTAACGCCACTCGGCCTCGTAAGTCTTCTGGCGTTCGGAGTCCCTACCGCGAGCACCCTTGTTCTGTTTCGAAGCATGCTTACGAAGGTACTCGTTGTACTGGTCTTCGATCGAACCGTGGTAGGGGCGGTCAAACCCCATTTCTTTGTAGATTCCTGTCAACATTATGCAGCCTTCTCCAGCTTCTCAATTTGGAGTTGAAGCGCGGCGATACGCGCCTCAACACGTGCGTTGTCTTCGGGAGACAACTCCCCACGGATCTCCGCGAGGCACATCATCTCGTTATAAAGGTTACCAATTACTGAATCCATTACGCACACTCCCTTTGTTCACGAATCTCAAAAACCATCTCACGGACATACTCACGATCGACAGTGTCACCGTCAAAGTCCATACTTGGACGGTAACTAAACCGTTTGATCAGACCTTGACAAACTTCATCAAAAGTAAAACCATAGTCATAGATACCACCGTGACCGTAGAAACTCAAGCAATAATCAACAAAGTCGAGCACCTTAGAAACAGACAGTTCCTCATCATTAGGACGGAAAGAAATTCGGTAAACGTTGCGAACCTGTTCAACCAAAAACACACTACTCATAACTAAATCCTCATCTCAAATTACGTAGTAATTATCTCACGAATTGGGGTCACCGTCAAGCGTTTGCTCATTTATTTGGTGAATACTTGACATTCATCAAGTGTATAGTAGTCCGTACCCCATCGCGAAACCAAGTGCCATACCAAGGCAGATCAAAGTACCCCAAGCAACGAACTCAGACGAGTTCACCTCTTTCTTGGGGCGAAGGTATTCTTTCTTAGAAAAGTCTCTCATTGAACTCATATTTTTTTCTCCAAAAACTCTCTGTTCTCTTTGAGACGCCTTTCAGCTATGTTCATCATTACCTCTTGATACATTTTAGAATTGCCTTTTAAAGCGTCAACCATCTGTTCCAAAACAGTAGTAGTGCCAGCAAGTTCAGCACGAGCATCTACCATTTCACAAAAATAATCTCTATCCATTATGCAACTCCAAACAATTCATCAAAGGTCATTGGAACAACCAGTTCCAGCTTCAACTGTTCCTCGATTTGGGGAACAGGTTTGGGAGACAAGAGGTTCTTGATCTCCGCAATTCGGCACCCGATCTCACGGGCGAAAGGATGGTCAGTGCCCGCATCTTTTAGCAGGGCTTCCAACTCAACTTCTAACATGAACTTTTCCATTATGCAACTTCCTCAACAAAGGGTTTCGCGATCAGGTAGACACCAACCGCACTAGGGACATCACAGAAGGCGTACTCACTGCAAAGCAGTCGATACTTCGCAAAGTACTTGACTTCAGACTGATCAGCACTGCTGATAGGTGGGAAATAAACAGCAACCTGTTCACCACGATCATCAATGACCTCACCCATGCGTTCACACCACATCGCACCAGAGTTGATCTGAACAACACGACCTTTCAAACATTCCATAACAATCACTCCATCTCAAATTACAGGGTAATTATCTCACGAAAAGAGGAAACCGTCAAGCGTAAATATGTCACAACTTGACGGTTTTTTAGACTATTTTAATCTAAGGATATAACTTTTTGTTCTAAGAGGATTTCACGATTTTTGAGGTGTTCTTCCTCAATATCGTCTTTGGATTGCCCGTGGTAGGCAACCGCGATGTGGTTTTCGATCATCATCTGATTCACACTTCGATATGAATCCGTGACGGAATCGTATACAATAAATTCACCGAGCACCCGACCGAATTTACCTTTTCCGTCTTTCTGAGTTCGTAGAGTAGAGGTTTTCCCAAGATGCTGTTTGAGGTAGTCCTTAGCATAGAGACCGAATCGTTTCTCAACTTTGTCACGTGTCCGGCTCTCTGGGGTATCGATTCCATAGAGACGTACCCGCTCATTCTGTATCCAGATACCAAATCCAAGATCAATATCGACATCTACTGTATCACCGTCTACTACGCGGCGAATTTTAACTCTGTATTCGAACATAGGGCATCAATCTCCTTCTTGCCTAGTTTTCTAAACTTACGGCGAGAAGGTGACCATGTCCTATATGGTTTTGAAAACATTACAACGTCGGTAGTTCCGCGTTTAACCCAACCATACAACTCTGTGCCTTTAGTGATGTAGATGTGACAATGGTAGTCCGCATCTGTTTCTTCACGCCACAAGTATTTATATGGATCAAAAAACATGACTATTCCTCTTTCAAAAATACACCGTCGACCATTTTTCCTTTTCGGTCTTTGATGTCATCATAAGCAGTCTGCATACATTCTTGGAGAGTCAAACCATTACGTTCAGTGATGTTAATCAACACTACGATTATGTCACCGATGTCGTCTCGTATGTCTCTATGTTTGCAAATGTTGTCAGACAATTCACCACACTCTTGAATCAGTTTCATGAACTGATCTTTGTCAGTGGCCCCGTCGATCAAATTTCGATCATGGTGCCATTGTACTATATTTTTCTCAAGAATGTCAACCGTCATATTTGCCATCCTCCCATGAGTGGGGTGGACTGCAAAACGCGATGATGCGATTCACTGCAGCTATCATTGATGGATCACCAAAAGGCACATGTTCGATGTCTTCTAGTAAATCAATCAAAAAATCACGCGCCACCTGTTCGCGTTGTTCGTAGGTCAATGCGACCGTTGCTGTTGTTACTCTACTCATTGTTAAACCCTCTCAATCACGTCAATACCGCCCATAATGAAAATCTCACCATCTTCTTCTTCCCAACCATCTTCTTCGAGACCCATACGACCGTCTTCCCAAAACAGTTCTTCAATGGACTCCGTGTCTTCGGTAACGTTGTGATAATGAAATTCTGTGGAAACACCATCAAAGAAATCCACCAGTTCAAAATCCTCAAAGTCATAGGGATAAAAATCATCGCCATCATACATTGAGTTTTCCATCATCTCAATCTCTTCGGTGGACTTCGGATTGATGATCCATGTCATGTTTCGCCAACACGTTTCAATCACCACTCGTTGTTCACCCTTGGTGAAAACCTCACGTTCGATACTAGACTTTTTTTGTCTAGCAGTTACAGTATAGGGTTTCTCCCACTCGATTTCAAGTTCCACGACGCAACCCCAACTTAGCTTCAAGGTTCGCGATCTCACGATCCTTACGTTTCTGCCAAGACTCTTCAGTCCGACCATTCTTCTCAAAGAACTTAGATTCTCTGAGACGCTCCAGCGCACCTTCTTGGCGCGACTTCACCACGTTACTACCTCTCATCTTCTCATCCTCGCATGTTCTTTTGCCTCTTCCTGAGATAGAATCGGCACTGCATTTGATTTGTGTAAAGTTGAAATACCCTTCACTAACGTTCCGGTGTATTCTTTTCGTTCAGGTTTTGCACAGGACTCCGGTGTTGCGAAGTCTGACCTACTGGGGTACTGCTGTCCTTCCGCGCATCTAAGAGCTGCATACGACGGCTGCTTGCTTGTTGTAAGCGGACGGAATTCCGGTGCCTTGAATTTACCAAATGTCTCTCCTTTTACTTTCTTGGTTTTACGTTTACGACCAGAGTAGTCGTGGCTGGTTGAATAAAATCGCATAATCATCCTCGGCGTACAGTTTGCAGTACGTCTTTGTCACTTCCCTTTCTGAACAAATGATTGCACCATAGAGTGGAATACATTTTTCTTCGACAGTTGTGAACGAACCGTAGTCGATACAGATTCGATCGTCCTCAACAGTTGAACACCCAGTATACATGAGACTGAAGAAAAAAGCAATGGTAATATTTCTCATCCTTCTTTCTCCAAGTCCCAGACACAAATGTTAGAATTGGTCTTCTTCCGTTGAACCTTTAAGCGCCGCTGTTGACCCACTCCCAAGTGCCGTTGTAATCGCGTCGAAATAGGACACTCCGACTTCCCTTTGGTGTTTCGTACTGGTGTATCCGTCTGCTTCTGCATCGAACTCTGCCTCTTGTAGCTGCGAGTACGCCAGCATGCCATTCTCTTTGTAATCTTTGGCAAACTGGAATACCGCGTGATTTGTTGAATGAAATCCCCCAAGAGTAATGAACTGGAATACAAATCCCATGCGACCTAGTTCTCTTTGGAACACTTTTAGATCATGGTCAGATGGAATCGACTGTCTCCAGTTGAAAGAAGGTGAACAGTTGTAGGCCAACATTGCGTTGGGGACTGCACCCTTTACCGCATCCGCGAATCGTTTCGCTTCTTTGAGACAAGGTTTAGATGTCTCACACCAAACAAGATCTGCATACTCTGCGTACACTTGACCCCGTTCGCAACCGTAGTCGAGACCCATACCCTCTTTGATCTTGTAGAATCCTTCGGGTGTTCTCTCTCCGGTGATGAACTTTCTATCGAGTTCGTCTATGTCAGATGAAAGTAGTTTAGCAGACTCAGCGTCAGTTCGTGCAATGACCACAGTATCAGTGCCGGCAACATCACTAGCAAGACGGGCAGCATTAAGATTACGCACAGCTGTAGATACAGGTATAAGAACCTTTCCTCCCAAGTGACCGCACTTCTTTTCAGCTGCGAGTTGATCTTCGAAATGGACTGCCGCAGCCCCTGCATCGATAAGGTTTCTTGCAAGTTCATACGCATTTAGTGCTCCTCCGAATCCTGCTTCTGCATCAGCGATGATGGGAGCGTAGCGAAACCCCCTGCCAGACTCCAAATAGGAGATTTGGTCTTGACGTTTAAATGCGTTATTGATACTACGAACAACGTCAGGAACAGAGTTGACAGCATAAAGTGACTGATCGGGATAGACCTCTTGAGTTGAGTTTGCCGCTGCTGCGACTTGCCATCCTGAACAGTAGATTGCCTTGAGTCCGGCCTTGACGTGTTGGACTGCTTGTTGACCATTGTAAGCTCCAAAGGTATTGACATAATCATAGTCACGCAACATTGCACGAAAGTTCTGTGCTTGGTGTAGTGCGAATTGATTTACATAATGACGTGATCCACGTAGTTTCTCAACTATCTGCGGATCGTAATCTCGTTTTTTCATAACATAGCTCCGGCTAAAATTGTTAACATACTAAAGACTACCCCCAGAGCAAACACCTCGACCCAATACTGGTCGACTACCCTCTTTAATCCCATGATAATTCGATGCGGGTTTTCCCGTCTTCGTTAAAACTATCTATACGGACGCCACACTCTTCAATTATCGGCATGATAGCCTTGAAGTTCTCGACGCCTTCTTTACTCCCGTCAAAACAGAAGTAAGATGATGTTTGGTCTTCGGGTGACATGCACACAAAACCATCGACCGATGTGTCATACTCAGAAGGATCAAAACCCTCTTGAATCTCACCTTGACCAAAACAAGTCATACACTCTTCATCGTTTTCGTCGTAACACTCACCTTGACAGTCAGGGCACTCTTCACCTTCGATGTAGACCTCACAGTCTTGCGAGTGATTGAAGAGAACCTTCGAGTAATCTAAATCAACATACTCAATTCGATTACCATCCGCATCCTCTCGAATCAGATAACCATCGTCATCGTACTTTGCATCAAAGTAGTCGGGTAATGCCGACCACGCACAACTCTGACAACACGGCAGGTTCCAACCAACGTACCAACCTTCTTCACGCAGGCGTTCCTGCATCTTTCTGAAACCATTTTCCATCATGTCACCTGCTGTTGTAAATTTCATATCACTCATCATTCCACCTCGAAATGCATACGGTGTTCGATACGACCAGCCTTGATCAGATCAAGTGTCGGAAGACCCACACTGTCGTAACCAAAACTCTGTTGATAGCCGGGGAATCGTTCCTCGGCCAGTTGGACAATACGCCACTCCATTTCTTCGGGTGGAAACCCTTCCTCTTCGATTGTAGAGAAATCATCATAACCAGCAGACAAAGTAATCAGTTTCAATGGTAACACCTCTCAGTCAAAACACTCTCTAAAGTATACGCTTCCTCTTCGCAAAAGTCAACCCCCTGCGCCAGTTGACGTGCATGGACTAACTCGTGCGCGATGGCAATCGCAGTCTCACGTTCCGTAAGGTCGGGGTTGATCTCAATCAAACATCCGTCCTCATCACCAGAACAGTAACCCTGAACGTCGATGTCTTCGTAGACGATGTCGATGTCAAACTCAGGATCAAAGTCAAGAACCTCGAAGACAGCAAGAGCGAACTCTTGCAGCTTCGGAGAAAGATCATTCATGAAAATATACATTATGCCTCCAGAACGTAGGGTTTGTCGAACTGACCAACGTTGATGTCAATGTAGTGACTTCGGTGGAAGTAGTCAGTCATGCTGTCGTCGTGACAGAAGAAGTTAGGGCCTTCCATCGCCGCCTTGAGTTCACTCAAAAACGCAACAACCTCAGCGTCGTCGTAGTTCTCTTCGATCCAGTAGGGGTTGACCTGAATGTAGTCACGGGGCCCATACTCACTGACAGGCAGAGCACCAAGGATGTCCAACTTACCACTCTTGATGTTAACAACCAAGCTCATGTGGTGTCGAACTGCAACAGTTCCCTTCATGCCATACTTCTTGAGAACCGCCTTGATCTGAGGGGCCAGTTCTTTCTTCATTTCTTGACTTACATACGCCATAACAAAAACTCCTATCAATCATCAAATTACAAAGTAATTATATCAAGGATAGGAGTTGGCGTCAAGTGATTTCACATTTTATTTGTGAATAGTCGACATTCATTTCATGAATAGTACTTGAGAAGAGTTTCGAGTTTCTCATCGGCCTCTGCGAGTTTGGCGACTTGTTCGTCGACGGCCTCAACGATATCAGAGTGTTCTCCGATACCAGCTGGATTGGTCAGGTAAACGTCGATGTTTGCCTGTGCACGGGCGATTGCGCCTTCATACTCACGTTTGAGTGCTTCAACTAAAAGATGTTTCATTGGGATATCCTTCATACCAGTTTGTGACAGTGTTGACGCGGAATGACCTCCACGCACTCTTATCTAGTGACCACACGGCATAGTGTTCACTGACTTCCTGTTGTTCCAGAGTTTCGGGTACATTGTTTTCAGAAAGTTCTCGATTGAGAGTGCAAGGCATCACACGTTTTTCTCCCGTGTCAATCTTGTTAAACTCAACCGTAACCACACCTCGACGAGCCGCTTCAAAAAATCCATTCATATTCATATCCTTCTACCTTTGAACCATTGCCTAACATAATATTTACGAACGATTGCAACACTAAAAAAGATTGCAGTCATCGCTACAGAGATCTCCATCGCACCCCATTCCATTTTAAGAAACATTGCGAGAAAGATATAGTTTAACATAAGATTAAGTGGCGTTGCAAGCGCCGTATCAAATATCGCTTCTTTCAGTGCTGGTTTGTCCATTGATCCTGTCATGCTCGTATAATGCAAGGAAACCATAATGGATAATTTTTATGATATCCTTGCGTTGATCTTCAGGGGAACCTTTCTTACCGTAACGTGCATTGTACTTGTCCACGTTTCCTAAAAAGAATCCCATGCCGTGTCCGCGATCTACTATCACTTCGCTCGATTGTAATCCGCCTTGTCCATAGTGTCCACTGTAGGTCGAGTTGATGTAATCATAAAACTCTTTAATCAACTTGTCCTCATTGAACTTATACTTCACTTTGTCCATTAATTTACCTTAGTTGTTTTGCCTTTCTTTGTAATGTGAAACTCACCATCCTCATTGATTTCCATTGAGTCGGCCTCAAAAATGGTCAGCAAGGTTTGAATCATATCCGAAATTCCACCACGATGACCCATGTATAATCCAACGCGATATGAGATGAACAACAATCCTGTAGCGATAATTGTGTGTAGAGTTGCGTCCATGATGCCTCCTATGACATTCTAATTGATTTGAGTTTATTACCCGTGGGCGTTTTATCAAACACGGGAATGTCATCCTCTTGTGTCAGCGTCTGTTGAGTTTCGTCAACATCAAACAATCTCATCTTGGATCGATCGATACCCACCACAAACCGTTTGTTAGCATTTGGATCGTTGTATCGATTCTTCAACTGTTTAACCATGATCTGACCAAGGTTCTCAAGTTCTTCATTGGACACCAGTGCAAACATCAAGTCAGCGGTGGCGGGCAATCCAAACGATTCAGAAGTATCTTCGAGGCCTGGATCAGAGTTTGCAAATCCGGATCGAGTCGTCTGAGTTGCGGACACGATCGGTAGGTCAAATTCGACTGCGAGACCACGCAGTTCTTCAGCGATTGCCTTGATATATGTGTATGAGTTTATCGAACCTCCCATTCCCTTCATTCGTGAAGATGCACATATATTTAGGTAATCTACAAAGATAATATTCGGAGCAAACTTCTTTTTCAATCGCAGTTCTTCGAGTAACGCACGGAAGTGAGCGGTGTGTGCCTGTCCGGTCGGATACTCTTTAATGATCAACTGACCTTCAGTCTTACTACCAATCTCTTTTACACGATCACGGAACATCGCCTTGGACAGATTTGGAATCTGATCGATAGAACAGTTCAGAAGATTTGCATCGATTCGTTCTGCAATCCGTTCCTCACTCATCTCAAGTGTGATGTAGAGAACATTTCTATTCTGAGACAGTGCGTTTGCCGCCATGTGACACATGAACAAAGACTTACCAACACCCGTACCAGCAAGAGCGATATTGAGTGTTTTGTTTGGTAGACCACCCTTCGTAATCTTATTAAAATAATCTAGATCAAAGGGAATACGATCTTCGGTACGATGATAAAAGTCATATCGTTCATCAACGTTTTCGATATAGTCGTGACCGATGTTAGTGTCAAAGGATACACTCAGTGCCTTCTGTAAGATGTCAGGCAGTGAGTTCTTGGTAAGAGTCTGGTGTTTACCATCAATGATCTGAATCGATTCCATGATCGCCAGATACACTGATCGGTCTTGACACCACTTCTCAGTGACATCATACAACCACTGTTGATCCTGATCTTTCTTTTCAAAAAGAGTTGGTAAGATCTCCAGTGTCTCGTTGTAGTTTGACTCATTGATATTGTCCGACTCAGTAATCTGAAGTCGAAGCGCCTCTTGTGAAGGAAGTTTGTTATATTTGTTGGCGTATGTTGCGATCTCAGAAAAGATCAATCGGTATACACCTTCAAAGTATGATTTTTTAAGAAAGGGGCCGACCTTACGCATGTAAGTGTCGTTCGTTACAAAATTACTCAGTATCAGTTGTTCTTTCATTTTCCAGTAGGCTACCGTCGGCTATTGCATTCTCAAGGACTGATTCGAGAATATCTCCTACAAAAGTTTGTAGGTCTTCTCGATCTTCAGTTAACGTTTCATCCGGTGTAGATATTATCACAAAATTGAAGTTCAAACAACCATCAATTTCATTTAATGCGATATTACCAAACCGGATGACTGTCTCCGTGAAGGGGCCACGTAGGATGCGAACATCCCACGCTTGTTCATTTTCGACATCCTCAGCGGGTGTCAGTTCATAATCTATATCTTCACTTGCCTTTTGGAACATTAGTCATCTGCCTCGATATCCAACTCAGCAGTCACAGAACCAGTGATTCCATACATGCCTTCGATGAACGAACGGAAGTTGTCATTGACAAGAAGGTCTGACCAGAACTCTTCGGTGAGTGTGTCTTTCTGTCTCACCTTCGATCCAATCTCTGCCCCAGTTGCTGTGTCAACCAGTTGATACCAACCATTAGAAGGTTTAGTGACGAACCCACCAGCAAGAGCAACATCCAACAAACCGCTGTAACGCTCAATACCACCATCCCAAGAAACTGAGATAGGTATTTTCGACTTCTCTTTAACATAACGTGATTTTTCAACGTTGATAATGAAATCATATCCGGTCACCTCCGTACCAGTTTTGTTCTGACGGCGACCAAGAATCCAAATGTTGTCCGCAGAGTAGTAGATACCCGTACCACCACCGACAATATCTTTCGGAAACAAACCGATCTCTTTGTAGGTGTGGTTGATCGCCAGTAACGGTATGTTCTTCATGGTCAGATACGGCGTTGACATTCGGAACAGACCCTTCAGTGCCTTTGCACGAGACATATCTGCGACAGATTTTTCGTTGATTGCATCTTCGAGTTCTTTCTTGGATGCAAGGTTACCGATAGAGTCGATCACAATGATGACTTTATCATCGGGGTCGATCGCTTCGAGTTGGTTGATCAAATCAAACTTCAACTCTTCGACATTGGTGATCGGAGTGTGTAAGACCCGACTCGTATCAATGCCAAAGTTCGTGAAGTAAGATTGGGGTGATCCAAACTCAGAATCATAGAACAACATGATTGCATCGGGATCAGAATTTAAAAAAGCAGAGGCCATCTTCAAGGCAAATGATGTCTTGAAATGCTTGGATGGCCCTGCAAGTACGGTCAAACCTGAAGCGAGTCCACCGTCCAGTTTACCAGAAAGAGCAACGTTCATCATAGGTACATCGATGCGTGTTATCTCTTTCTCTTGAAAGAACTCAGAGTCTTCGAGTACCGCAGTACCCAGCACCTTTGAATTCTTTTTAAGTTTCGCCATCAGCGACATATCACTTCTCCAGACAGTGTTCGATTAGACTTAGTTTGTCAGTGGCGCCAGTAAATATGCGACCATCATATTCGAAATTACTGACCCAAGTTGGTGTTGTACCGTGACCCAATGCACTAGTAGTCAGTCGGTTTACAACCATAGGATTTGCACCCTTCATGTCCATCACCGCTTCATGTAGGTCATCAAAGTATCTTTGTTCAACCAGACGATAACCAGATACCGCAAGATACGCATAGGTAACCTCAGCGATAGTACCGTACATCATATTCTTAGTACGGAACCAAGAAGCGGTCTCTAAGATTCGAACCTGTTGTTCGATTGTCTCAGGTGCACCACCAATTAACTGAACATCACCCAACGCATCAGGCATATACACAACCTTGGCATCAACACCTTCACGTGTAAGTGCCATCATCAATCGATCATGAACATCGATGTTGATGGTGGATCGTATGCAGATACCCGACCCTGCTCCGCGAACAAACTTTTGTACCGCAGCAAGAAAATCTGCATCATCCAAAATATCATTCTTTTTGACACGAATCTCTTCACACCAGAAAACAAGGTTTGGTGCAACATTAAGTGCCTCTTCAATTTTATCAGAAGAGAATAGATGTGTTTCCACGCCTTTGGGAACATTGAATGCACAATACGTTGACTGCGCCAATGCGTTCTCATCTGATCCAATCACAACCACTGTTAGTGGTTTTCTGGGGGTTTCTTCGACGATTTCTGCGTCGACTATTTCATCAGCCATAATGACTCCTAGTTGTTTCTATATGCATATTCTACTGCTCTATCCGCTTCAACTTCAAGTGGACGATTAGTATACCAGTTTCCGGTCTCGATGTCAAGTTGACGACACAACTCAGCAATCTCACGTGCAGTGATGGGATAACCCTTTTTAATTGCACTACCGGCGGTTGCTACCATGATCTGATACATCTTGTGATACCAACCCGTTTCCGAAATTGTTTTATATTCAAGTGCAAGACGACGGGGAAAAAATGGACAATCATGATAACTCGACCATGAGTAATTTTTGTTCTCCATCTGACTCCTGCGATGTTCAATCACTGCCTTTTGAATATCATCAGGCAGTCTATCTAGGAAGTTCTTACCTTCCTTTTCTTTGTAGGGGTGTTTTACGACCAGATAATCAACATCAATAGGACGGCCTGAATTACGGAAAATAAAATTGTGAGCACCATCGTACTTTGCAGGTACATAGTACATTCTGCTAAGGTCTTTAGTTTGTTTGTCTCCGATGTCACCGACTTCGGTATTGAGTGCCCACCAGAACTTGGGGATGAGATCTTTATGTACAGTCTCCATAAGGTTGAATACAAGTCTGAACTTCGGTCTATCCACGGTAGAAGACGCCGTACTATAACAGACGAAATCCCAATGACCAAAACGCTCAACAAGAACTTCCCGTAACCTATCTGCATCGATGTCAACGTCATCCACATCAACTGCAGCCCACTTTCCCCACAACTCGACATTTTTATTACTCCGTGTTGTACCTTCCTCGTAGGTTGCCGGACTGATCAACGGTGCAGTTGCCTTGGTGTCCGGTTTTTCTGATAACATAAACAACAGATGAACGAACTCATCCCACGTCTCGAACGACATGGTCTTGTGTGTTTTATTATCATAACGATTTCGAAATAATGTTAAAGAGTACATAATCCAATTTGGTTGATGCGGTACTTGCCTTTCCACATCTGTTCATAATCAAATACTTTAATTTCTTTGTAATCAGAAGACTCCAAGACCCCGTCACGAACTTGCGGTTGATCCCAGTTATCTACAAGGACAACCGGCACTCGCAGATCTTGGCACAGTTTTGCATCAAACTCGGCCTGTGTTCTTGAATGATCACCATC
>Ga0213867_1000819_pt1 | contig 13905 bp, 9 predicted proteins | sample PICome_12_FD_160120 | JGI IMG/M metagenome (GOLD analysis project Ga0213867, IMG submission 160120) | Coastal seawater microbial communities near Pivers Island, North Carolina, United States - PICO540 | ecosystem: Environmental > Aquatic > Marine > Coastal | place: USA: North Carolina | collected... | reverse complement strand
CTATCAGATAGAAGAGGAACGGAAGCCAATGTAGTTGCTCCAGCAGCAACTACAGCATCCCGGACTTCTTCTCCTCCCTCCCCATCCTCGTTCTTCTCTTCTCCTTCCTCCTCCTCCTCCTCCTCCGTCTCGTCGCAATCAATGCAAACGAGAGCTTTCTCTCTAATCTTTATGTTAACTTCCTTTGCCCGCCTGACGGTCTCAGGCATATTTGGGTCTCCCGTCGGTACCTTCGTCAAATACAACTGACGGAACTTCCGCTTGAGAGAATCCGCTGTCCTTCTCTTTTCTTCAAAGTCCACGCTGTGTGTAACTTCCACCCTCTCCCATTCTCCGGACCCTATCGGAACAATGGCCTCAATGGCATCAAGCATTGCGTGTAGCTCGCGATCTGAGAAGTTGGATGATCTTTTCTTTTTCGGCGGCATCGTAGATGATGGCATGTTCGGATGTCTCTCAGGATTTTTCATGATGATTGTTGTCAAGTAAGTGGTATTGATCACTTTTGGCTACTTTATACTACGTCCAGTAAGATAATATGTCATGACATAAATCTGGTCGACGCGATTTTGCGTCGACCGTGATTTATGTAAAAATAACATAAATTGGCCTTTTTTATGTATCGCGATACATAAATTTATGTATTCCGGAATGCTCCATTACGCAACTGGCGGACATACGTGAAGCAAATAGGGTGACGGGCAGACCTTTTTGAAGGTGGCATGCCACAGTGGCGTGCCTCTTGATCAATTTAGCAAAGTGGCAGAGGCCTCGGCCACAGTGGTCACTATTCTGCAATATTGCAGTCTTGCAGTACATGCAGAGTGCAATGTATAATGTATCTATTGTACTTAGATTCAGGATACCGGTATATGTCAGCTAAGCTAAGTGTTTCGACGCTTCTTTGTAGAACATATTCCTCACCTGGCGAACATACGTGAAGCAAAGAAGCAAATCGTATGACCCTGAAGCATTCAACTCAACCGCGCGAGTGCGAGCACATCTTGTACTTCGAGATGGATGCTCGTATTCAATACTTCAGTTGAAGATGTTTATGTTTGTGGAGCCAGAACCTATCACAAAGCCTGTTCGTAATTCCGCATTCCTCTTCGAAAATGTCCCGTTTTCGTTTATCGTTCTTCAAAAACATCTCATTGTTCGTCGATAATTTAACCAAGGGACATTGGTTTTGGTGTTGAGAAATTTTCATCTTTTATATTTTCGTATCCAGTTTCGAGAGGCGCACACCGCAAATCATAAAGTACTTTACTCCACAAATCCCGTACGAACTGTGTGGATTTTTGACACTCTGTCGGTTTATTCGTTGATGTAGATAGATCTATTAATAATTCTGGCTACATCACACAGCACCACAAGACCGCAAGGTGTCGAGTACCGATTACCGACACCGACCTTGGATTATAGAGTGGGTTCTTACTGAACTAAAATGTTTCAGACTTTATTTGTAAGACCTCCTTGTAGTCTAATTCTCTTGCAACTTGCAAGAAACACAATATTTTTGAGTTCAATACTCTTTGGGGTAAAGTCGCGTCGTGCTGTCAGTCATTATTTTCATTTCCTGCAACAGAATATTTGGCCTTTTTCCATGCGCATTTGGGTTGTTGCCAATCAGAAAGTATTTTTTACCATCACAAATAGCTAATTTCTCCATCACAATTAGCACGATCACTGCGTTCACTTCCAGAAACTTAATTAACCATTTCAAGTACCTCATACTCCTTGTCATAGTGTTTGGGATGTATCAACAAATTTTTGATGAATATTATTGAATAGAAGTTGAGATATTTCGGAATAACCATGACTGAGCGACTAGGAAATCTACAAGGATCCCGTTGGAATCCACGCCATGAAGAAATTTGCTATTTGCTATTTGTGATTTTTTTTTTGAACTGTATGCTCTACTCTTGTACTAGGTATTTTTGTATGCATTGGTTGCCTACACTCTTGACAAATACATTTATTAAAATATATGTATCGAAATACATGTACATGTATTTATCCATCGTGTGTATAAATCATCCTCGTAGCGACAGAAACCAATACGAACTCACAATTATCATACTAACAGACGACAAAATATTTATTTATTGATTTATACACACACGCAATGTTTTTATCTAAAGAATAGAGAGCATTAATTGAGTCCGACATAACAACGGATGGATTCGCTTGATTCGGCAATGTTCTAATAAAAATATGCTACAGCTACAAAGTGTATGGTATTTTTATTACGTGTATTCAGAGGTTACAAATGATAAAATTGAAATTAAAGTAATAAATGCGCCCTGAGTTGCCTTCGAGGAATGAACGTACATTGAACCACTCTCTCTCTCTCTTTTCGTTTCAGCAACTCGATCCCTTTCATAACTTCATACTCATTATTCGTCAATATATGTTGTAAAAAAATTTTTGGATTCGAGCTTGGAGCATGAAAAATGACGCATCCTTTGCACACAAACCACGACGGCTCTCAACATGAATACATACTACAAAATAAAGCTGTCAAAAATGACGAAGATGGTGAATCGTCCCAAGATGAGACCATAGTGTGGGACGATGCTCGACCTTTGCTGAAAATTTTGAACTTTTTTATCGGCGATATGCGAGATGGAGTGACCATGATAAATATGCAAACATTTTACTTACTGACGGTCCTTGACTTTGACCATGATGAAATTAAACGATTTGTTCTTGCATTTGGTGTTTGTCAATTTAGTAGTTTGATGTTGTCAGGGCTGCTGTATGATGCCACTCCAAGTAAGGCGTTGCGTTGGTTGCAGTCGAGCGTTGTGATTAATTGTGCTTGTGTTCTGCTTACAACGTTTATTGCGTGGTCCCCGAAGGCTATGGGAGATCATTATGGGATTTGTATGGCTTTGCTATTACTCGTGAAATGCGTCCAGGTGAGTTTAAGAGTGGGAAATAATTACGCGTTCGGACTTGGCATGAATGTATATGTCTCAAATTAAATGCATTATGTACATATGTGACACAGGGTGCTGCTAGTGCCTTCGTGCCAACTGGAGTAAGTGCAATAACGCTAGGTATTGTGGGCCTTTGCAACTTTACAGAGCAACACAAGATAAATCGTATTTATGCACACATGGGGAGTGCGACTATGGTTCTATTTATGTCTGTACTTGGGAGTTTTCTTTATGCAGACGACCGTCATGGTGTTGATGACGATGAGTACAAATACTACAAAGATGCTGCTTACGAAAATGAAGTTAACGAAGGCAGTCTGCCCTATATTTTCTTGACGTCCGTACTTATTACACTGTTTATTGTGCTTTCGCTGCGAAGGATACGGAGAAGCGATGTTAATAGCGATGCTGCCCGTGGGCTTATTGTCGAGAGCCCGACATTCCTTGGATACGAAGGATATGAAGCGAAAGGGGAGTCGACGGACGAAGATGATGAAGACGACTTTTTGCCAGAAGATTACGAAGTTGTTGGTTACGAACCACCGAAATCAGACACCACAATATCGGACAAAACTCAGGAAAATATTGGCGACTTACAGCAAATAAATGCACCTAGGAGGGCGCGGAGCTTTTTAGATCGAACCAACGAAATGAAAAAGGTCCCTTCGGCTTTGTTACAGAACATGAAAAATGGTGCTCATCGAAGGATCAAATCTTTAAAGGACACGATTCGACGAAAAACGAAAACTCCATTAGAAATGATGTTAGAGAAAAATTTTCTCATGTTGGTATATGTACTATTTCTTTTCCATCTAAGGTAATTTTATGTTCCGTCATTCATTCGCTGAAATAAGTGGTATCCAACTTAACAATATATTTTTGGTAGCAATACAAGTATCACGCCGCTTGTAATGTACAGTCTGGATGTGGGAAGCAATCGAACTCGAACTCGCTTTCTACTCAGCGGGTCAGTTGTTGTCATTGCGCAAGGATTTATGGTCCTCTCTTCAAAATTTGCAGGTGATTATACTCCTCTTTGGGGGCGAAAACAACTCATGGTGGTCGGCCTCTTTTCATTACCGCTTCGATGCGCTTTGCTAGTTTTGCTCCTCTACATTAAAGAGTCAATCGGAAGTAATAGTTCTGTGCTAGAAGCCTTGATATTGAGCACTCAACTCATTGACGCTATCGGAATGGGTATAGTGGACACAATATATATTTTAGTCGCATCGGATGTCAGCGCAAAGTCTGGTAGATTTTCTTTGGTGATTGGATGTACAACTGCAGCAGCATCATTGGGTGGCACACTGTCTAGCTACATTGGGCAAAGTATGGCCCATGATGTTGGAATGATGAGCGCATTTGGATTGATCGGCTTAATTAGTTTGGTCCCGGCATTCTTATACTTAACATGTATGCCTGAAACGCTTCCCGATTACGCAAAGTATAGCCAAAAGCGCAAATATTTTGGTTGGTTGAAGAAAGTTGATCATACGAACAACAATTCATCAAGACAAAGACCTGGGGTAGGTACACAGCCTACACTGGAACTTGTATAACTTTAATAAGTGCGTAATCAAAATTTTTAACATAATATTTACGTCCGTTGATGTACATGTACCGGTATTTGAATCTCTGCTACACGATCTCAGATATCCAATTTAAATATCATCTACTTTCACCCGAAGGGATTGATAGCAAAGTTGTTATAAGTCTAGAACTAGCATAAGTGGAGCCAAAAATTTAAATATATCATTTATAAATCTTCATCAGTTTTCACCCACGCGCAAAGTACACGGTGGGATGGCGACGGCACTCAATTCGACGTGAGTATTTTGTGGCTAATTTACCCTCGTGAAAAGAATCACTAGTCACTATCGTGTACCGGTATGTTCAAAACTCAAAACCCTTCATCTCCATTCAAAAATAAAATGAGTACCTCTTGACACTTGACACTTCACATTCACATACAGAAGAAAAAAAAATAAAATACTTTAAAGTCACGTTTTAATCGTTCAAGTTATCACTATTATTACCATGAACGACGATGAAACAACAAAAGACCCTCACAAACACAAAAACGATTACCTTGTTCCTTTAACACATAAATGCGTTTATTTCGAACCTAATTTTATCTCCCCATCTTTCGCCGATGAGGCATATCAGGATTTACAGGCAAACACACCGTGGGAGAAAACTGCAAAAATCAATCGTTGGGTGACGTTAATGGAATTGCCCAAGGATGAAGATTCGAAGGAGGGCAGTGGGTACCGTTATCGCGATGCACCAGGAGCTGCAATTATTGGTTTTCCAGAAACGGTTCATAAATTAAAGCTCCTGGCAGAAGAATGGTACAAATCGAAAATTGTTCAGAGCAGCAGTGGTGGTGAAATTGAGAGTGAAGTGGAGTTTAACGTGTGTTTATTGAATTATTACGAGGATGGTAATCAACGTATTGGGTGGCATTCGGATCGAGAGGAGCTCGGTCGTACTACGCCTATTGTCTCGATATCACTTGGTGCTACTCGGGAGTTTCTCATTCGTTCGAAGACGGATGGTGTGAGGGATCGAGCTTCCATTTCAATGACAAATGGAAGTATGGTCGTAATGGAGAATGAATGTCAAATGCAATATTTACACAGTGTTCCAAGTGATAAAAATGTGACAAGTGGTAGAATTAACCTGACATTTCGGTGTAAGGGAGGTGGTGGTGATAATGCTGGTACGACGAAAGGCGAATTGGATCACGAACGAAGAGATCAATGGATGAAGCATATATCTGCTGAGGCAGATGGCTTGAACTCTAATGTTGGACCTTGGCAAGAAAATATGGGTAATGGTGATGACGTCGTTCAGAAAGTATTTGGGGATTGTGTGATCTTTCATAATGCCTCGAATTCGACAAACATTGACGATGATGCATTACGAGATTCAATGGAATATATGGTCAAAACGAACATAGGTGCAGAGTGTTATTGTTTCGCAGAGTTGAAAGAGGTGGTATGTATGGAGCAATATGGGCTTTTAGCTCGTCCGTTTGAGCTTGCTGGGTACGTTGCTATTTTCCGTAAACATGAAGAACGCGATGATGACGATAGCCAAAATAGGAAGAAATTGGAGCATTCACTCCTTCAGTTACGAAGTGCTCATCATATCTTAATATACCATGATCATTTTGATTTGGCCGACGTTATAACAACTCCATTATCAGATGAAAAGGAAAGAGGCGATGTTAATATTAGTTCAATTGATGGCGAAATGCTATATCAATACTACAAGAAAAAATTAGTTTCGCAAGAAATCTCTATATCAACTTTGTCAGGATTAAAGACTAATGGCAGCTTTCGTGTTACGTGTGAAAGAATTGGAACCGTTCATGGTTTTCAGGGACCAGAAGTCGAGCGGTAAGTCCATGCATGTGTTACTTGATCTTCATTTCGACTTTTTGACTTACACAATACTTAATAATTCAGAGAAATAGGTGGTGCTATGTCAGAATATTATACTCATATTAAGCCAAAGATGAAAGATTACGATGTGTTAGTACGCGTTGACGTCATCACACAGAAGTGCGTTGTTGGAACGCAAATAAACGTTGACGACATATCAAAGGGCCGTCATTTTTTGCGTTTCCGAAATGCAGTTACAATTAAAGTGAATCTCGCATACGCAATGGTACGATGTGGTAACATTAAAGCAGGAGATTTGGTGTGTGATCCATTCTGTGGATCTGGAACAATCCTTTTAGAGGCGCTTGATTTATACAAACACAAAATCAAATGTATTGGTATGGACGTTTCAAAAAGAAGCGCAGCTGGGGCAATGGAAAATGCCGAAGCCGAAGGTTTCAATAAGGATGTTTGTCAATTTCACTGTTGCGATGCCCGGAATTTTAGAAAATATCTTAATGACGAAAGTGTCGATGTTATCATCACCAATCTTCCATGGGGTGTGATGGTTGGTCACAAAAACGTGAGCGATTTACAATCCATGTATGAAGTATTTTTAAGAACAGCTTGGTATATTTTGAAAGATAAAGCGCGCATAGTAATGTTTGTGCTTCGTGGGTTGCAAGTCACACGAATCGTTCGCAAACTTAGTGGACGGTACAAACTTTTGAGTGTGAACGTCGTTAGAACTACTAATAACCTGCCTTCTATAGTAGTTATTGAAAAATTGGCAATTGATGAGGTTAGACAGACTCTGAAGAATCAGCTGGGTTACCTGTCGCAGTTTGTAAATGTCAGCGCAGAAATGTATAATGCGGTGCAGTACGAAAAGATTGATGAAAAAACTATGTAAAACATCGATCAGTTCATGATTTGACTTTTCGTTAGAACCTTAAAGTGACTCTTCAAATGATAAATCAATAATTTTTGTATTTTTGTGGGTAAGAATCGTGGATTTTATGGGAAAATATCGAAAAGGATGAAAGATTAAACAAGCAAATTAATGAGGTAAACGAAATAGTTAACTATTTGGATTTGTTATTATGTACAATTGATGCGTGGCCTGTTTGATGTAAGTGCAGCTCCAGGGAACGTAACCTTGTGAATTTAAAGCTGCTCTTGACATATCATTTGCAAGGACAAATCTCGTGCTAAGCCGATAATCTAGACATATGGCTGCCTAAAATCGTTGGCTCTGATAATATCGACGCTAGTGATAATTGAATAACATCATATTAAATTTGAAGCATGTTTTAATGGTCGAAGTGGCGCAGAAGCTTTGCCATATGCTGCAAGATTTGTCCATGAGAATTATTGACTCGAGGGTACGAAGACTTTCAATTAGAAATATCATGTCGATTTCCATAACATCAATTATTTGCGAGGCCGCAAAAATATCTTCAACACAAAATAAGTGATTTTGAATGAAGTAGCAAACGACTACAAAGTCATAGCCACGAAAATATGTGAGTTGGAAACAGTATCAAGTATATCTTGTATTCGCTTTGATAGATATTAACTCTCAGCCTCGATACCACAAGATCTGAGAAGGTTGTCATCATTTACTCTGACAAATCTAGCATTTCCTTGTAAAGTCATTGCTGAATTCAATGTAGGGAGAAGAAAAATCAAACATCGTTAAAATATTAGGACCTCAGCTCGCAGGTACCATGTGTGTCGTTTAAAACTTGTCGATCGAGAACTATGTTCGCGCGTGTACGTATATTGATAAAGCATGAGTAGATATGATGTGCGTACGTGCGAATCGATAGGTAATATCCGTTAGAAGTTATAACTCCATGATGAACACCTGGATTTAGTTCAGTGCACTCGAGCAGTTTTTCGGAGACTTTTGGTGCAGACTTTTGAAAATATGTAGAGATAGTGAAAAGGCAGAAACAATGATAGAAATCTGACTGATAGTATGCACTGCTCAAAAGAGCTCTTATCGATGTTACACACAAAAATTATTTCAACCTCAGATTTGTACGACAGCACGTCGGTCATTTGAATTACAACAAGTCGTATACTTTCATAACTTAGACTTTATTAGCTTTCTTTAGGTTTATCTTGCAAATACGACAGAGAACTGCCACCATCTGTGCCTTTTTTCTTGGTATTTTTTTTAACGGGAGGGGCATTACCTGCTGGCTTTGAAGTCGGTTGTGCGTAGCCACCTTTCTCATATGAAATACCGTCGAGGTATGACAACGAAGAATAATTTCGTTTTTCCTTTGTCCACAACGGAGGCGTGCTATACTCTGGCTTTATATTATCGTTCTCTTTCTCTTCTCGCTTAATATCTTGTAAATATGATGGGCCACTAGTAGTGCTAGACTTAACGGAGGCTTTCGTCAATCTTTTCGCAACCGAAGAAGACTCTAAAGGAGGAGTAGCCACGGGTGTTTTTGGTATTGCCGATTTGGATTTGGGAACACCAGTTGACGGAGCTTTCATAGCATCCAAATAGCTGATGCTCGGAGATGATGAAGTTTTATTATCGACATCAGTCTTGGGAGGAGACCACTTGGGCGGCGTGCCCGTACTTGGTTTCACCGCACTTGGAGAAGGCTGCGACGACGAGGCTGCATTCCATGCATCTAGAGAGGAAGTAGCAGAGGCACCAACAGTCTTCGGCGGATTTGAAGCTGTTGGTAATGTACCTCCACCATCTGTGCTTGCGACAGATGTCTTCTTAGGAGGAGACCATTTCGGTTTTGGTGCAGTCGTAGGTTTGCTCATAGAATCCAAATAACTTCCACCGTCGCTGCTCGTGGAAGATGCGGCAGAGGTTGTCTTGGGAGGAGACCACTTGGGTTTTGGTGCTGTTGCTGGTTTACTCATGGCATCCAAATAGCTGCCACTCTCGCTACTCGAAGGAAGTGACGAAGATGTAGTTGACGAGCTAACAGTAGATGATAATGGTTTGGTTTTGGGAGGTGATCATTTAGGTACAGGTCCAGTGGTAGGTTTGGTATCTGAATTCAAATCACTTCTTTTATTTTCCGTGCTCGTGGTCGATAAACCAGAAGGTGCAGGGGATGGACTGCTTTTCGTTTCAACTTCCACATCTTTTGGGAAAGATTTAATAATATCGAAGAGAGCACTCATTACTCCACCACCACTGCTTTGCGATGACTTTCCGTTATCTTTAGCCTCTGGAGACGTCGTTGGAGATGGTTGCGCCGTAGGGCTAGATGCAGTTACAGACAGCGACTTCTCCGTAGCTTTAGGCGGAGACCATTTCGGTTTCATCGCGTCAGCCTTTGGTGGTGACCACTTCGGTTTAACTTTTGGATCAGACGCAGATGCAATGTCAGTAGAAAGGGGAGGAGAAGAAGATGGTGATCTTGTAAAGTTATCAAAATAATTTCCTATGTTGCTGCCATCCACTGCCTTCTTGTTGTTATCACTTGCGCCCGACTTAGAGGGAGACCACTTAGGTTTCATCGCACCCCCTTGTGTCGTAAAGCTCTCCAAATAATTTTCAGTGCCACTGCCGCTGCTACTGCTCGTCATAGATGACGATGTTGATGAAATGGATGATGGTGTACTTGCACTAACACTGTCACTTTTCTTTGCCACTGATACTTCGTTTGCCTTTGTTGTTGCCTTTGGAAGTGAACTTGTATCCTGCTTAACCGGAACTGAAGGTGTTGATAACAGCGATTCGGACGAGGCTGCATCCCATGCCTTTTGCGAAGAACCTACATCAGGAGTGGCCTTTGTTTCACTCTTCGAAACAGGAATAGTTTTGGGTGGAGACCATTTAGGTTTTGGAGCGGATGGTACTGCTCCCATAGAATTGAGATAGCTGCCTGTACCTCCACTATCTACCTTCACATCAGAAGTGGTTTTGGGAGGAGACCACTTAGGTTTTGGTGCAGTTGCAGGTTTGCTCATGGCATCCAAATAACTTCCACTATCACTGCTCGTAGAAGGCGACGATGTTGTTGTCAAAGAGCTAGTAGATGACGATGCGGACGAGGCTGCATCCCATGCCTTTTGCGAAGAACCTACATCAGGAGTGGCCTTTGTTTCACTCTTCGAAACAGGTATAGTTTTGGGTGGAGTCCATTTAGGTTTTGGAGCGGATGGTGCTGTTCCCATAGAATTGAGATAGCTGCCTGTACCTCCACTATCTACCTTCACATCAGATGTGGTTTTGGGAGGAGACCACTTAGGTTTTGGTGCAGTTGCAGGTTTGCTCATGGCATTCAAATAACTTCCACTATCACTGCTCGTAGATGGCGACGAAGTACTGGGAGATGAGGTATTAGACGATGACAAGATTTCGTCCTTTTTCTTCTTGGCTTCCTCCACCATAACGGATTGATCAATTTTCGGTTTTTCGGGGAGCTTTTCTTCTTTCTTCGCCTGAGCAGCGGCCAATCGATCTACTTTTTCCTTCTCATCTACACTTTTTGAAAAATCGTTGGTATCATTTTTTGCTTTTGTCGTCTTTGGTGGGGCCCACTTCGGTTTCATACCGGAAGGCGACGACTTAGGAGAAGGAGCAGAGGACATTGTATCCAAATAACTCCCTCCTCCTTCTGTCGTTGGTTGTAGCTTCTTAGCATCGCTTATCGTTTTGGGAGGAGACCACTTCGGCTTCATCCCTGAAGGCGTTGTGGATTTTGGAGCTGGTACCGGTGGAGCGGAAAATGACTTAGGTGACGGTTTAGATACAAATGCTGCTTTGTTACCACTACTACCCGACGATGGAGTGCTCTTATTGTTACTATTTTCATCATCATCATCTAACAACGTCAGAGCTGTGGCGCCGATGAAAGCGCTCGCTGCGATGCCACCGAGAATGACTTTAGTATTCTGATCAAAGTCCAATACGGAAAATGGTGACGCATAATTCGACTCAGAATCTTCCGGGTTCTTGACGACTTGACTGCCTGAGTTCTCTGTTGGTGCAGCTGACGTCATAGTAGGGGCGTTAGAACTTTCCTTTTGCTGTTCTTCTAGCGTGGGCTCTGGTACTGATAATTCCTGTTTTTCTATTTCTTTTTCTTCTATTGGAGCAACGTAGCCAGGAGGATGATCCATACGTTCCGGCATTCGGAAGAATCCTTTACGATCTCCTTTTTCCTCCTGTTCAATTACAACTGCTGCTTGTTCTTCAATAACAACTGTCCCTTGCTCTTCAACTACAACTGTTGCTTGTTCTTCAATTACAACTGCCCCTTGCTCTTCAACTGCAATCGCTTCTGCTTTTTCATCTTCATCTTCTTGCAGCTGTGGTGCAGTTTCCAAAGGTATAGCAGCGTCGGAATTCGATACAGCAGACTTCGAATCATCGTTCTGTAGCACAGTTGCTTCCAGACGAGATAACACATCCTCCTCTTTTTGTTCAACAATTAGATCCGAATCGGGAGAGGTAATAGAAACACTAGGATCCGTAGCCGGAGCAATAATAATAGGTTCTGGTTGAGGCAAAAGCACTGGAGCTGGCATAATAATGTTTACAGCTGGTTCCTCCGTTCTAGTCATTGGAGTAGGGACGGGTACAGGAGAAGGTTCGATTGGTGTTGCTGCTTCCGGTTTAGATATCATTGATGCGGCATCGTCATTACTCAATACGGCCGCTTCCAAACGGTCTAATATTTCTGACTCTTGGTTGCTCTCCTCATCGTTCAACACAGATGGTGAGGTTGGTGTTGGGATGAATGGTTCAACGGTTGATGATTCATCAACTGTAACAATAGAGGCGGCAGATGTAGCTTCTTCTACTTGATTATCATCCACTGCAATATCAGTACTATCGCTACCCTTGAAGAAATTTTGTATAAATCCTGTAATACCCCCACCTTCTTCTTGTGGCTGCATATCATCCTTTACCGTCGCGTCTTCCACCACTGCACTATTTGATTCTTTGTAGTCCTTCATGAAAGCCTCCATGCGTTCCTTCTCAGATGACATTGCAATCTGTTCCTTTTGCAATGGAGTCAGAGACTCTTCAATAACTTTAGTGGGGCCGAACATTTCAGTTAATACACGTGGGACCGTCGGTTCTGCCTCTATTTGCTTTTCTATGACCACTGGTGGTTCCGGTGCGGGAGTAGGAGCAGGAGACAACGGTATGGCAGCCTCTGGAGATAATGTACCTATATCAGGTTGGTCTTGTGATACAATGGCAAGCTCACCATCTCCTTCCTGTTTCGACAAGACTTCTTCTCCGACGATTGTTACTGGCTCGTCTATAATTTCTGGAGATTGAACAGACGGCAGCGGTATTGCAGCTTCTGGCGATAACGTGGTGATGTCAGATAATTGCGTTTGATCTTCAACCTTGGTAAGTTCCTCTTCTTGTTGATTCTGTTCTTCAACAACAATAGAGTATGGTTCCGGTTCCAGTTCCGGCTCAGGGGAAGGCGGTGATGATGGAGGCAAGATGGCTTCGTCTTCTACAAAATCTACAATGTCTTCTGTTTGTTGCTGCTGTGTAGGTGGCTCGATCATGTCCAACTTCGCCAAGGCGTCCTCGTCACTTGGTAGCTCTATTTCATCTCCAGTCGTGTACCCCATTGTTGGATCTAATGGATTTTTAAAGGGTGTGACTGCTTCTAATGGAGGAGAAGAAGGAAACTGTCCATTACCTCCAGCGCCTTCCGAAAAGGGGGAGGGAGATCCATTCGTCAATGGTCCAAAAGGTCTGCTTCCATTATCCGTTACGATTGACGCACCAAATACAGCTGCAACGGCAACCGCGCTAATGATAAGAGGTGTCTACACGAAATAAAGATGAATCAAATTCCCATTTACAAGTATGTGAGACACACGCACACACAGACACGCATATATATATATGAGAAAGTTACACATACCGCGTTTCCCTTTTTAGAGGACTTTTCAATGCTAGCTTGTTGTTTCTTTTTCATAGCTTGCACATCTTCTTTACTAGGTGTTTTTCCAGCAAACATACTTTTGGCCGCTCCAGGAGATGCTCTGGTCTTACTTTTAACATTACTAGCACTGCTTGTCTTTTCTTTGCTATTACCAAGTAAATTACCAAACATACTCGAACGTGTTACTGCGGCAGATTCTTTTTTCTGAACTATCTTTTTCCCAGACGGCGGATCAATCTTCGGCGGCTGCGGCTCCTTGTCCCGAGCGATTAATCCCTGTCTAGAAGCCACAACCGCAGCAATCGGCAAACCCAACAACCCCGCAACAGCCAACGTAGATCCTACACCCGCCCCACCCTGCGCCAACACCTGGGCTGTACGACGTTCTAACTCGGCACGCTGTTTATCAATCTCTCCCAACTCTGATTCCAATACAGCACGTCTTTTATTGGCTTCCTGCGATAGTATCTCCAACCTCTCAAGCTCTGCCTGCTGTTTCTTACTGAGTTTACGCTGAGGAGGAGGCTCGGCATAGAGAACGGCCGTATTCGTACGTTGGCGACGCAAACCTTGAAAGAACCCAAAGGACGATGTCATGGGAAGAAGGAGGATCCATAATGATGCGAGGGCACATTGTTCGATCCTCATATCCGA
>Ga0213867_1000815_pt1 | contig 13938 bp, 10 predicted proteins | sample PICome_12_FD_160120 | JGI IMG/M metagenome (GOLD analysis project Ga0213867, IMG submission 160120) | Coastal seawater microbial communities near Pivers Island, North Carolina, United States - PICO540 | ecosystem: Environmental > Aquatic > Marine > Coastal | place: USA: North Carolina... | reverse complement strand
ACCGTTTTAATCTCGATCGATGTGGTGTTGGATTGTGAAACTTGTTGTGTTGTGTTGTGTTGTGTTGTGTTGTTTTATGTTGGGTTATGTTGTGGTTTGAGATGTGAGATGTGTGATGTGATGATTTTGTTCCAACCAACGTCCAACGAGTCCAAAGAGTTCCGTTGTGGATTCGTTGCGCTGTTGCTGTTGCTTTGCGCTTGACGGCTGCGTGCTGCGTGTTGCCGCGATCTATGTTGGCTGATGGATTCGTGAAAAACGTTAAGATTCTACACAACATGCCTTTCTAAACGTCCGTTGGGAAAATCTTATCTTACGCTCTCTCTCGAAAATGGAGTCGTTGCACTCACAGTTACATCCAACAATCGTTACGATACAGATTTCAAGTTCCATGAAACGTTTGAATGATGGTCATCAAAATTAGATGATGGTGGTTTCCTTTAGCAATGTGTGAATGGGAAGCATCATTTCGACCTTCCAGTACCATTACCCATTATTTGTATGTACGAGGAATATATATCATGATAAATGCACTATAAATGTTGATAGGAAGTAGGAGCATGGAAAATCATCACTCGATTTGTTGGGAATGTAACGAGCATATACAATAAAATAATTAGTTATATTTCATTGGAATTGCCTCTTTCTGATCGTTGATTGGTAAACTGTAAAGTATAGCGTGGAGGACACTTGACATGACAAATTTCGTGTTGAGAAATAAGCATAGCGTTTGTCAATTCAATGGTCTGGCTTATCGTGTGACGACGCATTTTTAATCTTTGGTCGTTGGAATGATAGTTGTCGTTTTCCGAAAAAGTGTGTAAACAGTGGGAAAAATTGGGTTTCAAAAATTAAACAACGTAAAAGTTTTGGAAATGTGAGTTGACAGGAACTTTGATCTGTTTGCATCCAGAGATAGTGACACCAATGCTATACGGTTATCGCCTCGTGCCTTTTTTTATAGTTTTAGTCAGCCTTGTGATTTCTCCGTTTGTTTGTTCCGTAACTCCGAATCTGGATGAAAGTTATGATGATTGGTGCAAAGACCATTGCTCTTCCTTCGAGGCTTGTTCCGAAAGGTTTTCTGACAACTATGTTGATCTCCAGGTAAAGATCGGGCTCAACGAAGAGGCGAGAAATATTGGAGTTGGTCAGGATTTAGTATATGATGCTTATTTTGGCAAGACAATTGCGAGGCAAACGTTTCATACGCAATTCGTGCTGGATGTGGCTGCAGCTGTTGGTATTAGCCCCTGTCGACTTTATATACGGAATATTTCTAGTTATAATCGTGATATCGTAGTAACATTTCGCCTGTATCCTGTTGACGTTACAGTTGTCCAGAATTTGACTAAAATTATTCAACAATATCCGGAGTCTGATCTTTATAGCAGTGAGAAGAAGGTGTCTAAATTTATCGATCATTCTGTTGGGCTTGTAGTGCATAAATGGGATTTAAGTTTGGTTCTCAAATATAACATTGGAGTCATTGAGGGAGTGGCAGGAGCGCAAAGAGAATATTTAAATGAAGGAGGTGAACGTTGGTGTAAAGATAATGATTATCCCAAAACAGCATACTGCGACTTCGAATGGCAATTTCGTGAAGATATTGTGAATGCGCTACACCTTGATTCCAGTGCCTTGGTTGAAGTTTTGATGATAAGGTCAATGGGAAGAGATTCGGTTCTCGTTTCATTCCGATTCATTCCACGTCAAATTGTGGAATCTGCATCTTGGGTTTCGGCTTTGATCTTAGAATTGAAACGTCAAGTAAGCAGCGAATCTTTAATGATACCTATTTTTTGGGTTAGTTTTCTAATAAGACTGAAATATTTGTTCAAAGGTAAAAGATCTCAGTTCTTTGCTTTATTTGGGAAATGTTACGGTTCGGTCAGACTCAACGTGGGGCGTTTCCGGGAATGGTGGCTCTCCGAGATCTCTTTCTCCTTACCTACCTTATGATGTTCTGCCTACCAATGATGACGAGTATGAGAGATGCAAGAGCACTCAAAGGTGTAATAGAGCATGGTCCTTTTACGAACAACATCATGCAAATGTAACATATACCATGCAGGCATTTCCCGGTGGAGAACATTTTGCGACTTCCCTATTTGCTAATTTCGAAGATTGGCGACAGGGCACATATGGTTGGCAGTCGATCGATAGAGGTATCGATACGTTGAATGTGAATGGTGCTTATTGGTCACCTTTTCATTTTGATGCGATTGGGCCTACCGTTCCTTCTTACAATTCCAGTTCTAACAATGGGCTAGTACTTAACAATACATCCTTGATCAGTCAGATTTATCGGCAAAAGCAATGGATCAATAAACTTGATTCGTATATAACTTGGTTAAGAAATTTTAAGGAGACTGCGACTTTGGATGCATTAAGACGGAGCAGGCGCGACGTTCACATGGATATGAATCAGACTCTACACGAATATCAACACATGAAGACTAGTGAGGAGCAAAAGTTGGTTAATCTATCTAACAGCCAATGCTCACTTGTTGAATGCACTATTCTGTTCAATACCAGCAATCTAGAGATGAGTGGGGCAATTAATGCTATAGGTGTAGTCGAAACATACGAGGATGGATCGGAAGTTGCTGTGTGGGCTTTTGATTCTGTTAATATTGGATCTGAAGTTACAGTTCAGTTGTATGGCCAAAGAGCGATGATGATTGTATCTAGATCATCCCTACACATTGATACACCATTCTTTGTTGAACCAGGCACCCTTGGTGGATTTCCCGGAGGATTTTCAGCAGCACGTCATAAAAACTATCGATTTCAGAAAGTTTGCGACAAAGCGAATTATTCTCTTTTCAATACTTCGGGTGAGGTTTCTCATTTTCGCTGTAAAGGAGATATTCCGATTTACGAAGTTGACAGTAATCTAACAAGCAATAATGTTAATGGGCTCGGATCAAGTTCTGTCAGGGTTTACCTGATGACGTAAGTTTAAAACTACATTGTTAGTAGTAATTGTTTATATTTCTTCAACAATTCAACTTTATATCTAGCATTGAAACCATTGCTCCTGTAGTCGAAGAAGTGCAGAGAATTGTTGTTGATGCACATCCTGAAGAGAGTTTAAGTGGTGGTTTTGTCTTACATTTTCATGGATACAGTACCCAAGTTCTAAATTATGACATAACACCCATAGAGATGAAACGCAATATTGAAGAGTCTATGAATGGCGTTGATCTCACAACTAAGATTAATATTGATAGAACAAACTATACGGCTGGTATTGGTAGAGTTGAAGTGTCACGAACATCGATAGGTTCTAGTGGTGGTTTCAGCTGGAGCATAACGTTTTCATCTGCTATTGGGAATTTAGGGAAGATCAAGGCTACCAACTACTTGACCGGTCGTAACGCATCGGTATTGGTTGAAACTATTCGCGATGGCAACGAAATCGGTGGGACTTTCCAGCTCGAATTCATGGGAGATAGAACGAGACAGCTTGCGCATAATATTTCTGCTAGCGACATGGAATTAGTTCTTGTTTCTGACATTTCCTCTGTTCTTTCAGCTCATGTAGTGAGAACGGATCCAATCGGAAATTGTCGGGATGGCCTTTGTGATGCTGGCCCAACGCAATCGGGTGGCTTTGTGTGGACTGTTACCTTATCGACAAGAATTGGAAATAAGAGTCCTTTTGCGCCAACCTCTGATGAATTTGACAGAGAAGAATTATTTTCCGAAATGACTGCTATTTCATCTTTGAGTGGCTGCCATCAAATGATTTGTCCCGAAATCGTTATCACGAACGGTCATGGCAAAAGCCATGTTCTTGCAATGCGGCAGCTTGGAGTTTCGAAACCATTCTCTTTCGCATACGGAGGTACCGGAGGAAGCTTTGGAGGGTTAGGTGGACAAGGCTACGGAATAAATCCGCCAGGTCCAACATATGGTGATAGCTACAATTCTCATTTATATGGAGGTAGCGGTGGCGGGGCAGGCTACTTCCATCCTTTTGAGACTAAACTATTCGGATACCCAAATGGACGAGGAGGCGAGGGAGGTGGTGCAGTTGGATTTGTTGCACTTAATGATATATATCTAGGATCAGCATTTCGTTTGACGGTGGACGGGGGGAATGGGCAAGCAAGTTTCCTTATGGGGGGAGGTGGAGGATCAGGCGGTTCCATTTTATTGTCAGCAGGAGGATCTTTACAACTTCATGGTAACCTAAGTGCCAGAGGGGGTAATGGTGGCAACGCGATTGCACCACAAGAGAAACGCAATATACGTAATGGGCATGGTGCTGGTGGTTCTGGTGGAAGAATTGCGTTATACGCGAATAGTATATACTTGCCTGTATCTTCGGATAATATAATTGTGACAGGAGGGGGTTGTAAGTCCCAGATATCAGAAACAAGTGATTTGGATTGTGATGGGGAAGATGGCACCATTCATACTGACACGCTTTTGTCTTCCTCTGTGTTCGTGGATCAGTCAACAGGTGCAATGGGAACTAATGCATCATTGTTCCTAAAGAATACGAATTATTCATCGTCTCTAAATCATTGTCAGCAAAACGTGAAGTATGGTCCTACATATGCTTTTAAGGCATTACAGCGACCAGGAAGAATCTCATTCTTTGTAAAATTGTCGGAATCTTCGAACCAAGCTCGTCTTAAACAAAACATAAGTTTTCTTAGCAGTGGTCTGGCTTTTGAAACGTTCCAAGATAATACAACTAATGTGGACAATCGCACACGCGCTGTCTTCGGCATTTTTCTTGGTAAGGAAGTCCGACATGGCACTGATTATCTTGGGGTCAATGACAATTGTTTTCGACATTTAAAGAGTTTGGAAACCATCAACAAGAAAGTTATTTATAATCAGTGGCTAAAGGTTGACATTCGTTTTCATTGGGAAGATACAACCTATGATATTTTATTTGATGACTTGGAGGTGATAAATGGAGCGAAATTTAGAGGTGAAGGCATAAAGTATATCCAGGTTAAAAATTCTCACCCGAACGTAATCACTTGGTTTGATGAATTGTACGTGGGTGATGACTTGAGTATGAATTTTCGTTGCCCGTTCATGGGAGATCGTGAAATTCAGATGGATCGGCCATTACAAACGGGTTGGAAAGCATCTGATATCGGACCTGAAAGTACATATCATAAAATGCAGAGGCACGAGTCGCATTTATCACGCCGCAAGCTTTACAATAGACCAGACAATGGAAATTTAAGTCCTTTCGACGGAGATGCTCATTTAGCATACCATTCTGAAATAAAATTTAAATATCCTAGTGGAGACCATCCAAATATAAAGGGATCCTTCGCGTTAGGGGCTTTAACAAAAGTGATTGATCCAAAGACGAAAAACAATTATTACGTATGGTATGGCGAACATAATAATGCACACACAAAGTTCGATGATTACATGAATATTGAGTCGTCTATCCATGGAGGAGTTTTTTCATGCTCCTCCTATGACTTAATTGAATGGAAAAATGAAGGGATGATGCTGAATTACAGTAATATTACAGATATGGTTGGAGGGAGTGAAGGACCTTTCCATGTAGAACGACCACGTGTTATTTATAACAAATTAACAAGGAAGTTTGTTATGTGGATGATTGTTGATAATGCTAATAAGAGTCTGGGAATGGCTGGTGTGGCAATTAGCGATTATGCAAACGGGCCTTTTGATTTCGTGCGAAGCTTTTATCCGGATGGCAATGAAACTCGCGATCAACACATATATGTTGAAGATGATAAAGAAAACTCATCAACTAATGTTCGTGCATTTCTCGTTCGGTCATATTATGCCACAGTTGAATATGTTCTTCCTACTGCAATTATGCAGCCGATTTGGGAAAGTGTCAAGAATTCTGATGGTAGTACCAACTTTGCCCTCACCTACCATCGAGCACACTATGAACCTGGATACGACAACTATCATGATATATATCTGCAGAGATGGCGCAAGGAAGATATTCCGTGGAAAGTAATTTGTGTTAATCGAGTTACTGGAGTTGAACGCATCGTTCCCTACGGCGAAGAGCATCTCAATCGGGACAAACAAGTTTGCAACCATCCACAAGAATACAAGCTAGTACTCGGAACAGGAAACCCCACCACCGGTGAAGTACAAAGTAGGTTTTTGGATCCATCAGATCCAAAGAATAATGCTTGGAAACCAAATAGTGTACCACTTGTCAAGGCTCAATCGTGGTTTGACAACTACAGGAATAGTGAATGTGGCTTAGAAAAGTTAGACAAAGATTTGGATTCTTTCGAGATAAATGTAGACTTTGATGAAATCATTGATCTAGAAAATGGCTGCATGCCGTCAAAGTCAAATATTGCAGACAATCCCATCCACCCCACACTCCCAGACAAACGAGTTGGGCCAAAGCAAACAGTGCAAAGTCGAAGGGCAAAGTTCGTTGCCATTAGTAAGCTGACAGACGACTATTTGGATACGTCTGGTATAACGCACACATTCGAAGGGGAACTGGAGAACAACGCAGATATAGGAGACTTAATATTGTCATTATTCGGACCAGCAAAAGTGCTAGAGAAACAAGGATTCAAATGGGTAGACGATTCTTCAGTTGCCGACAATTCAACGCCAGTCGGCAGAAGCGAATCACCTGCATTGAAAATAATGGACAACTTCGGATTCAAATCTGATCCAAATTGGAACACCGAATTTCATCAATATGAGAGAAATGTGAATGACCGATCGCATTATTCTCTTAGTTGTGTAATAGATGGAAACTGTCCTGTAGATTAGTGATGATAAATTGAAGAAATAAAATATATGATGCATTGTCTCGTTGATAGTTTCAGCATACTAGGTTCGTAGAATAATACCAGGATCATCAACGCGCTCTAAAGGTTGTTATCAATGAGCAATGTGCAGCGACATAAGCGATTGATCGCACGTTGCATGCGTCGGTAATATTTTCGGATATTGACCTGTTTTAGTCCCAACGTAGGTTGCTCTAGGGTGGTTACCTTCAAAAAATGTACAACATATTCTCGTGTCAATAGAAAAATACATGCTAATACTAATTTAAAAATTAAAAAATCAACTCCATAGAGAGTATACATTTATTCTCTTTCTTTCTGATGACGTAAAGATAATCTTACGTGTCTCATGTGTGCCTATCGGTAATCTATATTTAGTTGTTCCTAATAAGGGGTTACAAGTTACAAGTTAGGTAGGAAGAATAATGGTATACATAGTACATAGTATGTGGAGTGTGGATCGCAAAAGGACAAAAAAGGATTTTACTCGTATTGATAAAAATCACACAAATTAATACGATCTACATTACAAATTAATAGGATCAACGTTACAAAGTGTCTACTTTCGGCGTTTGCTTTTACCTTGAAAGTCTCGCCAATTTCCCATCCTATTATTCAACCGATTTCCTGATTTCCAATTCATCTCAAATTCATGCTCTTTCTTTAGTTTTTCTGCTTCCGCATCTTCCTGTTCTCGTTCTCTCTGTTCATGTTTTCTCTTTCTTTGTTCAATTTCTCTTCGCTTCAACTCAATATCGGCAAAAACTTTCATAACCTTCTTACGTTGAAAACTTTCTAGATTCTCTTCCATTTTCAATCCTATGGCATTCTTTCGTTTCCTTTCTTGATCAAACTCCTTTTGACCTTTCTTCATTGCAGTTTTAATTAAATCACATACGTGTTTCCTCTTGCTTTCATCGCTTAGTTGCGAATTCGCTTTTCTCACCTCTTCGAAAGCATCTCTAGCTCGTTCTTCTTTGCACTTATCTGGATGTAGCAATAAAGATAACGCCTTGTATCTACGAGCAACTTCATCTTCAGATGCCGTGTGACTAATGTCAAGAACATAGAATGGATTAAGATTCTTCCACTGATGATTGGTTGTCAAAATTAGACGGTTAATCTGATCTTTCGCAGTTCCAAGATCTGCATTCTCCTTCTTTATTTTAGAAGAATCCCCTTCCACGACATCAGGTATCTCTTCCCTCTTCAACTTTTCCTCCTTAAGTTTATTATCATCCACACTTGTAAAGAAATCACCCAGCAAATCATCCTCTTCATCCTTTGGAGAAGCCGACGAGACATTCATCGGCGCACATTCTTTCTTCTCTTTTACCGATACACCATCACCTTCACCATCATCACACGCAGACGCCTCCATAACAACAGCCTCTCGCTGCCTTCTCTCCTGATCCACACGCCTCTGCTCAAACGCTCGCACATCTGCCAACCCCTTACTCGCCACAGGATTACTCCCCTCCGGCTGCAACCTCAACGATTCCAAATAGGCCTTACGCGCCTCATTGCACCTACCCAACGAAAACAAGGCCGATCCAAGCCGATTATGTCCCTTATGCCAGTCCACCTTCAACTCCACACACTTCTGAGCATCCCTTAAAGCCTTAGACTTCTCATTGTTACTCAAATATGCCGCGGATCGATTGCTGTACAGGATATGACTTTGATCATCTACCGATATGGCATCCGTGTACGCGGCAATGGCTTCACGGAAGTTTTTGGTCTTGTAATGGGCATCAGCCTTTGATTTGAAGGTGTCTCTCTGTATCTCCCATTCCTCACGTGTGTCATCAGTAGGTTCGTTTTGTTGTTCGGTTGTGGTGGAGGTGATGTTTTCGTTGGGTGTGCTCGTCATGGTGATGGATCGGTTTGAATGCTTTGTGTGTTGAAGGGAGAACCGTCCACTGTCGGTCCAAGTGGATGATGAAATATAGTAACGATAATGAGCTATTTTGATAAAACGCTTCACGTAGCTAGAATGTTGAGTCAAATGTGGAGTGATGAGAAGAAATAATATGCAATATGCAATTGTTGCGGTGAATCGCTGTATTGGACATATAAAGATGGGGCGAGTAGCAACGCACAATAGTGCGGAAATCATTTATTGATTGACAGCAAGTTATATGAGATCCTATCAATGATTGTGGAGTTAAGTATGAAGCTTACTTTTGAGACCAGCAACATGAATTTGTTATTATCAGCCATCCAAGAACGATGAAAGTTGTGAACATAGTGTTGCTCGACGCTTACAAAAGTAATAAGTTTGTTTCAATATAAATGCATAGTTCAGCTTTCCAAGGTGTTCTCGAAAGTATATTTTCCAAGGTTATCGTTTCGAGCTTATCGTCGCCGACAACGGTTGTAAAGAGGACTATAAATGCTATCGATAATCCGGACTTCGCTCACGTCCGCGGCGTCTGTCGTAGTTTTGAAAGCGTAAAAATAGAAGAGTGCGATAATTGAAGTTAACCTATCTCGGGATTCACTGAAAATGGAGAAGTTTTTAAATTTCAACAACAACTTTTTAAATTCATATTTTAAACCTAATTTTTTCCTCTTAATTTCCAAATTACGATTTGTTAGTGTATAAGAGATAATAGGTATAACGTCATTTACAATCGGTGTAACGCCATTTACATAGGACGGTGCCTGATTATCTATGGATAATCGACAATCCTCCATGTGTAAAAATTATCCAATTATCCACGATTTTCGTAAATTATCCACCACTTTTTACGAGAGTAGAGAGCTCAGAAACAAACAAAACTGACTTCATTATTACAAATTAGTTTATGTTATGCATTATCTGCTTCGTAATTATCCAATTTATTATTGCAGCGCAACATCTATCGAAGGTATGCTCGATCTTCTAAGCCTTGTCGGTTCGTCACTCTCCAGATATATATTAGTTGCGAAAACACTCGTTCCAAGCTAGTAAAATAAAAGATATTGCATACTGAATATCTGGACATGGATTGCTTCCACCAAACCATTTTTCCACCATTCCAGCATTCTACGCCCCACCTCTCCAGGATCTTTTAACCAATCTTCATTAGCTCTTTCGTCGTCGAGAAGATGAATGTTATTGATAGCTAATTTCGTATGTGTTTAACGCCTAGTTCATATTTCTACGTATTTTCTACGTAGATTATGAGATCGTGGATAATGGCCGGATAATCGACAATCCGCCATGGATACGAGTAATCAGGCACCGTCCTACATTTACAATCGTGATTCTGTATATTTCTCACGGCCGTTTTTTACAATCGGTATGATCGCGTTTACAATCGTAAAAATAATTATTTCGCCACCACACATACGCGAATGTTACAAATCGTATTATATTTTGAATTTCATCTAGGTCTACTCGTGCATGTAATTGCAACAGTTACGTTCTTGCGCAGCCGATAAGGCCAAATAGAGTGTAACCATCTACCTTCTCTGTCTGTTGCTCTTCTCCTTTGTAGCTCGATCACATAAACATATATCAGGATGTCCGCATTTCTGTTTGGTGGAAAAAGAATTGCATTTCATCATCAGGTCGTTGTCTCATCTTCTTTTCGTCCTTTCGAAAGAATTTTAGTGAGGACACAGAGTCATGTATCTCAGCGGATGGAAACAGTTTCGGGGAGAAGATGGATGAGTGATGGCGATGACAGATCTACAATTGAGAATAGAGATATTGCATTTAAACCTGCCGAAAGTGGTTGGGGTTCTGGGACGAAGTATGCGTCAAATTATGATAATATCTTTGGGAAGAAGCCAAAAAGTGATGATAAAGTTGAGAATTCTTCCGAAGGATCAAAAGATGATTAAACTTTGAAACAGAGGATGTAGTCGAACGGTCGAACGATGATGAGATTAGTACCTTCTTTCTAAATATTTTTGTTTCTTAAATTGTACTTTTATATTACCATTCCAAGAGTATTTTTCGCTCAATCACATGGTTGTGCAAGGTCGTGGAAGACATAGAATGTAATGGAAAAAGAGGCAAAAGTTTGCTCCCAACCAATACTATTCAGCTTTACTTGTTTCATTGTTAATGCCTCTAAAGAACAGCTTGCAGAAGAAGTTCAAAAATTAGGAAGTTAGCCCATCAAGTCCTCTAGACGTTTTCTCTCGCTTGAGATGACTTTATGCAACAGTTTGAGTCTATCTAAATGACTGGGGGCAGATAACACCCCTTGGAGCGTTAGAACTGGATCTATTGTCTCCAAACAAGCATATTCCTTGGCACCCTCGTCTTCGATACTTTTGATTGCCTTTTGGTATTCTGGGGGATACGCTTCTCGATCGATAGGGTACTTCATCTTGCCAAATGTAGCGAGTGATGCCTCAACACACATTTCTAGAGATTTCACTTGATTCTTTGCTTTGTAAGCCTTTCTCGCAGCGTAGCATAGATCCTGCCATTGTTCAAGACCTTTCCAAAATGTACTTTCGTCCATGTAATCACGTTTCTTTACCACCTCTGCATCTGGTAACTGCCATGAGAAAGTGACAATGTCAAAGTCAGGCAGATCCCGAATAACAACTCCATTCTTATCCAAATACATCGCTCTAACAGCAGAAAAATCGTCCGCTAATTCTTTTGATAGTTTCTCGATTTCTTCCTCAATTCCTTCATCCTCGTTTTTGTCGCTTTCAATTTGTTGCACCTCTGCAATCAAATATGCATCCGAGCCCAAAAGTCGTTGCTCGGGCTCCCAAGCCTTTGGATTTTCAAAAGACAAGACACTAACATTTTCTTCTGGTGCAACCTTAATGATGACACCAGCAATTTCGTCGCTCTCCTTAGCCTTCATCTCTTTCATTCCAACAATGTTCAACATTGTTCCTACCGAAGCAACACGATTTGTATCCAAAGCCTGTAACACAGCACAAAAACGAGGAGGTCCATACACACCATCTCGAAGGTCCTGAACCATCTTGATATTTCGTTTCGATACAAAGTTCAACAGCTGATCTTTTCCGCCAGAAACAAACACCGAATCAATCGGGCATACAGGCACCCTCTGTAAATTCAAGTTTTCTGCTCTACTCTTCTTGAGCTGACCAAGTAACTTCTCAATTTCATCACCTTCGATTTTTGAAGGGTCTATCCACTGAATTCCTCCACACAATTCTAATCGCTCTTCAGCTATCCATTCGTACGCCGTTGGCAACTCGGCAGTCTTTTCCGCGCCGTACGCTGACGAATACAATCTATGATGGCTCCTCTTTATCAACGCATTACTATAGCTATTAATTCCAGTAAACGCATTGACGAGCTCATTAAGCACCAAATAAAACGTTACGAAACGAAGAAGTGGATTCCAAACAATCATGATTGGCGAATAAATAATTTGTACCTATTTAGTTTCGTACGATACTAAACAGCGCAGTACGATGGACGAAGGTTTGTTTTTTCGATTTAGTTTTGATGATGTTGATCCATCATGATGATGCTTGGTCATGGGGGACAGGAGAAAGACGGTTACCCTTGCCTCGAGAGATTTTACCTTGTCATGATGATACGAACTCATTGCGAACTCAATAAGCTTTTTCCAGTTAAACCAGCTGCAAAACCACACAAACTTTTCTTCAAGTTCGAAATCGGAACTCGGAACCGCCAACACAGCAACAACACCTCTTGTGTTTGTAATGAAATAATACTGTACGCTTATCATTCAATATCATTTGCGCAGACTAGTACAGGATCTTTTTGTGGGTATATTAATTTGAGATTTTCCTGATTGTGACGAAAGAATGGCGGAAAGTAATAAGTTAACGATTGGAGTTCTCGCCCTCCAAGGAGCCTTCGAAGAACATCAGCAGCTTTTGGAATCGCTTGGTTGCAATACTGTTCAAGTCAAGGTCCCTTCGCAGCTTGAGGGTCTCGACGGAATCGTATTTCCTGGTGGGGAGAGTACGGCGATGGGATTAATCGGGAAGCAGACAGGAATTTGGGAGGCGTTGCAGGAATTTACAAAAACAAAACCGACCTGGGGGACATGTGCTGGAATGATTCTACTAGCAGAGAAATGTGTGGGAGCAAGTGCAGTGATTGAAAATGGGCAAAGTCTCATTGGTGGAATGGATATTCTTGTCTGTAGGAATTATTTTGGTAGTCAAATATCATCCTTCGAGATGGCTACACCTCCACCTCCAAACTGTGAGAACGGCGAGAGCTTTCCTGGTGTCTTTATTCGTGCTCCTGCTATATTGGCGGCTGGAAGTGATGTTGAGATTTTAGGTAAAGTGCTGGCCACGCCTTGCCGTACCGCTGGCGCTGTTCTTCGTGAACTTGACGAAAAGATTGCCAAGGGAGAAGATGTTTCAATGATGAAGGTGGTTGGCGACCCTTGGGTAAATAAGTCAGATTCTATGGCCCCTTCGCACTGTGAAGAGAAGAAGACAGATATACATTTATCTACAGAAACATTGAAACTGCCTGGTGCGGCAGATGGAAGTGAGGCTAGAGAAGTAATTTGCGCCGTGAAACGAAGGCATATCCTCTGCACAGCATTTCATCCGGAAATAACTAATGATTTGAGGTGGCATTCCTTCTTCGTCGATATGGTTAAGGAATCCCAAGTAAACGTGTAACATATTTCATCAATGGAGTTCAAGCTGTAATAGAATCACACATTTGTATAGGATATACATTTATGTAATGTATACATGTATTGATAATTGAAGAAAAACTTAAAATTATCTAAAGATATGCGCTCACAAATTGATTATCACGTATTCTTCATCAGTCCTTGCTTTATAGATAACTTCACGATTGCTTCTGTTTTCCTGTCATACGACAATTAATTACGATTAAAAAACTAAAACAGACATTTCAAGAAAATAAAATTTCAATCTACGATAATTCAAGTGAAGAGCCATTTGGTTTTTTTTGAACTGTATGCTTTTATTATACCGGTATTAACTTCTACTCTTGTACTTGGTATAAATTACTTTGTGATTATAACTCGTCCTCTTCATTCGATACCGGTTCGGAAGAGGAGTAGTAGCAGTTGTTATATGATCGAAACATATAATGCGCATCATCGTTTTCCCTGTTATTGAACCACGAGTTCCCATATTCTGAATGGTATCCTCTGGTATTTCCAGCGCATGCTGCCTGAGTTGCAGCTTCTTT
>Ga0213867_1000812_pt1 | contig 13962 bp, 16 predicted proteins | sample PICome_12_FD_160120 | JGI IMG/M metagenome (GOLD analysis project Ga0213867, IMG submission 160120) | Coastal seawater microbial communities near Pivers Island, North Carolina, United States - PICO540 | ecosystem: Environmental > Aquatic > Marine > Coastal | place: USA: North Carolina... | reverse complement strand
AATCACAGACGGCCCCATAATATTAATATCCCATTTAGCCATTATAATTTATATCCCACATATTTTCTTGTTCCAGTTTTGCATCCCCCAATCCCCAAGCCTAGCAACTTGCATTTCTTGATGCTCGCTGAATTTCTGCCAAGACAGCATTATGTACTTCATTCTGGTAACTGTAGTCATCTTTTTTATTTTGCCTAAATCTTTGTAGAGCATCTCTCTGATATAAACTACAGGATCATTTTCGTAGTTTTTTATACCTCCTTTCCAAGTCTCAATAAATTGATTTGCCCTATCTTCGTAGCCAGTATAATTTGCAATATAATGTATCGCCGAAAGCATTGCGTCTGCTCTTGTAAATGTGTTCCTGCAAAACGATACACTTTCAGTAATCCCTTTGTGCTTATCGAACACTGTGTTTAACTGCGTAACCGTGTATCCGGCGTCTTTGGGATGTCCTTGAGCAATAAGAGCTAACATTTTAATTGCGGCTGCAAGTTGCGAAGAATTGATGTGACCATCTATTTTTAATTGATCTGCATATGTGCGTTTTTTACCGCAATCAATAACCTTAATTACTTCTTCTGGAAGATTTTCAAGTAAAATTGTATGGAAAGGCTTGCCTGATTTAATACAAGCCATGAGCCTTTGCTGCCCGTCTAATAATCTTCTGTTTTTGCTAAAACAGATTGAATGGCCAGTAAATAAAAAATTTTCGTTTTTCATATCGAGAGCGTATTCTTTTATTTTCGTCTCAGATGGCCTACGATTAATTGTATTATTGTTTAAATAATTTTTAGCCATTTCTGGCGTAATTAACACTTTACTTACATTAACGTCATTTATGTAATCTACACTTCTCATTTTTTTCTCCTAATTAGATAGATAATTTTTTGACATGCCTATAATGACACAATCGTATCCAGTACCCATGCACCAACGGCACGCGCTAACTGTCTGGACATCTTTGTCTACAACCTGAGAGTAATCCCACTCCCAGTTTTTACCTTCACCACGGCATACGCGGCAGGTATTAGTTTCATCGATTATTGCTTGCATGTTTTCCTCCTTGTGCTCTCAGTGTTAACCGCAAGTTAACAATAATGCAAATAAAAAAACCCCGAGCCAAATTGGGAGGAAGCTCGGGGCTAGTTGAAGAGCCAAACAGGCAAGGCTCTTGGAGGTATCTTTTTACTACATATAGGCTTCGGTATTGAAAAACAAGCAGTATCTGGTAGTTTAAAGCATGTTAACGTCATGGAGATTTAAATGTTAAACGATAAAGAGAAAAACTTAATCATGCTACTTGAGCTCCCACATAGGATCTCAAACCCTCGGGCAATGATGCAAGCTTGCGAAGATGCTGCGGCGCTCATTAAGCGTCTGGACGCAGAGTTAGACGCCAAAACCGAATCATCGCAGCCAAAGCGAGCTCGTAACTCAGATGGAACGCTGAAAGCAGACGACCCTGCTACACCAGAGAACGAAGCATGGGTGGGCGGTAAAGCGCCGAAAAAGAGGGCTAAGAAGAAGAGTTAGTCGATAGAAAGTAAGCCGCCTGTTTGACGTGATAAACGCTCGAGCAGGCGAGACGGCAACGGTAGGTCTGGCGGCAGTAAGCCTCTTTGTACGGGGCCGCTTCTTATAGCCGCTTGGGCTAATGTCGGAGCCGTAAAGCCTAATCCTGCGCCAATAAGAGCTTCTGTGGTATCTCCCATTTGCGATCCTGCCAACAAGCCAGTTAAAGCAGGTAAGCCTGTTACCGCCCGACGGCCACCGGCGGATACAGTTGGCAATGATGATACAACTTCTTCTGCGGCAAATGCCAAATCGCCTAGTTGAGTTCTGCCTTCACCAGTAAGGTACTTTGTGCCTTCTCTTAATCTTGTAGCGGTTCCAAGAGCGTTTGGTGAAATTAATCCTGACCGTGGATCAGACCCAGATCTATTAAGTGCTCTCAATGCTGTTAAGTAGTCTCTGTATTTTGGCCTTACATCTCTTAGTAAATTGTAAAGATTAGGATCAACTTTACCGACGCCTCTTTCTAAAATATTATCTAGCAATTCATTTGCAGCCATGCCTAACGTTGCTCTTTCATCACCTTTTGCGGTTTCTATCATTTTTCTTATTCGAGTTCGATAATCTGCAATTTTAGTCCCACTTATTGGCTTTGATTGAGAAAGAGACTCATCAATTCTTGAGGTAAGCTCTCTGATTACTTTTGGAATATTTTCGTCTGTAGCATCTCTAAAAGTATCAATCATAATTTTTAGATTATTCACGTCAGATTGTGTCGCTACTTCGTCAACCACATCTTCAACTTGGTCAAATACGGAGCCAAAAAAGTTCTTTCTTTCTGCCAATGCTTTTGGCGTTGCTCGAGCTGCATCTGAACCAAGAAGGCGCATAACTTGTCTAGTTACGCCCTCAGTCGTTGCTAAGTCTGTCGCCTCGACGCCTTCAAGCCTCATTAGCCTCTCCGACCCTATGGCTTGGCCTGCGGTCATTGGCACGTCTGCCTCTCGGAGAACGTCTACACTTGCAGCTCTCTCAGCGCCTTCACGGGCTATCAAAGCATCGGGGCCAGTGGCTAAACGTCTTGCTCCTGACTTCAGTGCCTCCGTTGCAAACGGCGTTCCGAGCGCGGCTAATAGTCTGGCCATAGATTCTTGTTCAGTGCCTTTTGTCAATTGCCCTGCGGTTTCACTGGCTACGGCAGGTAAGACTGATTGAGTTACCGCCCTCACGGGGCCACCGATAGGAAGCACCGCAGAGCCTCCGCCAAACTCTCCTACTGTTCCGAGATACTGGCCAAATGTGGTTGGGCTTTTGTATTCGCTGAATCCTCCAGTTAGCTCTGCCGCTAATTCTCTTAAAGTTGGCTCATCTGTAACTTTTTTGGGCGGCTCTTGCCCCATTACTCGTAAAGCAATATTCATGGGTAGCTCTTGAAGAAATGACGCTAGATTACCAACGGTTCCAACCGTTTCGGCAGCGCCTCTAATTCCGCCTGCCGCTAATGATTTTGCGCCTTCTTGCAGCATTTCTGGCGTTGTCATTCTTGCATCTCTGGCGGTTTTTGCGGCTTGCTCTGCCTCTAAACGTCGAGCTGCATCTACAAATCTTTTTGCTGCTTGCTCGTTATTATCTTCTAACGCTTTTCGAGCTGCCTCTTTTAATTCTTCAACGGTATATTCCATGTAGCCACTCTTATTGTAAGTATTTCTTATCTTCTTCACTAAGCCCCAACATCTGACTGCTATACATTGGGTTTTGAGCCATCGCATCTTGAAATAATTTTCTAGCGTCCATCAGTGCTAATTTCAAATCTTCAACATCACCCATCAAAGCTCTATCGATTCTTGTTCTTGCTGCGGTTGCTGCTCTGCCTTCTGTGTCTGTGATTGGCCCACCGCCTTTTAACTGTTGGTATGCCTCAACAAAATTTAAACCTTTTATTTGATCTACATAAGACATAAGATTTGAATATTCTTTAGCTTTTCCAAATTTCTCAAAAAATTGATTTACTGTACCAGAAAATCCTGCAATTTTAGCTAAATCTGGAGAGTTTAAAAGAGCATCAACAGCCGCTACACCCTGACCTTGAGCAACTAAAGATTTTTCAGCTTGGGTTAATCTTTCAACCTCACCTTCAAGCCTTTTAGTTTCAATCGCAATGCCTTGCGCTAGAGTTGGGTTTGCTATTGCAAGTTGACTTAGCTGTGCAATTCTTTGTCGCAAAGCATCAGGCGTCATCTCACCGCTTACGGGCGTTACGCCGCCAAACACACCTTGAAGCATTTGCCTCTGAGCCAAAGCCGCTTGGCGCTTACGCTCCATGTCGGCACGCTCTCTAAAGCCTGCCAGTGTGCCAGTAAATGCCTCACCTTCTTTGCCTTGCAGTGCCATACCTGCATCCTTAATTGCGGCAAATGCAAGCATTGTTCTTTGGTTTTTGCTTAAATTTTCAAACGGGTCTTGCGATATAGACTGGTCGAGCAAATTCATCATAGCGCTTGGCGCGGTTACGGTTAGTTCTTCTTCTGGCATTACCGGAGGGCTTACCTGATCCGCAAGCCTTATGTTCCCCACTGTACCAAGTGCCGTTAAAGCGTCTGCCGCAATACCTTCTGAGCCAATGACTGGGTCGCTTGGCATTGGGCTAGTTAAAATTCTGTCTGCCTGATTGACTACCGCCCCCTCTCCCATAGGCATTGATGGGACACCGTAGTCCATAGAGTTTCTTACCAACTGATCCGCCGGAGATCCTGCGGCTATGCTCATCTTCTGCAAGTCTGCCGCCGTGGCTGCGTCGCCTGCCATAGCATCTATGAGGCCAAATCTGTCTATGTCTTCTTGTGTTAGTCTATATGCCATTTTAACTTCCTATCCAAACGGGTTAAAGCCAAACCCAAGCGCACCTTTTTGCGCGGCAGGCCCAAACATGCCAAAGCCTGCGGCCCCCATACCCAAGCTACCTAACGCACCTAACGCAGGTCCGAGACCGCCGGTACGCTGTGTAGTCGTGCCATAACCTTGAGGTATAGCGCCTGCCGCACCAGTTAGCACGCCAAACTGGGTAAGTGGAAATTGCTGCGCCGCCAAGTAATCTTGGAAAGCAGCATCAAGCCCTGCTTGGCCAAGCGCCCTCTGGGCTTCGCCTGCCGCAGTTTGTGCGCCAAGTCCGGCGAGCTGCGTTTGCAGTTGCTGACCTGCAATTGAGCCAAGTCCGGCAGCGCCTGTGCCTCGAAGCCTTGCGGCGTCCAGAGCGGCTTGCTGCCCTGCGAGCCCTGCTTGCTGCTCGAGGGACGCTTGCTGAATTGCGCGTTGCTGTTGGCCAGTAATGTCGAACTGAGCTGCACGCTGCGCCTGATCGAACGCTTTGGCTCTTTCCCGTGCAATGAGATCCGCCGCCTGTTGCCCGTATGCCTTGCGCGTTTCTGCTTCCGCTATGCCTTGGCGAGATCCGCCAAATGCTCTGGCGGCCGTAGCTTGTGCGCCCTGCTTGGCTAAAGCCATCTCCTGCGCTGCGCCTAAATCGCTCAAGCCAGACTCGATAACCGCTTCAGTATATGGCGACATATATGCGCCCATGTCGGCCTCTGCGATACTGCCAACGTCGCCGATCTGCGCGGCCTGCATTGTGGGTGCATCCATCCGCGCCATCTGGCCGTATGCCTGCGCTGCTTGGCCATACAACGGTTGCCCCATGCTTAACGAACCGTATCCAGTCATCGCCTGTTGCTGTAGCGGCGTCATGCCTGCGACGCGCTCGCCTTCAAAAGATTGATATGGTTGAGCCAAGAAGTCTTGGGCAAATGGTATTACAGTGCCTTCCAAAAACTCCTGCTGAAAAGCCGGCATTTCCTGCGTTGTAGTTTTCTTAGATCCCATTATCTTAACTCCATCTCATAGTGAGTATACACCGACCTAAACGGCGACGCATCTACATATTTCTCAAAACCTTTTCTGCCGTCAGCCTCGACGGCGTCTAGCCCTGCGTCTAACGCTAATTTTTTCATAAGGTCTATCGCTTCGTTCATCCATTGCCTCATACGCTTACCGCCAATAAACTCAATCTTTAAATTTTTTCTTTGAGGGTGCTTTACAACCACAGTTGTCATGGCTGCTACTAACTTGTCCTCGAGACTAATGAGCCACATAACGCAGCCGCCGCCTCTTATGTCGTCCTCAACGTCCTGCATTGTGACGTTGTGAGACTGCCTCAGTATCGCCGGAGCCAGTAACTCCATGCCCTCGCTAACATGCTTGTCAAAGTCTTGAGATAATACGGGCAATATATTTACCTTTGGCTTTGTGTGCAATCTTACAACATTATCTAACATATTTACACCCCTACGCATGGATTCTTGTAATTGCGAGGGTCGATGATGGTGAAGCAGGAGAAAATGACGTTGCGGCTGTCGTGCCGAGGCTGCCGTTAGTGCTATCCACTGCCCACTTCATTTCTATGTAATCGTTGGCTGTGAGCTCAAGCAAAAACACTCTAGACGCAAGCATAACGCCACCATTGTTATGTACCGTCTTCACCATTGTCATATTTGCGATATTTGTTCCATTCTTAACAGGCCAAAAGTAAAACTTTACATCGCTTGCGCTTGAGCTTGTTATTTCTGCGGTAAAGCTTAGTAAGTATTCTCCTGTTTCCTCAAATACAATGCGCTCATTATTAGTGGCGTCTCTGTCTATCTTAAAATTGTTAGTAGGCGCATCATAGGTGATGCTATATGCAGTATTTGGAGATGCAGCGGTTTGGGCAGTTGTGCGTATCAACTTAACGTGACCACCTTCTAACACAATCTGGCGAAACTCGTTGTCTCTGGAAATTACTGGGTACTTGTTTTGCTCGTCGTAAAGTATGACGCCGTCGTCTGATGGGTTATCGCCAGACGTCTTAAAATAAAGACGGGGCAACTGACGCCGCAAGTATGCCGTTAAACTGTTGCCCCATGCTTTTACGTCGTCGCCAATAGGTGGGAGTACCGGAGCCGCCATTATCTGCGACCACCGGCTTTAGCGTCAATACGCATAGTGCCAACGCGCCAAGACGCATACGGCGTGTCGCCCTCAATCCGCATACGTATCTGGCGGCCAGAAAATCTGACGGCTGTAGGGTTGGCAGGCGTAAAAGGCCCGTGCGTTGATTCGGTTGCGTTTGGGTAGAACCGGCTTTTAAACTTAATGTTTACGTCGCCTTGCGTTTTTTCGTCTGGTATTAGGTCGGTTACCTGCATAATCTTATCGCCAGATCCCATGCTAAACGGGCCGCTTTCTGCAAATACGCCGTCTGCATCGGTCACGGTAATATTATTGCCCATGCTGTTACCATGTACAGTGCAGTAATATTTCAAGCTTGCAGGTGCATCACTTGGCACAACAAAAGTTGTCTTTGCCCCTGAGTTGCCTGCGGTCCCCGTGGTTGTAACTCCCGAAGTATACGAGGCGTCACTTGCATTTCTAAAAGCCAGTGGATGCCCAGAGTTGCTGCCATCACTTTGGTCAAAGACATAGGTGTATCCGCGTTTAAGTGTAATCGCAGGATAGTTGCTACCGTCTAAAATAAATCTGTTACCGCCGCCAACGCTTGCAACTGTGACCGTGTATGTTTGGGTGTCAACGTAGCTCAAGCCAACCTCGTGGTCGAACATTGCGCCATCTTGGCCCATAAGCATAGGATACTCAAATACACCGCGAGATGTGCCCGAGGTGCGCGAGAGGTTACCGATGAGCCAATGATTTTCTTTGTAGTCGAAGGCAACATATCGATCTATCTCTGTTGAGCTACCAGAGCAGTAAAACCACCAGATTTCTCCAAACTGGCCGTTTGTAAACGCCCACGTCTTACTTTTCTGCGAGGTGTTTAAATCGCCAAAGACATAATCATGCACGGCGCAGGGTATTTCTGATACGACATTACCGTCAAACCGGAAGAAGCCGCCGTTACCCATCCAGAATGTACCCATATCTACGTCGGCCGCCGCACGCCTTGATATAATACCGCAGGACGTGCCAACTCTCTCAAATCCGTACACGTAAGGCGGCCCAATGTATCGAGCTGTGTGCGCGTCTACGTCTGTAATAATAAGCGTCTGGCCACGGGTTCTGATAGCCGTTTCTATCTGGCCTGACGTTTGCAGTTCTATGTCTCCTGCCTCGTTTGTTGAAGCCGGTGTCCAAGTCGTATTATCCTCACGATCCGAAAACTGCACCTTGCGCGGATTGCCGCCTGCGCCGAGCGCAAACACAAATCGCTCTTCGGTTACGATTACGCCAAGGTTGTTGGTTGGCGCGTTGGCTACTACTGCGGCCTTAGACGACGTGCCAAGCTGCCACTCTAAAATCCTGCCGTCTGCCGTAGAACACGCCAAGAGGTACTCGCCCCAGTTATCTAGCGACCAAGTTGTTGCGGCAACGATGTTACCAGTGTCTGGTCGAGGCGTGCCGTATGTGCCAGATCCGTAAAAGCCGTATCCGTAGCCAATATTAACGGCGGCGCTTTCAGAGCCTGCCGTCAAATCTGTAGGCGCAATGTCGTATGCTGTACCGCCAGATACAACGGCAAACAGCTCGTTATACGATCCGGCTGCAACGTATCTTGTGCCGTTATTGCTTTCCCATGTGTGCATACCACGGGGCGCGTTGGCTGTGATAGAGGCTATGTTTTCGTTTACGCGCCAACCGCCAATCGGTCTAAGTGATCCGTCTCTCCATCGCACTAGTGAACCGTCGCGCCACCTACCGGCTGCATCGAGGTCTGTGCCTGTTCTGTGAAATCCGGCAGGAATTTTTAGCGGTATTAGCGGCATGTGATTACTCTGGTTTTGTAGGCCATGAAATAGTGTTTGGGAAGCCTGATTGCTGCGGCACGTTTAATAAGTCTGTGCGGTACTGCGACCACTCGGTTTGCTTTTCTGACGTCATATCTGCCCAACGTAGTGGGTTGGATACGATGCTGTCTACTTCTGATCGCAGTTTACCGTCTCTTACAGATCTTTGCTGAGAAGCTAACCTCGCGTCACGAGCTTCTTGAGTAGATGCAGTAAAGTCTGAGCCAATAAGAGATAATAAAGCAGTGTTATCTATCGTTGGGTCTGTGTCACTAGATGATATTGTGTAAGGTATCCAACTGTAATCAGGGTGATTTATCTCTACATCCATAAGTGTGTTATCTTCGCTGAGAGATGTAGCGTTGCGATATTGTGTAATTGTAATTGCCATTTACGAAATCCTTAAAAATACTGTTACACCACTTGTTGTTGAGTGACCCATACAACGCCAAGTACCGCTAGGGTTGCTTCCTGCGTTTTCATTACTGTCAGAATAATAAAGAGAGCTTCCGGCAACCGTAGAGCCTGCTGACGTAGCAGGTTTAAGAAACGCATAAGAGCCGACTGCGCCTAAAGCCAAGCCTGCCGTAGCAGATCCGACTTGCGCCGTTGTTGGCGCAGGGGCAGATGTCAAGTAACCTGCACTTCCGTGATCGCCCCACCCAAAAGCAGTGTTCCAGTTTGATTGGCTAGACGTAGTCGGGATGCTGTAGCCACTAGCAAGTGAGATTGCAAATGTTCCGCTTGTTGTAATTGTCGATGGACTGACGCTTAATCCAGTTGGCACAGTTACTCCAACGCTTGTAACTGATCCAGATCCTGCGGAGGCATTGATGTACGTCTTTATGTCTGAGAGCGCCACCTGTTTCATTGTGCCGGCATCGTTAAATACAACGCGGTCTGCATCTACGACGGTTGTAGACGTAGCACTTGTGTCGCCGTCAAGTATGTTAATCTCAGCCGTGGTAACGGTTGCGCTGCTTAGCTTGTTCAGCTCGGCAGCCGTGCTTGTCATCGCCACGCCGCCAATCTGCAATGATGTCATGTTTGGCGTTGTTGCGTTTGTGCCGTCTGCGTTGTTGTTTATCTCGGATACAATGCTGTCCAATGCCGTGTTAGTCGTGGCTCCCCATGTGTCCTCTGAGCCTCCCACTGTCGCCTTGGTTATTGATAACGCCATCTGCTTTCTCCTTTATGCCGCGTCCTGCACGACCGTCCATGTCTCTGTTGTACCAGAAATATTTGTCCATGTCTCTGGTGTAATTTCCTGCACGTCCCATAGGAAGCGTACTGGTATTGTCGGCGTGCCTGCCGTTATCTCTGTCGCCGTTAAAATATGTGTCTGCACAAACGTGATGTTGTCTACGGTTGGCGTCGTCGTAATCTCTGTCGCCGTAAAGTTGTTTGTCTGCTCAACCTGTGCAGCGTCAACTACTGGCGCTCCAGATGTTATTTCTGTCGCCGTAAAATCAAAGAAAAATGTCATGGCGGCAACATCTACAACCGGCGTGCCGGCTGTTATGTCGCTCATTGAAAGAAGTTGCTGCGATATTATCGTGACACTATCTACCGTTGGCGTAGACGTAAGATCTGGCACAGCCATGACGTAGGTCGTTGATACCGAAATGCTGTCTACAACTGGCGTCAGAGTAATGTCTGCAATTGCAAACGTCTCGTCCTCTGCCATTGTAACAGCCGATATAGTTGGTACGCCTGCAATGATGTCGTCAGCAAGTAATCCGCCGTCTGCCATTGCTCCTAATGGAGATGCTGCTATCGGGTTAAAGCCTAGCATTGCTTACTCCTTAAGGTTGAACCGGCCAGTCCTCATCCGACAAATTCGGCCACGCGTCATCATCCGGCAAATTTCTAAGCTCGTTTCTGTAGGTCGCCCAAGCCGTCTTGTTCTCGTTGCTCAATGGACTGTCATTCATTTGTGTCCAATCGCTATCAACTAATAGCTTATTACGTGTAGTCCTGTGACCTTCGGCTGTCCTTGCATCTAGCGTTGACTGATACGCAGCCTCATGTTCTGCCTTGGTAGTCGTTACGCCATCCTCAGTTGTGTCAGCAAACATGTCTCTAGCCACATAGCGTTCTACCCAATCACCGTTATCGTTTTGCTCGACACCATCACGCACACTTATTTGATATGCTGTTGTTGTAGCGGCAGGGCTTGCAAATACAGGGTCTAGGTTCATTGCGTCTAATGTTGCTGCTTTCCATACACGAGGCAATGACATATGAGCAAAGTCTGCTCTCCATTGACCTTGCGTTTTAACTTCGCCTGTTGTTCTTTCTCTGTATTCACTCATTAGATTGATCCTTTCACATGAGTTTGATTATGCGATTGCGTAGAAAATGTAATTGCCTGTGCCTGTTGCATTACTTGGAATTTTAAACCCACTTGAATATGGGTCAATTAAATCAAAACCAGTATTCTCTGCACCAGTACTATTAAGCTCTAGCTGTGCATCACCCGACCCCGACACAATTCCTCTAACTGAATCGAAAATGTACCAACTACCAGTGTCATCGGTTCTCTTGTAAATCACAAGCCTAGCACCTGACGAAAATCCACAATCTACATTGGTATCACCGCCACCGTTTGTATGGCTAAAGCTTCCCACCTTGGAAACACCTGCTGCTGTAGCGAAAAGGTAGGCTATGTAGGTTTGTGTATTTCCATTTGTTTTTCCTGCAGTTCCTACAGTAAACACTGACGATGTTGGTGCAGTGTCATTCCAAAAGTTTGCTGAGTCTACTCTTTGTGCGGTATCATTTAAATATATACCATAGTCTTCAGGAGCACTACTATCTATGTTGTTATGATACACAGCCCAAGCCTCAGTATCGCTACGACATTTCATCCACATCATCTCAGGTGCAACCCCAAGATTATGAGCTACAGTTCTTGCGCTTCCCGTCCCAGTATACGTCACAACATCAAAGAAGTTGGGGGCGCGGCGGAAGGCGTAGTCAACACTGTCAATACCGCCTTGGAAAGATGTTCTAGTTACGCCTGTGTTGCTATCAAAGTTCATTACGGAAGATCGGTCTTCTTCAGCGGCACTAGAGTTAAATCTAAGATCGCCAACTGTAAGTCTTGGTATAGATATACTGTCTCCGCCGTTCTTGTTTTTGAAGAAGTAGAAATCAACAGGGAAGTTAGAATTTAAAGTATATCCGCCAATATCTGTGGTTGAGCTATCGTCCAAAGCAAAAACCTTAGTTGCATCAGTTGGTGCAGCTAGTGGGCCTCTGCGTATTGCCATGTATATGTAGTTGCCGCCAGATGCGTTTACACTACCATGAGAGATTACTGGTTGAAAACCAGTGGATGTAGGAACAACGCTTAAAGATGGTGACTCTGCACTGCTTGAGTCCGCAGATAAACGAGCAGTTGTTGAGTAATCAAATCCTCTCATAACGTCATACATAAACCACTCGTCTGCACTATCAGTACGTTTCAGCATTACCCACTGAGGCTCAAACCCAAGGTCAACTGTAGGGCCAGTTGTAGAACCATTCCCAGTATAACTCCCACACTTGATAATATCTTGCGTACCATCGCCGAACTTACCGTCACCATCGTTGTGTGCGAATAGGTAGGCAACGTATGTTTGACCATTGGTATTGCTAAGAGCGCCATCACCTACGGTAAAGTGAGTTGCTGTTGGTGCGGTGTCATTAAGAAACCCATCTCTGTTAGACTGGGCAAAGTTTTCATTTAGTTCAAGCCTATAATCTTCTGGATCAGTACCACCGTTTGCACCACGATGATAAACAGCCCAACCATCAGCGGCACTTGTTTTCTTGAATATAATCATACCCGGAACTGACCCAAGGTTATGACTGACTGTTCTTCCTGCCGTTCCATTCCCGGTATACGTTAAAACATCAAAGAACTTAGGGGCTTTGCGGAATGTCCAAGAGGCGTAGTTATAAGAACTATAATTTATGGTAGTAAATTGACCATCACCAAGAGTAAATCCATTGCTGTTAAAGGCTGTTAAATCATCTCCACCTGTATAATGCCCTGCTGATAAATTAGATTGAAGCAAAGCCCCTGCGCCACGTTCTGTATCAAACAAAGCATGATTTAAAGTACCGTCTCTTCGTTTAATCCAAACTAAACCACCTTCGCCACTTAGGTCAATGCCGTTGATAATAGATTGTGTGCCACTATTTCCATCATATAAATAAGTACTGAACACCTCATCTACATCAAGACCTGCACCACCTGCACTACCTGCGGCTGCTTGGAGTAATTTCTTTTTACTTGCCATGTTCGTTTATCCTAACGCTTGACCTGCCGTAAATCCGTACCAGTTCGTACCGCCATCCCTCGTGTAGAACACAAAGACATCTTTAGCTGATGCAGTTGCTGTGAGGGTTGGCGCTGTGGCGCTAGGCCAATCTACAGAGGCAGGCCATGTCACGGTAAAGCCTGATGCTGATGCGTCCTGTATGATCTCAATGCTAAAGCTAAATGCCGTGCCAGATGCAGGGGGATTGCTAAAAGTAAATGTGGTGTTCTCTGTCAGTACGTGACTGAAGGCATTAGCAGCCTCACAGTTTACCGTCGTGGCGTTAGAGCTAGAAGTAACCGCCGCGTACGTTTCGTTGTAGCTGTCAACGAGTAGCTCGCCAGTAATATCAACGTCGCCGGTATAAGTAGCGCCTACTTTTGCATTAAGCTGAGTTTGGATTGCGCTTGTTACGCCGTCTAAATAGCCAATCTCTGTGTCGGATACGTTTGTTACAACCGCCTGCTTTGCGTCTAGCTGAGTTTGGATAGCAGAGGTTACACCATCAACGTAGCCAAGTTCAGTGGCCGTCAACGTTGCAGGTACTCCATCTAACGTATTAATCTCAGTTGCATTAGCCGTAATGCTTAGATCAGATAGCTGCTTAACAAGTGGATGACCGCCTGCCGTTGAGCCGTCGTGAACAACCACCGTATCCTTGTCAGTATCAACTGTAATCTCGCCGACAACGCCAGTAAAAGAGCTATGCTGCGAAGTTGTGCCGCGTCTGAATTGTACTTGCTTTGCCATTATGCAACGCTCCCATAATCATCTATGTTATCAACTGTGCCAGTAATCAGGCCGTAATCTTCATCGAGAAATAAGTCTGCGGCAGTTGCTGAGATAAATACAACCGCAGATCCGCTTAAAGTTATCGCATTATTGCTGTTATTACTTTCGCTTACAGTGCGAGAAAGCGTCGTGCCGCTTGCCGTGTAAACGCCCGAGCCTATCTCAAAGTTATTACCATCCTCAATTACGTATCTAACAGTGTCGCCATTTGATACGCCTGCGTCTGTAAATGTTTGAAATCCTACCGAGGCTGACCCTAAAGTAATAGTTCCAGTGCCGGTTGTGCTCGTCGTCATCTTGGCTCTGTTAACTAACTTAACCATGTGTCACCTATGATGGGTCAGGGATTTCAACGTCAAATGCTGCAATCGTAAATGAGTTACCTGATGTTACGCTTTGAGATGTGGATAGAGCCCCCGTGGCTAAAAGCCTTGTTGCCGAGACGTCTACTATGGCAAAATGAGTTGCGGTTCCAGTTCCAGTTACCGAGCCGTCAGTTATAGCTCCTGCCCTAA
>Ga0213867_1000809_pt1 | contig 14016 bp, 16 predicted proteins | sample PICome_12_FD_160120 | JGI IMG/M metagenome (GOLD analysis project Ga0213867, IMG submission 160120) | Coastal seawater microbial communities near Pivers Island, North Carolina, United States - PICO540 | ecosystem: Environmental > Aquatic > Marine > Coastal | place: USA: North Carolina... | reverse complement strand
TACTTAGGTAATCTAGATGCGAAACGTGATTGGGGACATGCTAAAGATTATGTGAGAGCAATGTGGATGATGCTTCAGCAAGATACTCCAGAAGATTATGTGATTGCTACTGGTGAACAGTATTCAGTTCGTGAGTTTGTTGAGAAAGCAGCACCATACTTTGGATTTGACATTGAATGGTATGGTCAAGGTGAAGATGAGATTGGTATGGATAAGAATACCAAAAAAACAATCATTGCAGTCGATCCTAAATACTATCGACCAACTGAAGTAGAAACTCTATTAGGAGATTCTACAAAAGCAAAGGAAGAGATTGGTTGGGAACCTGAGATTTCATTTAAAGAATTAGTTGAGGAAATGTGTCGTTATGAGTCTCATTATGAATAGTCAAATGAATGAAAAGATGAATCCAAATTCAAAAATTCTAGTAGTTGGTTCTGGTGGATTGGTTGGATCTGCTATTGTGAGAAAATTAAAAGGGTTGGGGTATTCAAATATTTTAACTCCAAAAAGAGATGAATTAAATTTAATTAATCAGATTGAAGTAAGAAATTACTTTTTGAAAAATAAAATTGATTATGTGTTTGATGCAGCAGCAAAGGTAGGAGGTATTAATGCAAATAATACCTATTCTGGAGAGTTTATCTATGAAAACATAATGATTCAAACTAATTTGATTCATGAAGCATATCTGTCTGGAGTTAAAAAATTTCTTTTCTTAGGTTCAGTTTGCATATATCCTAAGTTTGCACCAGTTCCAGTTAAAGAAAATTCTTTAATGACTGATCACTTAGAACCTACTAATTCTGCCTATGCTGTTGCTAAAATTTCTGGAATTAAAATGTTGGAGGCATACCATAAGCAGTATGGATTTAAGTCTACATGTCTAATGCCCTGCAACATTTATGGACCTAACGATAATTTTCATCCAGAAAATGGACATGTAATTCCTTCAATGATTACTAAGTTTCATACACAAACTGATGAAGTTGTTTTCTGGGGAGATGGATCACCTCTTAGAGAATTTATTCATTGTGATGACCTAGCTGATGCTATTGTTTTTTCCATGAATAATTGTCGAGATGACGCCACTCTTTATAACATTGGATCAGGACATAACATTTCTATTGCAGATTTGTGTAAAAAAATTGCTGCAATAGTAAACTATAGTGGTAAAATTAAATGGAATACTGATATGCCAAATGGAACTCCTAATAGACCATTGGATTCATCTAAATTTTATTCTTTAGGATGGAAACCTAAAATTAATCTAACTGACGGAATTAGGGATACTTACATTTGGTATTGTGAAAAAACTTATACTCAATCTAGATAATTGAAATGAAAAAATTAAGCGAATTGTTAAACAAAAAAAGATGTGCAGTAGTTAGTAACTCTGGTTCTTTACTGGATAAAAGTTATGGAGAATTGATTGATTCGCATGATGTAATAATTAGATCTAATAGAACTGTTATTAACGGATATGAAAAATTTGTTGGAAGTAGAACTGACATTAGATTATTAAATAATCATTGCACTGATCAAATATTGAATAAATCCTTTAGCTTGAATGGACCATACAAAAATATTTTTTCTGAATGGGATACTGTAACATTAGATGATGTTATATTTGATGAAGTAATAATTTTAACTCATTCAAATCATGTTCCTTCATTGAAATCTGTTCGAAATAAACTTCCTAATGCAAATGAAGTCTATGATAGTTTAAAATTTATACCAAACATTTACATTGAGAGTAGTAAAAGATTGACTACAGGAGGAAATTCTATAGCATTAGCTAGTAACTTATTTGAAGAGGTTAATTGTTTTTGTTTTGATTTTATGCAAAATATTAGTGATAGTGATTCAAAATCTAAGACGAAAAAACTTCATTATTTTGAAGAATCAAATTGGAAACCGGGAAATCAATGGCACAATTTTAAAAAAGAAAAGAATTATTTGAGTGAACTGCAAAATGTAAATTGGTTTAACTGATGACAATACTAATAGGGGATAGCCACACAAGATCTTATCGTTCATCAAAGTATTTCAATACTCGTTTATTTTTAAATGAGGGAAAAACTCAAAATTTTTGCACAGATCAAAATGCATCAATTTCTCTTCATTATGTTGAATTAATTAGCAATATTTTTTCTGATAAAAATTTTTCATATTCATATATTGTTGGTGAACCAGACTGTAGAAAAATTTTTTACGGAACATTTTATCATAATAGAAATCCAAATGAAGTAATTAAAAAAAATCAAATTCGTGCAGAATTGACTGATGAATTACTTAGACAATTGGATAAGTGTATTCATAGATTTGAGAAATTTATTATCTCTTTGAATAAAAAACCTATTGTAATTATAGGTCCAGGTTCTCCAAACAAAGAAATTTTTAACTTACTTGTTTATTATAATAGTAAGTTGGAAGAAATTTGTAAGGATAATACTATTTGGTTCTTTAATCCTATGAAATCTTCAATAGAAAACGATTTGGATTTTATAGGAACAACATATAAAGACCCAACATTAGTTGATTGTGTTCATTTTTCTTCTGAGATATCTTATTATTTTGACAAATTTGTTGACTCTAATGTAGAATTAAAAAATAAATTTATTTCTGAAAACTTTGAGTTTCCGAAAAAATCATTTAGAATAGATTCTGTAAATTTTAATTATATCGAATTATTTCAAACTCATAGACTTTGTTGATATTTTATCATATTCTTAAATCCCAAAAATTTTTATTTGAAAACTTATGACACTTATTGATCTTAAAAATAGAATTGATGGTCCAGTATTTACAATTTTCACATCATTCAATGATGATTTGTCAATTGATTACGAGTCAATTGATAAGTATATTCGATATCTTTATGATGGCGGAGCTAGAATTTTTTATGTGATGCCATACAATTCTAGGTATTCACAACTTTCGGAAAAAGAAATTTATGATCTTAACGAGTTTTGTATAAAATCAGTAAAATCTATTGATTCTAATAATATTATTATTGTTGCTGATCCAATTCATTGTTCAACTGAAACTACTTTAAATTACACAAATCATGCAAAGGAATGTGGCGCAGATGCTATTTCTTTAATTGTTCGTGAAAAATTCTTTTCTGACGAACAGGTCATCAATCATTTTTCTTTTATAGCAGAAAAAACAAATTTTCCAATAGTCGTTCATGAAATGCCTTTTCTTTCGGGAAAGAATGGAAAGCAAATGCATTGGCCAAAATCTCTTCTTGAAAAGTTGAAAACAATACCACAAATTGTTGCAATTAAAGAAGATGCAAAAGATGAAGAAATGGCAGAATTTGTTTTATCTTTGCAACCAGATATTAAAATTATTTTTGCAGGAACTAAGAGAACTTTTGCGCCATTAAAAAAATATGGTCTTAGTAGTTATTTGAATGGAATTTCTATTATTGATGCTAGGATAGCAATTAAGTTTTGGGAAGCGTGGAATAAAAATGATTTAGAAGGTATGAATTTTATTATTGAAAATATTGAAGATCCATTTTTCTTGGGTCCAGTTAAAAAATATGGATGGCATATGTGCAATAAAGCATTATTGCAATCTATTGGATTGATGAATAGGATTGATAGAATGCCAATGCCAACACTAACTGATGATGAGTATCAAGAAATAATTGAATGCTCTAATAAAATTAGAAAAAAAATTGAGGAAATTGTATGAAAAAAATAGCATTTATTCCTGCCCGATCTGGATCAAAAAGATTGCCAAATAAAAATGTTAAGATGTTGGGGCACATGCCATTAGTGTGTTGGACATTAAGTGCATTTTTGGACAGTCAATGTTTTGATGAAGTCATTTTTTCTAGTGATTCGGAAAGATATTGGGATATTGTAAATGAATATATTAGTTCGGAAAAACTTAAATTTCATCTAAGAACTGAAAGAGAATCTGGTGATAAGATAAAAATCTTTGATTATATAAAAAACAATATAGATGTTCTCTGTAAAGAAGAATCTATTTTTTCATTGGGTCTTCCTACATGTCCTTTTAGAAATTCTAATCATGTTCGAGAATGTTTTTCTCTATTTGAAAGTGAAAAAAGACCTGTTTTTTCTGCTTCAGAATATGAATTTTCTGTCTCATTTTCATTTTCTATTGAGGGAAATAATTGGAAACCTTTGTTTGAAAATAGTCCAATGATTACGGGTAACACTAGAAGTCAGGAACAAACAAAATTTTATAGACCAAATGGTGCGGTATATATTTTTAATTCTTCATTTTTAAATTCAGGAGTTAAAACTTTTTATGATGGAGCAATTCCGTATATTATGGGTAAAAATGATTCAATTGATGTTGATACCATTGAAGATTTTCAAATTGCAAAATCCCTCATATAAAATTATTTTTATCTTTTATAATATAATCAAACCTTAGATATTTTCTTTCATTATTATTCAATACTTCTCCTGCATGATGAGGAGTATTGGTATCAAATAAAATTAAAGTTCCTGATTTTTTTATTATTGGTATAGGTGGTTTTATTTTTCCTATTAGTGGATTTGAATTTAGTTTTGAATCCATCCAATTATTCGGTAGAGATTTTCTAATGTTTTCTATCCAATCATAGCTGTCTTCACATAAATGAATAGGTCCATTTTCTTTAGTAACGTCACTTAAATAAATCATTCCTTTTAATCTTCTTGATCTATCAAAGTGGGTTATGTATGGTAATTTATTCTTATCAAAATTATTTTTTGTATTTTTGCCAATCCATAATTGAAAAAAATAAAAATCTTCTTCGGTTCTTTCTTTTAGTAAAGAATCAATCTTTAGATTGAGATTATTTAAAAGGTTAAAATTTGATATTTGACTAGAGTTAACTTCAAATACTGATTTGTTTCTTGTCAATTTATTTGGATCTTGATGCAAAACATTAAAAATTTTTAAACAACTTTTCAATTCATCTTGAGATAAAAAATTTTCTAATATTGTTGTTTCCATTATCATGTGCTATAATGTACTTAACGCTATTTATTTTCATACATGAACTCCCCATACGTAATTGCTGAGATTGGTATAAATCATGGTGGTAATAAAGAGTTGGCTTTAGAACTGATAAGAGGCGCAGCAAATTCAGGATCTAACGCAATTAAATTTCAATACAGAAATATTAAAAAATCTTACGCAGGAGATAACAGCAATGTTGAAGAATTGGGAGATGCTTTAGTTAAACCAGAAATCATAAAAAATTATATCGATCCTGAAAATATAGTAAGTCTCTCGAAAGAAGCAAAGAAATTAAACCTAGATGTTGGAATAAGTTTTTTCTCTGTAGAAGATACTGAGGATTTTTTTGATTTGAATTTTTTTGATTTCTTTAAAGTTCCTTCAGTGGAATTTAACAATAAAAATCTTATAGATTTACTTATTGCAAAAGGAAAACCCGTATACTTATCGACAGGATGTCAGACAGAAGATAATATTTTAAAGTTCTTGCGTGAATATGGGCAATTTGAAAATTGGAAATTGATGCATTGTGTTTCTAACTATCCTTTATCTTCTAGAAATTCTAAGTTGGGATATTTGAAAAGATTGCAAAAACTTTGTAAAAAGGATGTTGGATATTCTAGTCATGATGAAAATTGGGAAAATTGTTTAGTATCTGCAACACTCGGAGCTGCTATTATTGAAAGGCATATTACAAAAAATAAAGCACTCAAAGGATTGGACCATACTAGTAGTTCTACTATTGAAGAATTTGGTAGAATGTGTTCTATATTGAAAAATATTCCTTTAATGTTATTGGGAGATTCTCCAAGAGCATTGAATCAGGGAGAACTTTTAAATAATCAAAATTTGGGTAGATCTGTTTATGCATCTAGACAAGTTGAATCTGGAGAGTGTTTAGATAATAATTATGTAATTGAAAGATGTCCACAAGTTGGAATTACTTCAAATGAATTGCAGAATTATAAAAATATTCCTCTCAAAAGAAAAGTATTAAAAAATGAACCAATTACACATAGTCATTTTGTAGAAACTAAAGATTTTGAAACTTCTTTAAGAGAAGGTGCAAATAAAAATTTGCTGTCACTTCCAGTTAGGATACATGACTTTTACAATGTTCATAAAAAATTTAATATAAAAAACTACGAATTTCATTTATCATTTAATGAAATTTTAAATAAAAAATATTTGGATATAAATTATCCAACAGAATGTACATACAGTATTCATCTTCCTGATTATATTGATTCAAATAATTTGATAGATCCTTTTTCCGAAGATTCTTATATTAAAGAATTAAGTATAAGGTTAATTGAAAACACTAAAGAATTTGCAAAAATTCTAAACGATCTTACTGGAAAATGCGTTAATATTGTAGGAAGTTTCTCTCTATGCAACTATACTAAAGAAATTTTTTACATAAGAATAAAAGAAATGTGTGAAGAGTTTAGTGACTCTCAGGTTAAGTTGCTTCCTCAGTGGCTTCCTCCAGTTGCCTGGTATTTTGGTGGATCTGTTGATATAAATGTTTTCTGTTCGACCGAAGATGTTTCTTTTTTGAAAGAAAATAAAATTGATATTTGTTTTGATCTGTGCCATTATTTTATGGGATTATCTGCTAATTTAGTTTCGGAAACTGATTTTTATGATCTTCTGAGTCTAGCAAAACATCTTCATATTGCTGATTCTATTGGAATAGATGGTGAGGGAATACAAATAGGTCAAGGTGATTCGAGAAATAGGAAATTTATATCTGAGGGATTATCTACCAATAATATTAAAGTTCTTGAAGTTTGGCAGGGACATCTAAATAATTTTGATGGATTTTATAATTCAATATCAAATTCTTTAAATTTTTTAAGTTGAGTTAAATTTATGAAGTACGTAACTTATTTGAATTCTGGATGTATTGACATCTGTGAAAATATGTTGATTTCTGCGGAAAAAGCGGGAATCGATATGGATAACTTTTTTGTTGCTTGTCTGGACGATAAAGCATATCAAAAATTTTCATATCTCAAAAATGCATTTAAATATGCCGATGAAGAACTAACTGAATATCAAGATTGGACATTTGATGCCAATAGTGGATTCCGAAAGATTCATTATTACAAGTGGCCAATTATTCAAAAAGTTTATGAAGAACATAAAGAACTTTGTTGGGTTGATACTGATATCGTATTCTTAAAGGATCCTAGTGAGTATCTTTCTGGACATAAAACTTTTAGGGCACAAAATGATTCTCCTGGTCACAGAGCTTGTGGTGGGTTTTTGGTTTTTAATGACTCTGATATTACAGAATCATTAATTGATGATATGGCATCCAATACTACTGAAGATGATCAAATTCTTTTGAATCATTATATTGAAGGTGCCTATAAAACAAACTATAGACCTCTTCCTATTGATTTGTTTCCCAATGGTAAAACATATTATGAAACTGGAGATAAAGAGTCTCTAAAAGAAAATGCATACATCGTTCATAATAATTGGATGGTTGGCATTGAAACTAAAATGAATAAGTTTAAAGAAGAGGGGTATTGGTACTTATGATGAATGAAGAATTTAAAAGCACTCCATTATATCCAACATATCCTCCTTATCACAAAGGTGATTACTTGGAAGATTATTTTTGTAAAAGATGGTCTCAAGAAAATATAAAGTCCGATAGAAAATATATTGATATCTTATGGACAAATTTATTTAATAATAGAGTTTATTTGGGAAATTATTATCCAGATGTTCAAGGTGAATTAAATAAACTTTCGGCAGATGATAAGTACTTTACTGTTTGTCAGTTTGATGATGGACCTCTTGAAAAATTTCCAAAAGATACATTAATATTTTCGGCAGGTGGTAATAGAGAAGGTGATAATATTATTCCCATCCCATTGATTTGTAGTCAAATCCCAAAAGAGTTGATTCCACAAAAAGAAAAAACTATTTTTGCATCTTTTGTTGGATCTAGAAATACTCATCCAATAAGAATGGAAATGTGTAAGTATTTGGCAAACAAAGATGAATATGTTATCTCGTCGGGGAACTGGTCTAGTTCAGTTCCTATGAAAAACGTAGATCATTTCATTGATATTACATGCTCAAGTAAATTTTCACTAGCTCCGAGGGGTTATGGGAAAAGTAGTTTTAGATTATATGAGATAATGCAATTGGGATCCGTTCCTGTTTATGTGTCCAATGAACATTATCTCCCTTGGATGGACGAATTGGATTGGAATGATTTTTGTGTTCCTGTAAATGAAGATGAAATTGAAGAAATTGATGATATACTAAAATCCATTTCTGATTTAGAATATAGTAAGTTATTGGAAAATGGAAAAAAAGTTTATGAGGAATACTTTACCCTTGATGGTGTGTTCAAAAATATTACAAAGAGGATAAAATAATGAATGTAGAAACCATTATTTAAAAATATTTTGAGATTAATAATTGTGTTGCTGTAATTGTTAAATGAGTACAAAAAAACTTAAATGGCCTTTAATGAAAGATAATCTTACTTTGTCAGACAGATTAAGATTATCTTCATTTGCTTTATTTTCAAAACGATATACTAATGGACCAAAGGTTCGTCAGTTTGAAAAAGAGTGGAGTAAATGGTTGGGTGCAAAGTATTCACTTTATGTGTCTTCCGGAAGCACTGCAAATTATTTGCTTCTTTCTGCGATTAAAGAATTATATGATCTTAAAGATGGGGATAAAGTACTAGTTCCATCCTGCACTTGGGTTACTAATATTGGACCAGTTATTCAATTAGGATTCACCCCTATTTTTTGCGACATTAACATTGATAATTTCAGTTTCTGTGAAGAGGATCTAAAATTTATTTCTGAGCAGCATCCTGATATTAAATTAATTTTTACCACTCATTTGATTGGATTTGCTGCTAATATTCAAAAGTATAAAGAGATTTTTCCAAATGCATTGATTTTAGATGATGTTTGTGAATCTCATGGGTGCAAAAATCCTGATGGATCTAAAGTTGGGTCTAATAGTTTAGGTGCAACTTTTAGTTTTTATTTTGGGCACCATATGTCAACCATTGAAGGTGGGATGGTTTCCACCAATAATTATGACTTATATGATCTAATGAGAATGAAAAGAAGTCATGGACTTGCTAGAGAGTCTGAGAGATTTGAAGAATATGCAAAACAGTATTCAAATATTTCAAATCAATTTCTATTTGTTACTGACGGTTATAATTTTAGGAATCATGAATTTTGTGCAGTTTTGGGTATAAATCAATTAAAAAGATTGAGTAAATATATTGACAGAAGGAATAAAAATTATTTAAAATTTATCAAAATTATTTCCAAATATCCAGATAAATTTATTGTTCCAAAATATTATAATACTTGTAGCAATTTTTGTTTTCCTTTACTTTGTAAAAATTCTTCCGATGCAGATAAATTAAAAAAACTATTTGATGAAAATGGTATTGAACATAGACCAATTATAAGCGGCAACTTACTCAAGCAACCATTTTTATCTGGGTTTCAACTAACCACTCAAAAGGAATGTACAACTGTTGACTTTGTTCATGATAATGGTATATACTTGGGAAACAATCACTTCGTGGGAAAATTTGAATTTTCTATTTTGGAAGATGTTATTAAAAAAATGTCAAGAAATTAAACCCCCCCCCAGAAGAAACATAAATACTTTCGTGACTTTCGTTCAGTGTAATTATGGTAGAACTAGGACCCGTAAATAAATTCTTAATACCAAAACCTTATATTGGAAATAATTTATTTCAGTATTGTTGGGGAAGGGAAATTGCAGAAAGAAAGGGATATTGCTTTAAGACAAGAAGAATAGAAGGGTTTCCGGAAACTTATGAAGATCTTCCAGGGGAAAAAGTATTGCGAGATCAATTAAAAACTCCTACTGCCACTCAAGTTTTTAATATGGATCAAATATATAATCATTCTGGAAAAATATTTATTGATGGATATCCTCAACGTTATGAATTTTATTCCTTCAATAAGGAAAATATAAGAAAATGGTTGAAGATTGAGAATGAAAATCAGTATGATTTCCCAGATGATGATGATATAGTTATGCATATTAGATTGGGAGATTATACGAATTATGGTTGGCAAATGCCAGTAGAATACTATCAATCAATTTTGGAAATTGAAAAATATAAAAATTGTTATATTATAACTGATGATCCAAATAACCCAGAATTGAAAACACTTACTGATAGTGGATGCATCATTAAAGATAATAGTAAATTTGGAACAATGCAGCATATGGCAGATTTTGTATTTGCAAAAAAATCTAAAAAACTTGTTTTATCTCCAAGTACTTTTAGTTGGTGGGCTGGATTTTTGGGGGAAGGTTTAGTTTATTTTCCTTGCATAAAATATCCTTGGGATCCAAATCCAACCAATGAAGAAATTGATCTTAGAGTTCTTGATGATGAAAGATATAAATTTGTTTGTTTGGAATAAAGATAAAAAATAGTAAAAAATTATAGATTTAGCATAATTATTAAGAGGACACAGTTATGACATTGAAAGAAAAAATTGAAAATTTTATTGTGAATGAGGGATACAATAAAAAAACTGATATGTGTAAACTTTTTTTAGATAGTGGATCTGATAAAAGTTCTTGGCATAATTACACTACTTTATATGATATTTTATTTTCTGATTTTATTGGAAAGAATATTAATTTTTTTGAGCTTGGATTAGGCACGAATAATACAAGCATTCCATCCAATATGGGTAAAGATGGAACTCCGGGTGCATCTTTATACGCATTTAGAGAATACTTTAAAAATGCAAATATTTGTGGTGCCGATATTGATGATAAAATTTTATTTGACGATGACGGTATATGGACGTTTTATGTTGATCAAACTGATCCTGATACAATAAAAAATTTATGGGATTGTTTTGAGGATACGCAGTTTGATGTCATAATCGATGATGGACTTCATGCCTTTTATGCAAATAAGATTTTTTTTGAAGAATCATTTCATATGCTAAAAGATGGTGGATTGTATATTGTTGAAGATATTCTTTTGAATGATAAGAAAAGATTTGTAGAATTTTTCTCTGATAAAAATGTGTCTTTTTGTGAGGTCTTGGAAATTCCCATGAGTAAAAATTGGACATCTAGTGGTAGAATAAATCAAATAGATAATTGTGTATTGATTATCCAAAAGTGATTATGAAATCATTAGTAACAGGCGGAGCAGGATTTATTGGATCTCACATTGTAGATAGACTACTTGAGATGGGTCATGAGGTCATCGTAATTGATAATGAAAGTGCGGAATCCAATGAAGAATTTTATTGGAATGATAAAGCACAGAATTATAAGTATGATATTCGTGATTATGAAAACACAAGACCTCTTTATGAAGGTGTAGATTATGTGTTTCATACTGCTGCGGAATCAAGAATTCAACCTGCAATTTTGAATCCAATTGAGGCAGTAAGTGTAAATTGTGTTGGTACAGTTACTGTTCTTCAATGTGCTCGTGAAGCAGGAGTTCAGAAAGTAATCTATTCTTCAACTTCTTCTGGGTATGGATTCAATGAACCACCCAATAATGAAGACCAACGTGATGATTGTTTGAATCCTTACTCAGTATCTAAAGTTGCTGGTGAAAAACTTTGTAAGATGTACAACGACTTATTTGGATTGAAAACAGTATTCTTTAGATACTTTAATGTCTATGGAGAAAGGCAACCTCTAAGGGGTCAGTATGCCCCTGTAATCGGTATCTTCTTACGCCAACGAGGTGATAATGAAGCATTGACTATTGTTGGGGATGGAGAGCAGCGTAGAGACTTCACTCATGTATCTGATGTTGTATCTGCTAATGTACTTGCAGCAACAGTAGAAGTTGATAGTGAGTTTTATGGTAAACTTTATAATGTAGGTAATGGTATAAACTATTCTATTAATGAGATTGCTGATGCTATTTCTGATAATCAGATAACCATTCCACCAAGAATTGGAGAGTCTAGAGTAACTCTTGCCAACAATACAAAATTAAAAAAAACCTTTGGATGGGAACCTAAAGTTAATTTAATGGAGTGGATATCGAAACAATGAATTTACTATTAGAATATTTCAATTCCTCAAATCACATGAGGAATGGTGAATACTTGTATTGTCTTCATCAAAATCTTGGAAATGATTTAATTGAGAATGTGTATCTTTTTATGGAAGAAGATACTGAACTTAATTTTGATTCGCCAAAAATTAAGAAAGTAATTAGTAACAACAGACCTACTTATGAATCTCTTTTCAAGTTTTGCAATGAGAACTTGAAGGGAGAAATTTGTGTGATTGCAAATGCAGATATTATCTTCGATGATACTCTTAGATACTTTAAGAGTATCAACATGGATAAAACTTTCTATGCATTAAGTCGCTGGGAAATTTCTAGTGGTGATGGAAAGAACTGGGAAATTGAACCTTATGAGAATCCAGCATCACAAGACTCTTGGATTTTCAAGGCACCGATTGCTGTATCTGAAAAGATGAATTATACAATGGGTAAGCCTGGATGTGATAATAAGATTACTTATCACATGAGAGAACTTGGTTATACCTGTAGAAATCCTGGAAAGAAAGTAGTTACAATTCATTTCCATCCAACAAACTGGAGGACTTATCATCCAAATGATGATAGAGTTCCTGGTCCTTATCTTCTTGTATCTCCTGTTGATAACTTCACTGGAGAACCTCATTACATTGACATTGATGGATTTGATGAGCATGGTAGGGCATACATAATCCAAAAGAAAGAAACTGCTTGACAAGACCCTAGTCTTCTGTTATTATAAATAAGTGTTCGGGAGGCAACTGCTTCACGAACTGTAACAAAACTAACCGCCTCAACTACTTGCGTCAGGTTTATGTTATAATACAAACGCGGGGAAACGTCGAATCCCCCTTCATCTGTGGGTGAAATTCCACAAGTAAAATTACGAGGTAACAACAATGATCAAATCTGTATTCGCAGCAACTGCTGCTCTCTCCATGTCCGCTGGTGCTGCTTTTGCAGGTCCCTACGTGAACGTAGAAACCAATGCTGGTTGGACGGGATCGGATTATTCCGGAGCAGCGACAGATCTCCACGTAGGTTACGAAGGTCCTCTGGGTGATCGTGGTTCCTACTACGTTCAGGGTGGTGCTACTGTGCTGACTCCTGACGGTGGTGATAACGACACTGTTCCTTCTGGTAAGGCAGGTCTTGGTTTCGCAGTCACCGATGCACTGGGTGCCTATGGTGAGGTCTCCTTCGTTGGTTCAGGCGATGACGACATCGATCGTGGATACGGTGCTAAGGTCGGTCTGAAGTACAACTTCTGATCTTTGATTAGATAAAATCAGCACCTCCTAACGGGGGTGCTTTTTTTGTGCCTGGACAAACATTAAATTTAGATTAAACTGCATTAAATACTGAGGTTTTTCTCTTAACTGACCTTTAACGACGGAATCAAACATCTTTGTTATAATAATAAGGTCTTTAACGGACAAACTGGAAACATTACAACAAACAAAACAAATGAAAGCAATCGCTCTTGCCGCACTGGCAATGTCTGCCCTGGCGACACCTGCCCTTGCAGGACCCTACGTTGAGTCCAAGCATGAATTTAAAGGAACTGATGAGGATTATTCCAAAGCAGTTCACCAAGCCCGAGTTGGATACGAATGGAAAACTGGTCGTTTCTCTCCTTACATTGAGGGTGGACTTGGTGTAACTGCTCCTGATGGTGAAGATAATACTAACTTTACTGCTCTTGAACTTGGCACCAAAGTCAAGATCACTGATGAGTTCTCTGCTTATGGTAAGTTTGAGAACATCTTCCAAGATGATGATACAAGTGACTGGAAGGTTGAAGTCGGCACTAAGTACAAGTTCTGATAATTAATAATGAAACTCAAAGCAATCGCAGCAGTTGCAGCAGCCACCCCTCTGATGGTGGCTTGTGGTTCTAATCAAACTGCAGAAGTAAAGGAAACATTTAAGTTGAA
>Ga0213867_1000808_pt1 | contig 14028 bp, 20 predicted proteins | sample PICome_12_FD_160120 | JGI IMG/M metagenome (GOLD analysis project Ga0213867, IMG submission 160120) | Coastal seawater microbial communities near Pivers Island, North Carolina, United States - PICO540 | ecosystem: Environmental > Aquatic > Marine > Coastal | place: USA: North Carolina... | reverse complement strand
TGGACATATGATTGTGAAGGTAATAAGATAGTCAAGACAGAGGATGGCGAACCAGACTATACACAGAAATGGATTATGAAAGAATGAACTGTTATGTATGTAATAATGAATTGATATGGGGTGGTGATCACGATATAGAAGATATAATAGAGGATCAAGACCATACCATAGTAACGAATCTATCATGCCAACAGTGTGGTGCTTATGTAGAAGTATATCATGGTGGGATGCCTGCGGAGAGGAATCCATAGAAACCCACAAAATCCCACGATTCCCCAAACTATTAAAAAAGGTGTGAATAAATGTGAATGCTTGTGCATTAAAGTCCGTTATTGACCGACTGACCGATAATTATATCACAGATATTCACAAATGTCAAGGGCGAATCACCCCCGAATCGCAAATAATTTCACAAAAATTCACAGAGTAACCCATTGGGTTACCCCAGTAAGTCATTGATTTTACTGGGTTTTTTTTATTTGAAAAAAAGACTTGACATTGCCCAGTTGTTATGGTAACATATAGGTATAGTGAGAAATTAAGGAGAGTTATCTATGGCATATATTTCAACAGAAGAAGTCGCTGCGATTCGCAAGGAACTCAAAGCAGAGTTACCTCAGTATAAGTTCAGCGTCAAGAAGTGTCATCATTCTAGTGTGACTGTTGCGTTTATGAAAGGCCCAGCGTGGGAAGAGTTTCAGAGTCGTGATCGGTATACTGGTGAGATGAAGGATGATGCTATGGATGACCATGAGCAGTTGAACCATGTATGGGCAGAGGACTTCTATGGAGAGAAGAACGCCGCCATCATTAAGAAGGTTGAGAAGATTATCAAGACTGCTCCCTATAAGGCAGGCGTTGGTGATCTGTGGTATGATAGAAGTGATTCGCAAAGTGACTACTTCGACACTGCATTTTACATGAGTATTCATATTGGACAGTGGGATAAACCATATCAGATCGTCTGAAACCCTTATGGGTCAACGGTTACAGAGCATTGAAAATAATTGAAAATAAATGCAAAAAAGACTTGACAAACCTCTTGACTCTCTGTATAATATGCTATGTAGAGTGAGAAAAGAGATTAATAAAGAGAGGATATATTATGGAAAACATTTGGTATGACGCAGAAGCTTACAGAGGTGTAGGTAAAGGTGAGAATGATTCGGACACAGGATACAATGCTGTTGCCGGCCCAGAGAATAAAAGAGAGTGTCCTTGTGATACTTGCCCTATGAACTTAGAGTGTCTAACAAACGCTACTGAATGCTCTGCTATGAGGAACTGGTGTTCTAAGGGTGACTTCGCTGATAAGGATCTAATGAGGTTAGTGAGAGGAATTGCTTAATGAGTAAAGAGATGAAACAAGATGAGATAGACTTCATCAATAAGATGTTTGAGACACCTAATGCATTTACTAAGTGGAAGTTTATGCAGACGCCACACTTTGATAAGTTGCCTGATGCTGTAAGGTATACAGTGGAGAAGGAGTGCCTTACTCATTACTTTAACATACTGACTGATGGTATGCCAGATTGGAAGTTGCCAATCTCTGGTACTATACCTGTCTCATTACTGAATCCATATAGGAAAGCAGTGGAGTACTTTACAGGTACAGAACTGAATGTTATAGAACAGGAAGGTACGAACTTCAAAGTATTTGCAAGAGGATATTATCTGATGGGTACTGAATAAAGTACTTGACATCTGAGGACTTCTGTGGTATACTGAGTCTATTGGTATGCCCCCAAAACTGAGCAGCGCTTGGTAATCTATAAATGCAATAAAGATACGGAGAACTATTTCGATGAACATATATTATCTCATCTGCTGGTTGAACTTCTTCCTTGGCATCATTGTTGGTGTTGTCTGGCATGAGTTCTTCCTTGGCATCTTTTAGGCCACCCCCCTAAAACTGACAAAAATCTATTGACACTTCCCTGTGTTTATAGTATACTAATGTAATAACTCACAAAGGATAACTCTATGCAAGATTTATTTCGACATTTAAGGGAACACACTATGGAAGAACAAGAGAACCTATTACTAGACTACACACGCTTTGTGGATGAGGTCACATCTGATGCATCAAAGGATAGTGAATCATTTACTGATGCACTTGATATCATTGATGAACAAGGCGTTCCCCCAGAGCGATTACTCACGGCAGCATTGGGTATCTGTGCAGAAGGTGGTGAGTTTACTGAGGTGGTGAAGAAGTGTTTGTTCCAAGGGAAACCTATGGATGAGCATACACAGTATCATTTGAAAAGAGAACTAGGTGATATCATGTGGTACATATCTCAGGCGTGTATCGCACTAGATACTAGTATAGAAGATATTATTTACATGAATATTGAAAAGTTGGAAGCGAGATACCCCGATGGTTTTGAGGCGTTTCGTTCTAACAACAGAAGTGAAGGAGATATATAAAAGTGGATTTTCTAAAAGACATTGCAAAGACTGCTGGGAATGAATACGCAGCATTAGTTTCAGAAGGTGTAGAAGCAGGAGATGTGGATAGTTTTATCGACACTGGTTCTTACATATTTAACGCACTACTCTCTGGTAGTATCTATGGCGGATTGCCCGCAAATAAGATTACTGCGGTGGCAGGGGAAAGTGCAACAGGTAAGACGTTCTTTGTCATGGGAATGGTGAAGTCATTCCTTGACACACACCCAGACGCAGGCGTACTCTACTTTGAAAGTGAGTCTGCAATTACAAAACAGATGGTTGTTGATCGTGGGATTGATCCATCTCGCATGGTTATCCTACCAGTAACCACTGTGCAAGAATTCAGAACTCAGGCGATTAAAGTTCTGGATAGTTACCTTACTCAAAACGAAGCCGACCGTAAACCTCTGATGATGTGTCTGGATTCTCTTGGTATGTTATCAACTACCAAAGAGGTAGAGGATACTGCGGATGGCAAAGAGACAAGAGATATGACAAGGGCGCAGGTCTTAAAGGCGGCGTTTCGTGTACTCACTCTGAAACTTGGTAAGGCGAAAGTTCCGATGGTGGTGACGAACCATACCTATGATGTGGTCGGGTCGATGTTCCCAACGAAAGAAATGGGTGGCGGGTCAGGTCTGAAATATGCTGCAAGTAGTATCGTATATCTTTCTAAGAAGAAGGAGAAGGATGGTACTGAGGTAATCGGTAATATCGTTCACTGTAAGAATGCTAAGAGTCGTTTGACGATTGAAAACAAAATGGTTGATGTACGACTAACGTATAGTAAAGGTCTTGATCGTTACTATGGATTGTTGGACTTGGCATTGAAGTACGGTATCTTTAAGTCTGTCTCTACTCGTATCGAACTGCCTGATGGTAGTAAGACGTTTGGTAAGACAATTAACAATAACCCAGAGAAGTTCTTTACAGAAGAGATTATGACACAGTTGAATGATTGTGCTAATCAAGAATTTAAGTATGGAAATCAAAAAGAAGAAGTGGAACAAGTTGATGACTCAGAAGTCGTTGAAGCTGAAGTTTGATAGATTGTGGGCATTAAAGGAAGAGATTGAATTTGCAGAAAGTCAATTGAAACCACATGACACAGGTCATATCAATACAGCAATTTCTTGGATGACATTCCGAATGAATACTCTCAAAGCAGAGATGGAGTTTTGTCTAGAAGAGTTGGATAGAGAAGATGAAGTTCCAACTCAATAAGAAAGAAGAATGCCTCACTATACTCATGGAAGAGTGTGGTGAGGTTATTCAAGAAGCATCTAAGATTATGCGGTTCGGTAATGATGCATCTAAACTGACTAAGGAACTAGGTGACTTACAGTTTATGATTAACCTAACGGCGAATCACCTTGGTATTGATTCGGTATCAATTGGTGTTCATGCTAACGAAAAGCGTGACAAACTTAAAAAGTATTCTAATTTAATTGATAAGTGATTGATTCTATTGAGAATCTTTTTTCACTTTTCTCTTGACATTTGCTCTAATAACAGGTATAGTATATGTATAGTCAATGAGAAAGAGAGTTGTTATGAATACACGGTTTGAGAAAGAGATGTTTACTTGGGATGGTATGTATCTCATGTATAAGGGTGACTTCGCTGGTGCCCAGATGATGATGGATGTTCATCCAGATGCCCATCCTAGTTGGGAAGGTAAGTTGAAGCCTGCTTTTGTTGCTCGGTTCAAGTATCGTAAACCTTACAAGACTTGGATTAACTTCCTTGTCAAGAACGAAATCTTCGTTGAGGATTACATGGACAAGGCATGGAAAACTAGTCCACTAGATGCAATGCGTCACTACGGTTATGAAGGGAACTAATCATGGATTACATTACACAGATTCAAAAAGAGTATATGTTCTTTACGGATATGCTTAAGACACTAGAACGTAAGAAGAAGAAAACGCCAGGCAATGGATTCGCAATGATGAAGTGTCGTGAAAAGATTGCAGAACTGGAAAAGGTTTTCGATGAGATTGACTACGCAGCACAGGTGACATACGACTAATGAATATCGAACAGTTTTATAAAGCTTGTGCCCAGATGGATTGGTTCTATGATTACTCTGATGACCATTCTGTCTGGACTCGTGGCAATAATCGTGATAGGGAACTAAGCCGAATCGCAGATGGTAGTCCGATACTTGAAAAGATTTATAGTGATTTTCGTTATCGCTATACTCGTGGTGAGATAGAACGCCCGCAACTATCTGATTACATTGAAGAAATTAATTAAAAAAAAATGAAAAAAGTACTTGACATTTGCTGTGGTTTTGTTATAATAACAGTATAGTCAATAAAGAGAGGAATGAATATGAAAAAGATTTTGATTGCGATGATGATGATTGCTGGTGCGACTAACGCCCACGCATTTGAATTCAAGGTGAACGGTGACACTCTTCTAACAGAGATTGTCAAACAAGTTGTTCATCAAACTGTCGGAACACAAATCGGTGACGGTAAACACGTTATCGTGAGAACAGGTAACGCTGCTGCTCAGAAGAAGATGACTACTTGTTGGACAAGCACCATCTACACTTCTGACGGAAAAGCAATGCCACAGTTGGTGTGTTACTAATGTTTGACGAACTAAAAGAATACAAAGTTTCTGACTATCTTCTGTTTACAGATGATGGTTTGAAAGGAAGCGAGTACGGTGGTGAAATTGAATATGATAATGGATATGGACTATCTGTTGTTCGTCACGAATCTTCGTACGGCGGCAAACAGGGTCTATTTGAGATCATGCTGACTCGTAATGGCAATCCCTACTCGCTTCCACCTATTACACATGAGGATGATACCGTCAAAGGTTTCCTCACAAAAGAACAAGTGAAAGAAACATTAGACACTGTTAAGGATTTGCCCGCAACAGTTTAATGATTATCATTACGACATAACCACCCTCAATTCTATAAGTATATACAAGGAGGCCTTACTATGAAATGGACTAAACCTAGTTATACAGAAATGAGATTTGGATTTGAAGTAACGATGTACATACTTAACAAATAAATTTCCCTCTCTCGACTTGACCCCTTTACGGTATAAATACTGTAAAGGGGTTTTCTTTTATGGCGAATAATATGTTATCTTACTTTATGGGGCGTGATGGTTTCCAATGGTTTATCGGAGTCTGTGAGGACAGAGATGATCCAAAGGCGCTAGGACGTATTCGTGTTCGGTGCTTTGGTTATCACACAGATGACTTAACTAAGATACCCACACAAGACTTGCCGTGGGCGCACGTTGTCATGCCACCTACCGCACAAGTTGGCGCATTCCACAATATTAAACCAGGCGATTGGGTGTTTGGATTCTTTCGTGATCCAGACTATATGCAAGAACCTGCTGTCATGGGCGTCATGCCTGGCATCCCTGCTTCGGTGTCTGATGCTACAAAAGGATTCAATGACCCTAACTCGCCTGATGCTCCAGATACACAGGATGAAAAGTATAAGAAAGATCCAGACTTCGGGCCTTACCCAATAAAAGATTTGGTTGGTAAAGCAGATACGTCACGGTTGACTTCTGGTTTACTTGATGCTCATCCAGAGATTGAAGCGAGAGACAAAGCGGTTACAGAAGATGTTCCTACCGCAAACCAGAAAAAGATTTTAGGTGACGCAGACTTTACGGTTGATGTCGCATCTAACTGGACTGACAAGTTAGCAACCAATACAGACTTTACCGCAACGTCTTGGAAAGAACCAAAGACTACGGATGACTCCATTCGTGGTAAGGATGCTACTGGAAAGAATCCAGAGACACAAGAAGATAGAGTTCCCCCATACAAAAGACGGAACACAGAGTACCCATACAATCATGTTCTTGAAACAGAGAGCGGACACATACAAGAGTTTGATGATACACCTTTCGCAGAACGTATCTATGAGAAACACAAGAGTGGAACTTACTACGAGATTGACGCTGACGGAAACAAGGTAACAAGAGTTGTAGGACAGAACTATCATATTATTGCTGGTAGTAACTTTGTTAATATCAAGGGTGATGTAAACCTTACGATTGATTCAAACTGCAAGACTTATATCAAAGGCGATTGGGATATTCAAGTTGATGGTAATGTCAATGAGGTAATCAAAGGAACACTAACACAAGATGTAACTGGTGCGGTATCAGAAACGTATAAAGATACAAAGACGGAAAACGTAACAGGACTTGTTTCGGAAACATATAAAGCAAGTCAAACAACAAACATAACAGGTACACTAGACTTGGATGCATCTACGGAAGTGGACATTGATGCTGGTGTAATTAATCTGAACTAATGCCGGGCGTAGTAAGAATAGGAGATGCCCACGTTGGACACGCTTCCCCTACACCAAGTCCATTTCACCAAACCACATACGCAAGTGGTTCTGGTGATGTACTGGTAAATGGTAGAGGTGCAGTAAGAATTGGCGACACCACAAGTTGTGGTGATCCCGCTGTAGGTTCTAGCCCTGATGTATTCGTAAATGGAATACTGGTTCATCGTTTAGGTGACGCAACGGGCGGACACGGAAGTTGGGTGCCAAATGCTTCTGCATCATCATCGTCAAATGTTTTTGCGAATGGTGGTGGCGGTGGTGGAACACCAGCAGATCCAGATGCTGCAATTGCACAGAATGGTTCTTGTGTTCGGTATGATTGGAACAATGGAGTCTGTCTAGACTAAGGAGAGAGATATGTACGAGTATAAATGTAAAGTAGTTCACATCGTGGACGGAGACACAGTTGATGTAGACATTGACTTGGGCTTTGGTGTGTGGTTGAAGAAAGAACGTATTCGTATGTTCGGTATCGACACACCAGAAAGTCGCACACGAGACTTGGAAGAAAAGAAGTATGGACTTGCTGCAAAGAAGTTCATCACAGAGATGTTAGATGATGAAGGTGGTATTGTTCTTAAAACACAAAAGGATGCAGAAGGCAAGTACGGACGTATCCTTGGTGAGTTGTGGAGAACAACTAACTACGCTGACAAATCAATCAATGATTATATGATTGATAAACGTCATGCTGTTGCATATCATGGTCAATCGAAAGAAGATATTCAAGAACAACATATCAAGAACAGAGAGTTCCACAATCTTTAACTTTCGTTATAAATAGATTGAGGAGATATTAAATGGCAGCAAACCCTACAGCGTTCAAAGATGCAGAGTCGAATAACGACTCAGACAGAAATGCTCAGATATACAAAGATATTAATCTGAACTTTTCTATGCATCCTGTTACTGGTGACATTGGTAAACTAACTAATGTCGAAGCAGTCAAGCGTAGTGTTCGTAATCTCGTGAATACAAACTTCTACGAGAAACCATTTCATCCAGAGATAGGTTCTGACGTAAGGTCAATTCTTTTTGAACCAGTAACATCTTTGGTAGCAGACGTTCTCAAAAGATACGTTGAGGATGTTATTAACAACTTTGAACCAAGAGCAGAACTTACTGATGTAAAGGTTAATGCTGACATTGACAGAAACGCATACAACGTACAGATAGAATTTTATTTGGTGAACTCACCTAGTGGATTACAGACTGTTGATTTATTTCTAGAAGGTTTAAGATAAGGAACTAACATGGCAACAAAATTACAAGTCACAGAGTTGGACTTTGATGATATCAAAACCAATCTTAAAACATACTTGAAAAACCAGACAGAGTTTTCAGATTATAACTTTGAAGGTTCTGGACTATCCACACTTATTGATGTACTAGCATACAACACTCACTACTTGGGTATGAATGCAAACATGGCAATCAATGAAGCATATCTAGACACTGCAACTCTTCGTTCCTCTGTCGTATCTCATGCAAAGACTTTGGGATATACTCCTCGCTCTGCTCGTGCTCCTATTGCTTATCTGGATGTAACAATTAATAACTCAACACTTAATTCAATTACAATTGATAAAGGAACTAAGTTCACAACACAACTTGACGGAACAACCTATTCATTTGTTGTTAATGATACGAGAACAGTAACACCAGTAAATGGCGTTCTTCGTTTTTCTAATCTTCCAGTATATGAAGGAACACTTGTTACAGCAAAGTATACAGTTGATAACAACAATCTTGAAAAGAGATATCTTGTTACTGATGTCCGTGCTGATACAACTACACTGAAAGTATCTGTACAGAACTCAGCGTCTGACGCAACCACACAAGTCTATACTCTTGCAACTGATATCTCACAAGTTACTGCAACATCTAATGTTTACTTTTTACAAGAAGTAGATGAGGGTAAGTTTGAAGTTTACTTTGGTGATGATGTAGTTGGTAAGAAAGTAAATGATGGTAACATTGTAATTTTAGAATATGTTGTTACGAATAAATCTGCAGCGAATAACGCAAAGACTTTCTCTGGAACTTCTGTTGGTGGAGAAACAAATATTACTATTGCAACTACATCTGCTGCCGCTGGTGGTGCAGAACCAGAAACAATTCAGTCAATCAAATACAATGCTCCTTTGGACTATGCGTCACAGGGTAGGGCAGTTACAACTGATGACTACAAGGTTATTATTCCACAGGTATATGCAGACGCAAAAGCGATTCAAGTTTGGGGTGGAGAAGATAATGATCCACCAATCTATGGACAAGTATTTGTTTCTATCAAAACTACTTCGGGTGTCAACCTAACACAAGCACAGAAAAATACTATTGCATCAGCACTAGACAAATATAACATTGCTTCGGTTCGTCCTACTATTATTGATCCAGAGATTACAAAGATTAAGATGACAACCAACTTCAAGTTTGATTCAAACCTTACCACAAAGACTTCATCTGCTTTGGAAACTCTTGTTCTTAAAACAATAACAGATTATAATACTTCTGACTTAGAAAAGTTTGATGGTGTGTTTAGGTTCTCAAAGATGTCTCGTTTGATTGACGCTACAGACCCATCTATTCTTTCAAACATTTCAACAATTCGTATTCAGAAAACTTTCGTACCACAACTGAACACATTGGCAAAATATGAATTGAAATTTTCTAATGCACTATACAATCCACACAGTGGACACAACTCTGCTATGGGTGGTATTACAAGTTCAACTGGTTTCACTATTTCTGGACAAACAGGTGAACACTTTATAGATGATGATGGTGCTGGTAATCTGAGAGCATATAGTTTGGTTGGTGGAACAACCAGAACATATCTAGGAACAAATGTTGGCACTATTAATTATGAGACAGGACTTCTAACACTAAGTTCAATTAACATTACTGGTTCTACAAACACTGCTGGTATTACTGTTACAACTATACCAAGTTCAAATGATATTGTCTCAGTTCGGAATCAATTAATTGAAATTGATTTACCAAGCATCAAGATTACTGGTGAGAGTGATACAATTGAATCTGGTGGTTCATCTGCCGGAACTGGTTACTCAACTTCATCTTCGTATTAAGGTTTTATAAATGTCTGGACATGACCCAACATTAAAGAATAAAGTATCGCCGCACATTCAAACTCAACTTCCAGAGTTTGTTCAGTCCGATCATCCTTTATTTGGTCTCTTTCTCAAATACTATTATGAGTTCCTTGAAGCGGGTGAACTTGTTGTTACAGGAACAAACAACTATGTGGTTGAAGAAACAATCACAAAGAACTATGTCCTTGACGAAACTGGTGAGAACATTGTTCTAGAAGATTCAGTTGGCAAGTTTACTGTGGGTGAAACTATTACAGGTGCAACTTCTGGTGCAACTGCTCGTATTCTTGTCGATGACTTCGATGACAACAAAAGATTATTCATTACATCTCAACAAAGATTTGAAACTGGTGAAACAGTAACAGGCGCATCATCTGGTGCAACAACAACTGTATCATCTTATCGTGCAAACCCTGTACAGAACATTCAACAACTTCTTGCATATGCTGACGTTGACAATACTGTATATTCTTTCCTTGACAAGTTCAGAGATTCCTTTATGGAGTCTTTACCTAATACTCTTGCAGACGGTATTGCAAAACGTAAACTCATCAAGAACATTAAAGATATGTATGCCGCAAAGGGTACACGAGATGGACACAAGTTGTTCTTCCGTATTCTCTTTGATGAAGAAGCAACACTTATCTATCCACGAGACAATATGCTTCGTGTATCTGATGGAAGATGGTCAACAGACAAGGTTGTTCGTATCATTGAAACTGGCACATCTGACTTTACCAAAGCGATTGGACAAACTGTAACAGGTTCTTCATCTGGTGCTACTGCTCTTATTGCAACAGTTATTAAGTTTAGAGAAGGTGCAGACCTTATTGCAGAAATTAATCTTGATGCAAACTCTGTGGTGGGTACATTCACTGCTGGTGAACTTGTTACTACAACAGACACAACACTTGACTTAGAAATATCTGGTACTGTAAAGGGTATCGTTATTGGTGGTGGTGTAACAACTGGTGGTGCTTATTACAACACATTTGATCCTGTCAGTGTAGTAGGTGGTGGTGGTAACAATGCTGCAACCGCTCGTGTAGAATCTGCTGGTGCTGGTTCTATTGATGAGATTGTTATTGAGAACGCTGGTACAGGTTATACTGCTGGAGAAGAACTTCGGTTTACTTTAACCAATACAGAGGGAACTGATGTTCGAGCAAAGATTGCAGTTGTCGGTGGTGGTTTCCTTTTAGAACAAGCAACGTCACCAGATAATCTTATTACAGAAGATGGTAATTTAATTATTACCGATGATGATATTCAATATATCAGTAAAGAACAAACAGTTGGAGAACTTGATCACCTTACCTTAGAGGATGGTGGACAGATTGTTCTTGAAACACAAACCTTTACAGACTTGGGTGTTGCTTCTGAAGCAGGACAAATAACAAAGATTGATATGATTAACAGAGGTAACGGTTTTATTAAACTCCCTCTTGTTCAAGATAGTGCAACATCAACTGGTTCGGGGTCAAAACTTCTTGCCGCATCAACTGTAACTCCAATGGTTGGACACGTTGAAGGTGTGTCTGTTACAAACTTTGGATTAGACTATACATCCAATCCTACCATAACACTCAACAGAAATATTCTAGTGAAGAATGTTGTCGGTGCATTTGCTGCTGGTGATACACTAGTAAGTCATTCTGGTACGGTAGTTGATTTTGACAGTGCAAGAAATATTCTTGAACTTAATACCACTGTTTCTTTCAATCAAGATGATACGATAACATCAATCACTGGTGCAACTGCAACAGTTCACCAATCGACTCCAGCGATAGCAACATCTATTATTGGAACAGTGGGAACAACAGTTGGTAACTTTGTGGATGATAAGGGTAAGGTGTCTGTGGACACTATGCGTATCCAAGATTCATTATACTACCAAGACTATTCTTATGTTGTTCGTATCGGACAATCAATTAATGAGTGGAGAGAATCGGTAAGACGATCTGTTCACCCTGCCGGTTGGAATGTCTTTGGTGAAGTATCATTTGCGTCACAGGTTGCTGCAAGGATTCAAAACCCTGCCGCTGGATCTGTTAGTGGTAGTGTTTCTGATGAGACATTTACACCAGAACTCGCATCTACATTTACTAATCTCTTTACTACAATCTTTGGAAGAAGGTTGGGTACGACAACAGATTCGACTAAGAGGGCGAATGGACATGAAGGTTCATCTTCAATACTTCCAAATGGAAAGAGAGAGGTTACACTTACCTCACAGGTTACAGTTCGTATGGGTGAGTTCAGACAATCAAATGTTGTCACTGGCCCAACTCTGAACCTATTACCTCAGTATGCATTCTCTGTTCCACCAACAGATACTTCCCAAGCGATACCACACTATCCAGGCATTTATAGAACCTCTGAGAACAATCACGATAATCGTGCATACTTTAATATCGACCAGTTTGGACAGTTTAGGATTAACCAAGTATCAGACGGTAGTGGAAATATACCTCAAGCAGCGTTCAATACTAGAATTAATGTGCCACCGCCAGGCGAAATACAAATTAGATCAAGCGGTGCTGGTTCAGTAAATGCATTTGATAATAACTTTATGAGGTTTGATAGTACAACTAATACCTTTGATGAGACAGTTGGTGGCGGAAACACAAGAACAACAGCGGGTGCAGTATATACCTCATTTGATGAGAATGCTATAAGATTTGATTCATCATCAGATAAATTTAGTACAGGTAGCTGATAAAGCGTTATAAATAAAAGAAAGAATTTAGGAGAAACCGAATGGCATATCAGGCACTAGGACTTGGAAGTACCGCCAACGATGGAACGGGCGATGACCTTCGTACAGGTGGTGATAAAATTAATGACAACTTTGTAGAAGTCTATACCGCCCTTGGTACTGGTTCTGCATTAACTTCTGGTATTAGTGCAGACGCAACAACTGTTACACTAACAGCACCAGTAATCGCAACATCACTAGACATGAACGCTGGAGAATTAATTCTAGACGCAGACGCAGATACGTCTATTACAGCAGACACAGATGACCAAATTGATATTAAAATTGGTGGTAATGATAGAATTACTTTATCAACTGGTTTGATTGACCTTAAAAATGATGGTACTCAATCTGCAATCAGAATGTATTGTGAAAGTTCTAACGCACACTATGCTGCTCTGACTGCTCCTGCTCACGCAGACTTTTCTGGTAACATTACGATAACACTTCCTTCTGCTACAGATACACTTGTGGGTAGAGCAACAACTGATACTCTTACCAACAAAACTTTGACTGCACCAACTATCGCAACCATTACAAACGGTGGAACAGTAACAATTCCATCTGGTGCTGATACACTTGTTGCAAGAACATCTACTGATACTCTTACAAACAAAACTTTGACTTCACCTACCATTACTGGTACAGGTGCAATCGCTGGTACATTTACTGGTAACATTGATGGTGTCATTGGAGGCAACACTCCTGCTGCTGGTTCATTTACTACTGCAAGTACAAGTGTACATTTTCAGGCAGCAGTTCATGCAGATACAACTGCAAGAGATGCTGCAATTACATCTCCTGCCGCTGGTATGGTTGCATACTTAACTGCAACAAATAAATTACAAGTATATACTGGAAGTGCTTGGGAAACAATTACTTCATCGTAAGGATAGATAACAATGGCAATTGATAAAATTACAGCAAGTGGACTTGGAGATGGTGGTGTCTCAACTGCTGACTTAGCGAATGATTCGGTAACAACTGCAAAGATTGCTGATGCAAATGTAACACTCGCAAAACTTTCTGCAAGTGGAACAAAAAACAATACAACATTCCTTCGTGGAGATAATACGTTTTCTGCATTATCAACAACTCTTGCTGGATTAGATGATGCCACAGTAAACTCTGGTGACCCAGCATACAATAGTAATGTTGCTGGTGCAGCAGTTGGACACCTTTGGGTAAACTCTACTTCTGGTGAAGTATTTGTATTAACTGATGCAACAACAAATGCAAATGTTTGGACAAACATTGGTGATGGTAGTGGTGCTGTATTACCCCCATATAGTGTTGATTATCTAGTAATTGCTGGAGGCGGCGGTGGTGGTCGTGGTGCATCTTCG
>Ga0213867_1000805_pt1 | contig 14052 bp, 24 predicted proteins | sample PICome_12_FD_160120 | JGI IMG/M metagenome (GOLD analysis project Ga0213867, IMG submission 160120) | Coastal seawater microbial communities near Pivers Island, North Carolina, United States - PICO540 | ecosystem: Environmental > Aquatic > Marine > Coastal | place: USA: North Carolina... | reverse complement strand
CTCTTGGCCCTCGTAACTCTTTAACAATATATAGCTCTTTAGCTTCAGCAGGAGAATCACAGTATTGTTTCTTAATACGTACCGTGTCACCTCTTTTTACAGCTTCTTCTAAATATGTCTTAAATCTTATCATTTTGCTTTAAACATCGCTTTAAATTCGTCTGTCATTTCTGCAGTAAATGTTGGTGCTGCTCTAAAGTTTCCTTTATATCTTAATACGATATGAGCAACTGCTACTCTACCAATCATTAAGTCAAACTTTAACATAGCAGCTGTTGCTTCTTTTTCAAAAGCTTGAACTGCACCCTTTGTTGGTCGTATTGAATTTTTACCTGTTTTAACTAAATCATTTAACATGGTAGTGACTGTATTAATATCTTTATAATCACCTTCTGATATATCTACACCTTTACGAGGTCCGTAGTCACCAATACCTGTAACAAGAGTAAAATCAAAATTAACTCTTTTGAGGTCTTTTAAATCAGCTTTAAAAATTAAATCTACTAATTGATTTGCTAATAAGTCTGAATTTTTTAATATTAATTTATATAATGGTTCAAAGAAAGAACGTTCACCTTTTAACTTATAATTAATTAAGTCATTTGGTAAACGCGTTACAAACTTTTTCCAATTATTAACGTTTAGTTTTGTTATATTTTTCTTAATGTCATTAGCTACTGCTGGAGGTATTTTCCATCTTTTAGGATTACGACCTGCTTCTCTAATAACTTGAATATAAAATGCTGCAGCACTTCTGTCAAGCTGTTTCATTAACTTATCAAATTTGGGGTCTTGGAATAGAGTTCCAAATGATTTATTAATTAGTGTTGGGTCATTTTCTGTAATACGTTTTTTCTTTTTAAGTGATACACCACAGAAGTTAGCACCTTTCTTAACGATAAAGTCAGAACTATTAAAGTCCTTCATTCCATATTTTGTTATTTGAAATTGTTTGACATCGTTATCCCATGCTTGACCAGTAAGATATACCATATCTGCTTTACCATAACCTGCTTTGTGCATTGATAAAGCAGCAGATACTGCTTGACAAAGGTTAACATAATCTTGTCCATCTAAACTTGCTATTTGACCAGCTGATGCTCCTTTAACTTTATTGAGATTTAATTTACAAAACTCAATTAGTTCGTCCATTTCTTCAACTGTTTTTGGTGCAGCTAATTTTGATTTGAGACATAGAGCAGCAGTCATTAACTCGTTTGGGTCATCTCCTGCTTTACTACGTTTACCGTCTGGTCTACAATTAACATAGATATAACGTTTCATATCTTTGTGTTTAATTGTAATATCTTTATCCATTCTATCAGAAGGCGGCTGTGGTCCTTCTTCTAAATCTGGAGTATCAGCAATAATTTGTCTTGCTAATGTTGCCCATTTAACACGTTTACTACCATCCATAATAGCAAACATACCAAGTTTTGAACCATTAGATTTATTTGGTCTGTTATCAATTTCAATAGCACTTTCAATTGTTGAAATACCATTGTCGATTTTTGATAAAACATCGATAGCAAATGATACATCATCTCCATCATAATCTGGAGTATCAATAGGTGCTTCCGTTAAACCTGAAAAATCTCCAAAGCTCAAACTAATGTTTCGTTCTTCTTTAGGAACACAATTAGGCACCATTTTATTGCCTTTCTTTTTCATTCCTACTTGTTTATGAGTACTCCAACAAGGGTCGTTTTCATTGAGTTTTCCACCTGCAGAAGTAAATGCAGCGATCGCCATATCACGTCGCTTTTCTTTATCTGCATTTTTAAATTGAGGTGCATCTGACTTTTGGAAATCATCAATCCATGCACCTAAGCCATCGGATACTTTAAGCTTTTCTTCTAATGGTTGTTTTGCAAATGAACTAAAACTTTTCATAATACCTTTATTAAAAATATGGTGTTTCAGTTATTTATAAAAATCAAATTAAATGAGCGTCGCTGAATACACCTTTCTTTTTCTTGCTTAATCGTTGACCGATGTCTGTCTTGTCAAACACAGGGCCATCATCAATCACTTTCTTTTTTCCCGAGTCACCTCCGGAACTGTCGTCAAGGTTAATATTGTTTTGAGCACTTTCTTCGAGTTCATAGATTTTCATCTTTGCTCTATCAATACCAACAAGGAATCTACGATACCAACTGATATCGCCCCAACGATTCTTTAATTGTTTAAGCATAAGTTGCCCAAGCTCATCAAGCTGTTCAGATGTTATAAGACCAAGAATGCAGTCAGCAGTATGAGTAATACCCATAGATTCAGATGTATTTGTAAGGTCAACATCAGAGTTGCCGTAGCCATCACGGTTGAACTGAGATGATGTTACAAGTGCACAGTTAAACTCCATCGCAAGGCCACGAACCTCTTCAGCAATACTCTTAACAAGGTTATAACTACTTGATGCTGCAGCACCTCTTACACGAGATGAAGCACAAATATTAAGATAATCAAGGAATATCACATCGGGTTTAAAGTTTTTCTTCTGTTCAAGCTCATTTAGTAAGTGTCTAAAGTGACCAGAATGCACAGAACCAGTAGGATACTCTTTAATGACAAGTTTACCAGTGGTTTTAGTTTTGTATCTGTTGAGCCTTTTTTCATAAACATCTCTTGGAATCTCATTGACTTCGTCCATTGTAATATCCATAATGTTCGCATCAATACGTCGGCCGATTTCTTCTTCTGCCATTTCCATAGTAATATAGAGAACATTTTTACCATACATCAAATGATTAGCTGCCATGTGACATTTGAGTAATGATTTACCACCACCCGTCGTAGCAAGTAATACTGTCATTGATTTACGAGGTAAACCACCTTTGGTAATTTTGTTTAGAATATCAATGTCAAACGGAATCCGCTCTTCTTTTCTGTGGTAATGTTCGTAACGATCTTCATAGTCATTTAAAAAGTCGTGACCAACACTTGAGTCAAAGCTGATGCCCAAACTATCGGATAGTAATTTTGGAATGCTACCTTTATCGTTAACATTATCTTGTCCGTCAAGTATGTTAATACTTTTACGAATGCTGTTATATAAATCTTTATCTTGGCAAAACTTTTCTGTTTCGTCAAGCAAGAACTGTGGATTAGTTGTTTTATCAACTTCGAACTCACTTAACAACTCATGAATTGTTTTGTAAGTGTCTTCGTTAAGGTCTTTACGCTTTTCGAGTGAGAGCTTAAGAGCCTCTATTGTGGGAGGCTCTTTGTATTGCTCTACATATTCCGTAACGGTGTTGAAGATTTTACGATAAGACAAGTCATCAAAATAATCATCTTTGAGATAAGGATAAACCTTTCGGCTATATTCCTCATTCAGTATCAGATTCGATAGTATCGTCTTCTCTATCATCTTCAACATCTCCCATTTCTAATGTAGTTAATTTGAATTTTTTCTCAACGTATTCGTTAAACCTTGGGTCAGAAATCAGTCCTTCAAAGAACTCATTGTCTGCTTCAATATCTTTCAGTCTACGCTTAGGCTCAATGATTTCACCTGTGTCCATATTAACTAAATTATACCATCCTTGATTAGCTTTTGTCAAATGTCCAGATTCAAGTGCGAGGTCAAACAGACTTGAATACTTTTGGATACCTGTGTCATATAATACAGTAAATGGTAGTTTAGCTTTTTCTTTAACATACCTAGATTTCTCAATATTAATAGTGAACTTAAACCCTGCAAGGTCAGTACCTTCTTTCTGTTGAGATTTAGAAATGATAAAGATTTGGTTTGCTGAATAGTAAATACCAGTACCACCTGAAACGATGTTCTTAGGGAACAGACCAATTTCTTTATAAGTGTGGTTGATAGCAATCATTGGAATGTCTTTACCTGTTAGCTTAGGCGTAACAATTCTGAATAATGATTTAAGCTGTTTTGCTCTCGTCATATCAGCAACTGATTTCTCATTTAAGGCATCATCAACTTCTTTACGAGAAGCAAGGTTACCAATAGAGTCAATCATTATAAAGACTTTATCTCCTTTGTCAATCTCGTTCAAGCGATTTGTGCAGTCAAACTTTAATTGCTCGACGTCTTCGATTGGAACGTGAATAACACGGTCAGTATCAATGTTGTAGCTTTCAAGATATTCTGGAGTAATACCATACTCAGAATCATATAAGATTGCAACACCATCTGGATATTTGTTTAAATAAGCTTTCATGCAATAGAGGCCTAAAAGAGTTTTGAAGCTCTTTGATTCACCAGCTACTACAGTTAAACCTGGAAGTAAACCACCATTGAGAGAACCGCAGAATGCGATATTCACAATTGGTAGTTCTGTTTGTATTGGGTCTTTGGTATTAAAGAAGGAACTTTTTGATAGGACAGTCGACCCTTTGACTGAACCCGCCTTCAACATTTTGTCAAGTAGACTCATAATTATTCTCCGCTAAGAATTTGATGTAGTTTATCTGCAAAAGCGTCAAGTTTCTCATAACGATTCGGCCAATAGATATAATCTTTTTCCGGATTTGCTTTGAGATTGTTTAACAATGGAATGATTGCCTCATACATGATTTGAGCTCTTTGCGTTGCCTCTTCAGCTGTTGCCGATGCAGATTCTGCTTGAGCTTTAGTTTCTTGTACGACTGACAGTTCATCTTCTGTCATGGCTGTAAAGCCAAAGTCAAAATTTGACATATCGATTGTTGGTTTAATTGACATACTTTCTCCTGTAAATATGGGGACCCGAGAGCCCCCACCTTAGATTAGTTACGTGCAAGTTCCTTAAAAATTGAAAGGTCGTCGTCATCGTCATCTACTTGTAATGTAGTTTCTGCTTCAGCTACTGGAGCTGGTGCAGCTTCTCTGATTGAGCTTGAAATATCAAGGTCATCGTTGTCTTCTGCCTCATACGGTGATGGTGCTGAAACCTCTTGAGTTTCATTTGCAAGGTCAAGAACTCTGTAGAGTTTTTGCTTGAGTTCATCGTATGACTTAAAGTTAGAAGGGTCTGTAAGAGCTTGTAAAGAATGCTCTTGGTTCCAAACACGTTCAAGTTCTGCATCGTCATCTAATAGCGGTGCAGGTGCATCAAACTCTGATTTGTCATAGTTCGGGTAACCCTCGAACTTACGAATTTTAAGTCTGAAATTAGCACCTTCCCATAGGTCGAATGGATTTACTGGTTCTTCATCTTCAAAGGTAGGATTCATCAAGTCGTTTAACTTATCAAAAATCTTTTTACCGAATGAGTACATAAAGACCTTCCCTTCGTTCTCTGGGTTTGCTGGGTCTTTGACAACATAGATATTTGAAGTATACTTCAATCTACGCTTTTGTTTACGAGCTTGGTCTTTATCAGCATCAACACCAGAATTCCACAACTTAGAGTTGTATTCAGATACTGGGTCGTCTTGGTTGATAGTAGTCAAGCTGTTTTCGATATACCATAACCCTGTAGGTCCTTGGAACCCGTGGTCCCAAATTCTTACGAAAGGCATCTCCTCATTATTTGGAGCAGGTAGGAAACGAATAATCGCAAAGCCGTTACCAGCTTTATCTCTTGTTGGTTTCCAGAATTTCCCTTCGTTAGGGTCTTGGTAGGATTTGGTTGAAATCTTATCGAGCTGTGCGTTTAGCGCGTCGAGTGACTTCGTACGATTCTTCTTAAGCGAAGCAAAGTTTGTAGTTGCCATAATAGTTTTCTCCTTGTATAGCGTTATATAGCGTTTTATTAAGTTTGGAAGTGGTCACGTATAATGTCCTTAAACTTCCGTTCATCATAAACTAGAAAGGGTTTATACTTTCTAGAGAGTCTTATTATATCATGTGAGATTATTTTGTCAACAATTTTTTCACTCCAATAGTCAAAAATATTGGCAGCATGTACCAGAATGGTGAAGGTTTCTAGAGAAATCTTCCTCTGGTTATACTGAGTCATAATGTAAGGATGTTGACCATCCCTTGATATAAAATTAGCTGTCCAATCTTCATCTAGATTTTTCAGCTCGGATTTAAAAGTATAAGTCAATGACTCAATCTTTTTCCTCCAGTTTAAATATCTATTTTCAGCCTCATAATCGAGTAATTGGCGAATCCAGATATTTGGATTATTTATAAAGTTTGCGAGCATAAAGTTCACTACATCGTCTTTTTTTGACAGTTTTGCAAAACTATATGCATCAGGTCTAGTACGAAACTTATCCATTGAAGCTCTGACTTTACCATTATATTTATGATAGTCATAGCCGTCAGATGTAAAATGTTTCTTCAGTGCTAGATATTTAATGTAAGTTTCAAATCCTTGGTCATTTATCAATGTGTTCATTCAGTGTGGATTCTTCTTCTTGTTTAACCATTCTCAAACCGACAGCTTCAGTTCTAATTTTTTCTTTAAGAATTGAGCTTTTCTTTACAATTTGAGCTATGGTCTCTATTTCTAAGTTGTTCTTTTCTGCAAAATCTACAAGAGCATCAATATATGGTACACCCTTTGATAATTTAGAAGAAATTTCATGGTGTATCTTATCTGGTGTCAGTGCGACAACGGACATATCACTATCTCCCGGTTTTTGTTTTTTTGTCATAATTTCCTGTTATTATATACTAAAAGCAATGTATTGTCAACATGTTTTAATATTTTTGTGGATAAAAAAATGGGTACTAATTTCTTAATACCCATCTATTATAACACGTTGTGTAAGGTTTGTCAACCTTTATTTTACATTATACAATAAAAAGTTCTTGCTCTTCGCAAAGCAAAGGGTCCATAATAAACTCTTCGAGAGTGCACATCTCAACATGATGTTGTACTAACGGAAAGCTTCCATATCCATAGACTGGCGACATGAACGGTTGATAAAGGTTTGGCCAAATTACTGGTGATAAAAAGCCAATCATACTCATAACGAAAAAACTAATTGCAAGAAAGCCATAACAAACAGATTTGATGTTCATTATTCTACCTCTGATGGGTCCTTGCTCAAATCAACGATATAACCTCGTGCTTCCCATTGCTCTAATGTTCGGCATCGTGTTTTACGCTGTGTTAAGCCATTAACACCCATTGTTTCGACTCTTGCACAATATAGGCCGTCGTCGTTCAATCTTGCTACATAATCTTTTGGTTCTGCGGTTGCTGTGGACACAAGTCCAGCTGACAGTAAACTAACTGCTACTACAAAGTTTCTCATGTTTGTTGTTCCTTTTAACTGTGGGGGTATAAATTTTGATTTGTTACTCTTGGTAACACAGTTATATATAACAGCAAAGTCACTTTTTGTATTAAAGTTTTGTTAAGGTTTACTATAATGGTTGGAAATACTTAGACAGAAGTTATACTTCTTCAAATAAAACATTCTCTACATATTGGTTTTTACGCTCTTCGGATATTCCCATTGCAAGGATTGAGCTATGTAGCATCTTATTCATTTTCTGATTACGACAATATTTGTTTTGTGCTTCAAGTGTGTTGAGTTCTTTGTCTTTAGCGTAGGTTGGATTATTCATTTCCATACAATAAAACGATGCAAGATTATAAGCCATACTACAGAGTTGTTCTGTTTCTTCACCTTCACGAATACTACCTGCACCAACAATATTAGGGCTGAAGATTTCCATAGCCCAATCAGGCATGACTCTAGCTCGGGTCCATGTTAACCCCTCAGTCTCGTAACTAAATTTATCTAGATAAGGGTGGTGGCCACCAGTAATAGGAGAATAGTCACAGAAACACCCTGAGATTTTTTTTGGATTAGCTACAATATCTAAACCGAATATGGGTAAATTAACATTTTCTCTTGGAAAAATATTAATATGCATTAACCATAGTTTGTTTTTACCGACAGGTTCTATTGTTTTTAAATGAGCTTTTCGTATTGTATCGCTTTCCCAAAAATAATCACTCCAACCTTCAAGGTCTGCAATATGTTTTGGATTCTCAACTTCTTGCATGTAAGAGCTAAATAAGCGCCTTAACTCGCCTGATAAGTTTCTCAACTTATCAAATAATTCTGATTCTATCATTCGTCGAATTGGTTTAGTTCAGCTAAAATAGTTTCACTACTATCATAATCTTCTGGATTCTCATGATAGAGTTCTATTAATTCCATAAACATACGCTCTGCGAATTCAAAACAAATTTTAGCTTCATTAGCCATACTGTCGTCAAGTAATTCTCTTACTCCAGCGATCAGGCCTTTGCGATCGTCAAACTCATACATTGCTCCAGTACCTGGAACATGTTTCTTAATAATTTGACCACCATGAGCATCGCCGAAATGTCTTACATATAAATGTGCTAACAATCCAGTATTGTTTTCGTCTTCGTAGAGTACGTCGATATGTCTTTGATATTCAACAACGCTTTTCAAAGGTTCTTCAACCTCAGGTAAATCATACATATTTTCTAATTCAATCAAATCATCTTCAATTTGAGTTGACCTAAAAATTGATTCTAATTCGATTGGAACTTGAACTGCACTTTCAAGTGCTGAATAATTTGCTAATTGCGCAGCTAAATATTGTTGATATAATCTTGGTGGAATATTACCACTCAACAACATATCTGCAAATTCTGTTCTTTCTGCGTTATCGTGATGTTCTTTTGTTAAGGCTTTAAGATTGTTTGACATGACCACTCCATTATATTGTCTGGTTTTCACAAAGTTTATTTATGAATAGTTATATAGTCATGCTTATTTGAAATAAAAAAATAAAAGGAGAATTTGTATGCTAAATCTAGATATGTTAAAAGGATTTGTTAATCTTGGAAAGGATTGGGTCCTTGACAGAATCGGAGAAAGAACATCATGGGATGGTGGTTTAATTATTGCTGTCTGTGGTGGATATTTACTTTTCGGTGGAATCATCGAACTAGTGGCTTGGGTCGGATTAGTTTACGGCGCATGGACACTATGGAAATCTGAGGCATAATAAAATGGCAAAAGAAACAGTAGACACCGGCAGAGGCGAAGCTACCATTGATATTGAAAAATATACTGAGATGGTATTAAAGCTCGACGAAGCTCAAGATAAAATCAAAGAAATGGAAAAACTGTCTAAGGAATTACAGATTGCAACAGCAGCTGCTAAACCTGCAACAAAGTTTTCATTTGGTGCACTGTTCCGTGACGAAAATGATATTAATGAGAAATCAATCATTGGATTTATATCCTTTGCTTTAATGACTGTCTTTGGTATATGCGATTTAGTAACAGCATTTTGGGGACAAGACTTAGTGATTTCCGATACTATCTACACATCATTCGTTGTAGTAACATTAGGTGCTTTTGGTATATCTGAGGCTGGAAAAGCTTTCGGTAAACAATAATAAAAAGGGGCGCAAAGCCCCTTTTGTTTAATTATACCAGTCTAACCAAACTTTTCCAAGTACATTAATAACTGCAAACGCACTTAGTAAAATACCTATAACATTTAATACTCTAAGTTGTTTCATTGTATCAAATATTTTCTTATCTGTTCCCATTCTATCAAGTATACTAATTTGATGCAATTGAGGAATACCATAGCCATCAGTTTTTTCTTGATATAAAAATCCAAATCCGCCATACTCAAAATTACACATCATTTTACTACCAAGATTTAGAATTGGCTGAATAATAACTTGTTGGTTTCCAGGCAGTTTATGAGCAACTGAACCATCAATAAGCATTGGTATTTCTGTGTTTGTAATTACAACAACATGAGTTGATACTTTTTGATGACTATTTTTAGTAAATGTAGTTTCAAATCCAACCATATCTGAAAGACCAGTATCTTGGTCCATAATACTTAATTTAACTTCTTCTAAGTGGCATTTAATTCCAGCTTGAGTTAAGACATTGAAAATAATATCAGAAACACTGATACAATATCCTTCACCCATTCTAGTAACACCACTATTAATAAGCTTAGTTAAGGCTTCAAAAACTAGTTGATATTCTTTTGTTTTCTTTAGTTCTTCATCAGTGGTAATAATACAGCTCGAAGCTTTTTTAGATGCGTCGTGATTACCTGAAAACATATTTTGTTTTTGTTGACCGTATTGTATGGTTGGCCCACCATAATTAAAAAAAGACATACTAACTCCTTTAAAAATGAACGGGGTTTCATACTAGGAGCTTTCGGCTGATAGTTGATTAGCACGTAATATTATATCTTAATTTTCTACTCTATGTAGTGTTTCGATGGATACCGTATCATGGTAATCTCCATCTCTAAATTCTCTCTTTGCAGTTTCTTTCTGCAAATATCCATTTACAACTCTATAACTTATAACTTCTTTTCTAAACACACCTTCCATTTTATCAAATGAAGTTCTGAAAGGTCCTGCTGAAAGTCCATCATAAGGTTTTGTTGCATTGTCAATAATTTTCTTTTTAACGTCAGTGAGTACTTCGACGTTGTGTCCTTTATAGTTTGGCATAATATATCCTTATTCTTCAGGGGGTGGGTTAAAAATTGGTTCGTTGTTTGCGTATTGTTCGTAAGGTAATGGTTCGTCGGCGAATATGTCAGTATTTGCTGTGTCGGTGTTTGCAGCTATAGCTTCAGTTACTACCATTTTAAGACCAGAATTACCAAGTTCGTTTTCTTGTATTGCATGAGCAGGAACAATAGTTGTGTTAGCTTCGCCTGGTACAATTTCACCTGCCATATCCCCATCTCGTGCTCGAGCCATTCGAGCATTCTGAATCCAATCAGGATTGTTTGTTACTGTATCATTATAAACAGTTGCTATATGGTCGAAGAAAGCGGTGCCTGGTCCTAATGTTTGAAAATCCCAAGTAAGATAATTTACTCTATCCCAAAATTCTTCTCTTGCTGCATGATATTCGGGAGCGTACATAAAAGATTTACTACCTGCTTGGTTACGACCGACAAGTAGCATCGTCCCAAGAAAGTGTGTGCCATTTACAAATCCTGCGCTTAATGTAAGTACATACCCATCTTCTGAACATGTAAAAAGAACTCCGTTGTCTGCATCTAAATGAGATTGGAAATTTGCTCGGAGATATGCGCGTTTTGCTTCATTATCACCATCCGCAACAGGAGTAATTTCCCAAGGATATGTTCCACCATTTAAGCTATCAATGCTATCATTAAATAAACGGTTAAAATCTGTATCGTTAATTTCAGTTATTAAATCAAATCGTATTGCCATTATAATATGCCTTTAATTATATAAAAAATATCTTACGGCACCACCGCCGTAATTGCCCCAATAGCCTGTGCTCCAACTCCAAGCTGTATATCCGCTAGTGTTAGTAAGTCCTGCATTAGAAGTATAAAGGTTAAAAGCTCCATCATAATATCTACTAAAAAGATATCTGCCGTGGCTTCCCTGAATAGCTATAGAAAATGTGTAGCTAGTGCTTCCTTTAAAAACAAATTGAGAAACTCTAGACCAACCTATCAAATATCCGCCTGATTGTGATCTCCACCGATTTGGATTTACTGACCCTCCTCCACCTATTCCTGTTGCTCCGTTATCGTACCCGCGAACGACGAAGCCACTGAATGGATTCCATTGGCCTACAGAAACATAGTACCCATTTGCTCCACTATAAAAATTACTTAAAGCAATTTGTCCAGAAGTTGGTACATTGTTATTATTATCAGGAACTCTACCGCCACCTCGATAATACTCGGCCATATCCGGCGAACCGGAAGCGCCGAATTCATTTCTAATATCGTTTAACGAAATAGTACCAGATGATTGTAAGGGCATTTTTTTATTTCTCTTGTTAAGGTGAGGGCTTAATTGTTCCAGATGTTTGTAATCTACTCAATCTTATCTGCCTGTTTTTTGACTAAATCTCTAACGGTATCTAATTTGTACCAGAGTCCACTATACATGGTCTCTCTACCGTCACCCCAGTCGACTATATATCGTTTATATCCATAAGGTCTGTCAGAAAATATCCTAGCAGACTTATATGAGTATTCCCATAGTCTCATAAGTATTTATTAATCGATTAACAGCTGAATTAAACCAGATTCCCAGTTTTCTGCAACATCATTTGCATATGATTTGCTTTTACCTGGTAGCTTACGGGATTCTACCACTTTTCCATTTTCAATTAAGTCAACGACATACATTGTATCTGGTCCATTACTTCCGGATTCATTAGAACCTAATGCTGGTTCTTTACGAATTGAACTTGTTCTACTCACCTAATACCTCCCATCCTTCTACTGTATCTAATCTAAATGAGCGCCATGCGTCTTTGTCTAATGACCATACTGGAAATGCTTCAGTATCTGTACCTGTTACATTTACTTTGGTTGTTACACCGTTTGCTTCCAATACTGCAGGGTTCAGAGTGCACGGCATGACTCTTAATTCTCCTGTGTCGATTTTACGAAAAGATACAGTTACTGTTCCTTTCTTTAATGCTTCTAGCAATTTACTTTTTTCAGTTTGTTCCATAATATATCCTTAAATTGGCCTCCTCTGAGAGAGTCGAACTCCCGACCTTGTGGTTCGTAGCCACACGCTCTATCCAACTGAGCTAAGAGGAGATGTTTTGTTTCTTAAAATACACATTGTGTACTATAAGATACATTAAATGTTATTATAACATGTTTGGTTTAATTTGTCAACCCCCTAAAAGGTTATTCCAAAACTGCATCCACCATTGACCGTGGTCTCTTACAATACCAATAGCCAATATAGCAAAAGCAGCTCCGTTCAAAAGAATAAGTGCTCGGTCTTCCCAAAGCAAACTTACCCATAACCATAATCCTATTCCAAAAAAGCTAAAATATAAATCAAGCAAATGGAACTCTGACCCTGCTGACCTAAAAATAATTGCTGATAATACCAAAATGGATGCTACCCATTTTACGTACCAATCAATTTTTCTTTCACCTTTTTCAGAACGAATCATTAGCCTATTTCAACCTCTTCAGTAATATTCGCGACTGGCATATCAATAATCATACCATCAATACGACGAATATACATTCTGCCGTCTTCTTCTCGCTCTTTAGTTCCTACAACTTCAAGCGTAACCTCTGGCTTGAGTTCGTGTGTATAAGTAATTCTATACTTCATTTGTTTCTTCCTCCAATTCCATTAATTCTTTTGTTTGCATCCAATTACTAACATTAAATGCTTTACCGTATTGTCCAAGCTCTATAATCATTCTAAGTGGATAATCATTTCCACCGTGCTGACATTTATCGCCGAAGAAAAATAGTTCATATTCTTCGTGCAAATCATCTGCTATAATACTTTTATTTAATCCTTTAGGACATATGTCAATGGAAATTTGTCCACCGATAGTTACATGCATCTCTGGAAATCTTTTTTCGATTATCTTAACATAAGCTTCACGCTCATGATTTATTTGGTCCCATTTATAATATTCTTCTCTTTGTTGTTGACTACAGTCACGACCAATAGTACTCAAATTAATCATACCAGTTCTAACTTCAACATGATTACTTGTTTTGATAGGATAACGAGACTTACGTGCTTGATTTTCTAAGAAGTGTTTCATTTCGTAAGAAGGCTTCCAATCACTCGATTTAATCCGCTTGTTACCTTTCCATACTTCTGCACCATTACATTGATACACAGCTTGACAAGCATCATAAATTTCAAAACCAACTTGCTCAAATGTTTTTGGTTTATCAGAACCTGTAATAAGATAAACTGGGTATTTTTGCGCGAACGAAAGAAAGTATTCTTTAAACTCAGGTGTCATTACTCCACGTGATGGTGTAAGTGTACCATCGACATCAAAAATATATGCTCTTTGCTTCATGCTGCTAATTTAAGAACAATAAAAACTAACATACACCAAATAGGAACTGAGAAAAGTAAGCCATAGCCTAGTCCTCTCATAAAATTATCATCATCATAATTCTCTAATGGTATACTTTCGTATCTTTCTTCTTTTTTCATAATATATCCTCGTGGTGGAGCTGACAAGAATCGAACTTGCGACCTACTGCGTGCAAGGCAGTCGCTCTCCCTACTGAGCTACAGCCCCACGGTGTTTTTCATAACCTTTTTTCATAGCTTTCTTACGGTCAACATGCGTAGCAGGCTTATTGAACTTATTCAAGTTCTT
>Ga0213867_1000804_pt1 | contig 14054 bp, 14 predicted proteins | sample PICome_12_FD_160120 | JGI IMG/M metagenome (GOLD analysis project Ga0213867, IMG submission 160120) | Coastal seawater microbial communities near Pivers Island, North Carolina, United States - PICO540 | ecosystem: Environmental > Aquatic > Marine > Coastal | place: USA: North Carolina... | reverse complement strand
TAGTGTTGTAAATGTTGGCACAAATTCACAGTCTAATCTTAGTGGGCGTACATATGTTATGTATTCATTCGCAGAGGTTGAAGGCTACAGCAAGATAGGCTCATACACGGGCAACGGCTCGACAGATGGCACGTTTGTACATTGTGGGTTCAGGCCAGCTTTCTTAATAGTGAAACGTGCAGATGGTGGTGCTAGTTGGTATATACAGGATTCAAAAAGAGACACCTCTAATGAGGTTGAAAACTGTGTGGTTTCTGATGGTTCTTTTGCAGAGTTTTCTGGACAGAATAGAGACTTTTTATCCAATGGGTTTAAGATACGAACAACTAATGTAGATAGTAACGCTTCTGGAAGCACATATATATTCCTCGCCTTTGCAGAAGCCCCATTCAAATCAGCCAACGCCAGATAGGAGATAGATATGGCATGGAAATACGGACATAAAACTATTAAACTTGGTAAAGCATGGGTTGATAACAATGGTATTCAACATCCTGCTAACTGGGGAGTTTGGTCAGATGAAGAAAAAGCAGCTAAAGGTTTAGTATGGGAAGCAGACCCTACTCCTTATGATAATAAATTTTATTGGGGAAGGAATGCAGATGACAGTCTAATTCCTAAAGCTTTAGATGATGTACTTAATATTGACTCTGAAACTTCTGTAACTGTTACTGATGAAAATGGTTTTCCTGTTTATACAATAGGATTAAAAACACAGTTTAAAAGACAAACTAATATAACTGCTAATAGCTTACTTCAACCTACTGATTGGATGGTAGTTGCAAACACAGAAAGAGGCAGAGCAATTAATACAAGTGTAACAGACTATCGTGCAGCAGTTGTCTCTTGTGCAACACAAATTAAAACTGTAATTGATGCTTGTACTTCTGTTGGAGATGTTGTTGCTTTATGGGAAACACCTACAACTGTATCTAACGGTATTACTATAGCTGATGGTAAACAGCCTATTAATAATTGGCCTAATGAATTAAATAAGGTGTAGTAGTATTATGGAAATGGACGGTATGATGTTTTGGAATGTTATCTTAACTCTAGTGTTAGCCCCGGGGTTTTGGGCATTTAAACAAATGTATGCAGAAATTAAACGTATACAAATTTTACTTAATAAAACAAGAGAAGAATATGCCACACGTATGGAACTACGTGATGACATGGCTCAAGTAATGGCTGCATTACATAGAGTAGAAGATAAACTAGACAATCTGTTGTCTAAAAAGTAATTTTACTATATAATTAAGATAATTGTAATTTATAAGGAAAGATAATGGCTTCTTCATATACAAGTAGAATACGTCTGGAAAAACAAGCAGACGGTGAAAATCCAAACTCTTGGGGAGATATCCTCAATCAGAATGTTATTGACCTGTTGGATGATGCCATTGGTTCATATACAACTGTTGGTACAGCAGGTGTGCAACTTGTTAATGATACTAATCTTACAACTAATAATGGTAATCCAGATGAAGCTCGTTCTGCCTTTCTTGAACTTCAGGGATATGTAGTAAGTGCATCTGCTGCAAATATTGTACTTCCTTCTCAATCTAAATTTTATATTATTCAAAACGAAGTAACACAATCTTCTGCAACTGGTACATTACGTATTATTAATTCAGGTGCAACTGCAACTGGTTTTACAGTTCCTACTTCTACAGCAGGTACTTCAACATTCCTAATTATGTCTGACGGTGTTAATGTACGTGGCCTAGATGCAAAGGGTTTAAACTTTGGTGACTCAGTAGACAGGGATGTACTTACAAGTGTTGGTGAGATTCAAACAACAACTGTTGACCCTGTAACTTCTGTAACTGCAACAGGTAACTTAACCTTTATTGCAAATACAACTGTAGTTGAACCTAAACTTATGGCTTTGTCTACTACTGACATTCGTTATGTAAATACAAGTATTGGTTATGAAAATATTATTGGTTCAGATAATGAATTTAATAGTCAGATTAAAGTAAGTGCAGGTTATGCTTTCTCACCTCTTGTAACTATTGCAGTGTCTGACACAAGTATCTTTGCAGTAGATATGCAAGCAGGTAATAACTTTGTATTCCAAGTAAGTGCGGATAGTACACTAAGACAACCTGACAATATTAATGTAGGACAACAAGGTATTATATATGTAATTCAGGATGCAACTAGTGGTGGTAAAACATTATCTTTTGCTAATGATTTTAAATTTAATAATGGTACAGTTCCTACAATTACAACTTCTATTAGTGCAGTAGACTTGCTTGCTTACTCAGTACGTAGTGTAGAAGTATCTGCAAGCGTAACAACTGCATTTATTGACATGGTAGCAATTCAAGACATGAAAAGGTAAGGTATGGCTTCTACAGCAGGAAGACTTACTACTCTTGATTTTATTCCCGGTTTCCATAGAGAATCTACCCAATACTCTGAAAAAGGTAAATGGTTTGATGGAAACAGAGTACGTTTTAGAGAAGGTAAGCCAGAAAATTTAAGAGGTTACACTAAAGCAATATCAGATAATTATACTGGTATTGCTCGTGATTTGCTTACGTGGTCAGATAATGACACTAAAAAACTTATGTCCTTTGGTACAGAGAAGTTTCTTTATGCTGTACAATCCTCAGAAATTTTTGATGTAACTCCATTTGTCTCTGCCATATCTTTGACAAGTGTAATGAGTACACAGATAAACTCACCTCTTGTAAGTATTAGTATTACTAATCATGGTGTGTCTGTTAATGACAGAATATTTATTACTTCTGCAACTTCTATTGGTAATAGTGGTATTATTCTTGATGGTGAGTATTCTGTAGTTGCAGTCGCAGGACTTAATAGTTTTACTATTTCTGCAACAACTTCTGCAGCAGCTACTTACTCAGACGGTGGCACTGCAGACTTAGAGTTTATTCTTAATGTAGAAGGTACTGTTCCTGTACAGGGAACTGGTTATGGAGCAGGAGTATATAATGCTGGTGTATCTACCACAGGGGCTAGAGCTTGGAATAGACCTGCTGCTGCAGGTGCTATTACTTTCCTTAATTCTCAGTGGACTTTAGATAACTGGGGTGAAGACTTAGTAGCCTGTCGTAGAGGCGGTAGAATTTATCACCTTGATGTAGATGCATCTGTAACACCAGAACGTGCAGTAGTTGTCTCTGCTTCTCCGTCTGTAAATAATTATATTAAAGTATCTCCTAACGATAGACATCTTATTTCTTTTGGTTGTAATGAGTTTGGTACTGGTGAATATAATCCAATGCTTGTGCGTTGGTCAGACCAAGAAAACTATAACAACTGGACACCTTCTATTTCTAGTACTTCTGGTGAAGTTGTACTTACAGGTGGTACAAAAATTATGGGAACTGTTCGTTCTCGTAATGGTATTCATATTTGGACAGACAATGCAATGTTTGTTCAATCCTTTGCAGGTCCACCTTTTATCTTTAACTTCCAGAATGTAGGTACAAACTGTGGATTAATAGGTCCTCATGCAGCAGTAGATGTAGATGGTATTTCTTATTGGATGGGTGACAATAACTTCTATGCTTTTGATGGTAGAGTAAGAGAACTAGAATGTACTGTTCGTAGATATCTTTTTGACAGTTTTAATATGACTAATAAAGATAAGGTATATGCAGGTATTAATTCTGAGTTTAGAGAAATTATTTGGTTGTATCCTTCTGCTAATTCTTCAGAACCAGATTCATATGTAATATATAATATATCAGAAAATACTTGGGTATTTGGTTCGTCTTTCTACAGTACCTTTGCTGACCGTAGTGTTTTTACTAATACTATTGCAACTGGTAAAGTATCTGCAACTGCAGATAACTATGTATGGAATAATGAACCTGCTGATGTCTATACAGGAGATGGTAAAATACTTCCTTCTTATCTTGAATCTGCATCTTTTGATATTGAAGATGGAGACAAGATATTATTTGTAGATAGAATTATACCTGATTATACATTTACTAATAATAGTAACTTACAGTTTTCTATAAACTTCCAAGAATATCCTAATGGTAATATTACTACTAAAGGACCTTTTACAATTAATGGTAGTACAAATAAAATTGATTTACGGGGTAGAGGAAGACAAGCAGAAATTATTGTGTCTGCTAGCTCAGATGGTTCTTGGCGTTGGGGTAAGGTTCGTGCAAACATACAAGTAGATGGTGAACGGTAATGCCTAATTATCCAAAGCTACCTAACTATTCTATGGCAAGAACTATGGACGCTACAGAAGTATATACAGAGTTACAAAGATTTACAGATACATTGACTTTTGAACTTGATGTTAGAGATGAAGAAATAAATAGTAGACCTTCAACTAGAGTATACAGTGTAGTAACTGTTACCGAAATTGGTAGACCTTCTCCGGGTGATATAGCTTTTTCATTAGGCGAAGAAAAGTTTAAAGGATATGTAAGCAGCACAGGATGGGTAGATTTAAACTAATGAATAAGCAAGAATATTTTAATTTAATTAATAATAGTACTTATATTAGTAATGTTAATAGTGGAACTACTGTAACAACTGACTATTTTGGTACAAAAACTGTACAGGGTATGGCATATAACCTCGGTTCGTTGTATAATAAAAGCAGTAATTTACAAGCAGACATGACAAAAGCACAGTCAAATTATATGACACCAAATAAGGTAAATACATAATGGCATATTTTACAAACAAACAAGCACCCCAAAGTGGCATAGCAAACTTGCTTGCCATGAAAGGTCGTATGGGTGATACAGAATTAGTTCATATGTCTAAGCCAGAAATTAATATGCTACGTTCAATGGGTAAACTTACATCTAATCCTATGACAGGATTACCAGAAGCTTTTAATTTAGAAGAAGCAATGAGTGGTTTGGCAGGGCTTATGAACCAAGATTTGTCTGGTAAAGAGGCAATGCAGGAATTAATGAACTTTGGACGTAATAAAATATCCGAATTTAATGAACCCCCTGTTACTGAGCCTGTGATGCCCGTACAGCCACAAGTACCTATGGCAGGTATGATTCCTAATCAGCCTATGGAGATGCCTACTCAGCAGCCTTTAAACGAAGGAAATTTTCAGCAACCTAGTGGAATTGCAGCACTTGCAGGGGGTAAACGCCCATTTGAAGGAATGATAGATGTAAAACGTGGTGGTGGCTCTATGGATGGTATGTCTGATGACATTTTGTTTAAAGTTAAGGGTGACCCAGTTATTGATAAAGCACTTCTTAGCAGAGATGAATATGTAATACCTGCCGATGTAGTATCTAATCTTGGTAATGGTTCATCTGATGCAGGTGCAGAAAAGCTAGATAAGTTTTTAGGTGATGTTCGTGAAGAGTCAACAGGAACACGCAAACAAATAAAAGAAATTGACGGAGACAAAATATTGAGGGAGTTAGCCTAATGGCACAAATGTATACACCACCTACAGATTATAAATCTGGACTAGAAGAAGTACTATCCGAAGCAGGTAAAATTTACCAGCAGCAGAAGGCTGCAGGATATCAAACTTATCAAGGTCCACAGATTGCAGGGTTTGCTCCTGAAGAGCAAGCAGCTATGCGTGGCATTGCAGGTCTTGTAGGTACAGGACAGCAATACTTTAATCCTGCTACTGCTCTACAGATGGGTGCGGCACGTCAGTTTACTCCTACTGAAGCTGCTACTTATATGTCTCCTTATCAGCAAGCCGTAGTAGATGTAGAAAAACGTGAAGCTTCTCGTTACTTCCCACAACAAATGCAACAGATTGGTAAGCAAGCTGTAGGTGCAGGTGGTTATGGTGGTTCACGCCAAGCAATCCTTGAAGCTGAGACACTCCGTAATCAAGCACAAATGTTAGGTGATATACAAACTCGTGGTTCACAAAGAGCATTTGAACAAGCTCGTGAAGGATTTGAAAAACAACTAGGTCGTGAACGTGGAACTGCAAGTGCTCTTATGCAATTAGGTCAGACAGTACCTCAACAAGCAATGACAGAACTTGCTGGTCTTGCAGGTGTAGGTGAAGCACAACGTGGAATGTCACAAGCAGGACTTGACCTTGCAAAACAACAGTATGAAAGACAGCTTAACTTCCCATATGAAGCTCTTGGTCAATATCAGTCCACACTTTATCAGATGCCTCTTCAAGGTTTCCAAAGATATCAGCCAGTGGCTAAACCTTCTTCTTCACAAAATATAGCAGGTATTCTTGGTGCAGTAGGTAAAATTGGTAGTGGATTTGGTTTGTTCAGTGAAGGTGGTCATGTAGCTTTCCGTTCTCAGGGTGGTCTATCAGGTATGGTAAACAAACTTGCAGCAGGTTCAACTGTAGGTTCTGATATGGAAGAAGAAACAACAACAACTCCTAATGCCAGAACTGCTCTATATGAAACTCTAATGGGTATGCAAACTGGATTGTCTGATTACCAAAAACAATTACAAAAAGCTGCAGAAGAACAACAAAGAACTGCAGAAGAAAAGAAAGCAAGATTACAAGAACAAGCAGGTCCTGCAGAATTTATCTCAGACCTACTATTGGGTTATGCTTCTGCAGACCCTGAAGCAGGTTTAGGTGGTCAAGTAGCACAAGCAGCTATGTATGCAGATGCACAAAGACAAGCTATTGAAGACGAAATAAATAAAATTGGAGAAGACTTAGCTGCAGGTAGATTAAGCCAAACAGAAGCTGCTTTAAAAGTACAACAACTTCAAGCATCAACTCTTGGTGATATTATTGAAGCAACAGAAGAAGACAAGTTTGAACTAGATGCTACAACATATAATGCTTTAGCACGTCAAGCTAAAGAAAGAGCAAAAATGACGTGGAATCCAGAAACAGAATCTTATGTTGGTAGTGAGCAACAGGCAGAAGAAGCCGCAAGACTTTTAGATGCTGCACTAAGTTCTTTTAAAACAGGTGGCTTTGAGGGTGCTCAAAGAACAATTACTTTAGGACCAACAGTTTCTAGTTTAGGTGGTAACGCTGGTGGTAACGGTGATGGTTCATCTGAAAGCACTGATGTAACAGATACTGAGACAGGTAAAAAAGCTGACGAGTTAATTCAAGGATTAAAATAATAAATGGCTATTGCTCCTAATACACAAGAGTTTTTTAATTTAAAACAAAGTGTAGAATCAGAAATAAATGCTGGTAATATTACAACCAAAAAGCAATTAAAAGAGCTTTTGGAATCACGGAATATTGACTTTAATCAGTTTATGTCTGTAGATAAAGAGTATGAACGAAGGAAAAAAGCAGGTACTCTTACTGAAGATACCACATTTGACCTTGGTAAAATTGTAGGTTCTGCAGTAGGTAAAGCAGCAGAAGATGTAGGTCAAGTAGGTGGTGATGTAATAGAATTTGTTGGTGGTAAAGAAACAAGAAAAACTGTTGAAGGTGCTTTTCAAGATGCAGCAAACTTTCTTGATGAGAACCTACCTACAGAAATAACTTATGCAGCCAAAGAAACATTTGACCCTCGTGTAAATTTAGGTGAAGACGTAGCTGCTGAGTTAGGTTCTTATGCTGTTCCCGCTGCTGGTCTAACAAAGGCTACAAAGTTTATTAAACCTCAAACAAGAGCAGGTAGATTAGCAAAAGGTACAGGAATAGGTATCGGTGCAGATGTATTGTCTCGTGGAGAAGACGAAACATTTGTTACAGAGTTTGCTGCACTTGTTCCAGAAAGCGAAGAAGTTTTACAGCAACTAGCTATTGACCCTGATGACGGTGTAGCAGAACGTAGATTAAAACAGATTGTAGACTCTGCAATTGCAGGTGGTGTTATTGCAATACCTGCTGCTGTGGCTTTTAAGTTATTAAAGGGTGGTGGTAGAAAGCTATTAGGTAAATTTAATTCTGTTCGTAATGAAGGTATTACTACTCCTATTACTCCTTCACCTACAGCCACCGCAACACGAGCTACAGTAGAAGAAACAACTCCGGGTACTTTTAGACAACGTGGTCAAATAGGACAAGCGATAGCAAAGATTAATACTAAACTAGGTAGAGCATTAACTTCTACTGCAGGTTTACCACAACCATTGTTTGAAGCCTTTATTAGAAAAAATCAGTTTGTCCAAGCTTCGTCTGCTCTTATACAAAAAGAAGCAAGAGCACTAGAAAAAGTATTAAAAAATTCTGATGTTGACAAGCAGCTTGTTAATCGTCTTCTTACAGGAGAAACATTATCTGCTCAAGAGATGGCTCAGATACCAGAAGAAATTGTTAATCAAGTAATGCGTATGCGTACAAAAATTGATAATAATTCAAGAAGAATTTTAGATTCTTTAAATTTACCAGATGACAATAAGCTTCGTGCAGTTATAGACCCTGATACAGGCGGTGCATATCTTACTAGAACATTTGAATTTTCTACAAATCCTAAATGGTCTAAGGACATAGCTAAAGCAATTAAGAATAAATTACCAGACACACCGCACAATGCTGATGTTTTGTCTGCTGTACGTAATGCACAAACACATTTAGCAAGAAATAATCCTGAGTTGTCTCCTGAACAAATCAATGGATTGATTATGGATTTGGTAGATAGAGGTAAAAAAGATACATCTTTTAATGTACTATCTGAGTTAATTTCTAACGGTACTGGTGGACCTTCAGCTAAAATTCTTCGTGGTAGAAAAGAACTTGATAGGCCAATACTAGAATTACTTGGTGAAGTTAAAGACCCTGTAAGAAACTTTACAGAAACTATGACAAACCAAAATAAGCTAATTGCAAAAGCCAACTATATTCAAGATATTAAGAAGTTTGCTGAACAGAATGTAGGCAGAGATGTAAGAATAAAAGGTTTACTTCCTTTCTTACCAGAAGAAACTACAACATTTTTACGTAAAGCAGAAGTAACTCCTTCAGGTTTGGACGTAAGAGAGTCTTTGGAATCTCTTGCACAAAAAGAATTAGGTGCTTTTGGTGCAGGTGGAGAAGCTGTTGGACTAAATAAGTTTGTTACAACAAAAGAATTTAGTGATATGCTTGATAAAGGTATTGATACTTTTGGTGTAGACAATCCTGTAGGTAAGGGCTGGTTAAATATATTTGCTAAACCTGCTGCTGTGGGTCAGGCAATGGAAACAGTCTTTGACCATACTGCACACTTAGTTAATACATATGGTATGGTTCAGCAGTTAGGAATGAACGGTGTATTGTATCGTCCTAAAGTAGTTAAAGAAGCTGTTAAGTCTGCTAAAGCTATGTATGCAAAAGCTGCAAAGGGAGATGAAGAAACTCTTAAATTTTTACAAGCACTAAAAAACAGAGGTATTATTGACTCTAGTGTAGTTGCAGAAAACATTAAAAAGAATATTGATAGATTTGGTGAAGGTGCAGAAGGTGTAGAGGGTGCAATAACCAAAGCTATTAAAGCTCCCTTCAGAGGTATGTCTGCAGTATATGGTGGTGTGGATGACTTTGGTAAGATTATTTCTTTTCAAGCAGAATACAATGCATACAAAAAAGCATTACCAAATCTAACAGATGAAGAAGTATTTAATCTAGCAACTGAAACAGTTCGTAATACTATGCCTTCTTACACTACGGCTGCTCCTGCAGTTCGTGCATTGGCTCGTTTACCCTTTGGTACATATGCAACATTCCCTGCAGAAATGGTACGTACAACTAAGAATATTCTTATGCAGGGAGCAAAAGATATTGCAGAGGGTAAAAGAACAAATAACCCTGAGTTAATAAAGATTGGTATGCGTAGACTTGCAGGTATAGGTGCAACCACTGCAGGTATTGAGTATGCAATTAGAAATAATAATAGTCAGAATGGTATATCTGAAAACGAAATACGTTCAGTTAATTTAACTGTACCTGATTATCAGAGAAATACAGAAAAAGTATTTACTCAACCTTTTTATAAAGACCCTAATACAGGTAAAATAATGACAAGGTTTATTGATTCAGGTACACTTGATTCAATGCAATATATTAAAGGACCAACTCGTGCAGTTATTGCTCGTGTGCTAGCAGGGGAAGACATTACACAAAGAGAATTAGATGATGCTATGCCCGATGCAATAGCTGAATTGTATTCACCTTTTGTTTCTGAAAAGTTTTTAACAGAAGCAGTTATTAATGCTTATCGTGGAGTAGACGAAGAAGGTAATGAACTTAGTACTGAAGAAAGAGTAAAAGGATTATTATCCGTAGGTGTTCCGGGTAGTGCTAAAGCATTTTTTAATCTTAGAGATGCTTATAATTCAGAAGAATTAAGAGGGTTAGGAAAAGGACAAACATCATCTAGCTTTCCTAAAAGAGTAGGAACATATCTTCTTCCTTCAGACCAAGCTGGTTTTTTTGCAACAGGTATAAGAAATAATACCTATGATTTAGATGGGGCTGTAAGTTATAGTCTTTATCAAGACTCTCAAGAAATAAATAATGCCTCAAAAGAATTTAATAAATATTTAAAAACTATTAAAGATAAACAACTTACACAAAAAGACGTTAATGATATACTTGAAAAGTATGTTGAAACACAGATGGCTAAGAAAGAAGCAATGGCTAGAATGTCAGATAAAGTTAATGTTTTTAGAAATGTGGAGTTTTATCAAAAGGGAAAAGATGGTAAAATATATAAATCAAAGTATGGAATTGATAATATAGTTAAAGCTTCTACAGGCAAGGGTAAATATAAAATTAATCCTAATTTAATTTATGGTCTAGTAGAAGGTTCAGAAGGTCAAGGTGTTTTTATTCCTGATAGTATTAACTCAGGACAGATTAAAAATATGTTAGTAGAAAGAAAGTTTCCACCAGCTTTAATTAAAGGACTAAAACAATTGGAAGCTGGTTTGACAGGTCAGCCCCTAAGAAAGGTAGCAGAGTAATGGCAAAGAAAAAGAAGACAAGTACTAAAGGTTTAGCAGGTATACCAGTATACGGTTCTAATGCTAAGACAGGTAAAGATATTCGTCTAAACAAAAAAGTTAAACCTAAGAAACTAAAAGGTGGTTATAACTATCTTGGTGAAGTAGAAACAGTTACTGTACCTAAACAGTGGTTGTCTTCTCCTGACCATGTAGTTGCAGAACTTGCTTACATTACTCCTGCTGAACAGAAAATACTTATTGATGCTAACCTTTATGGTTCTCTTGATGGTAAACCTAACCGTGCTCCGGGTGGATTAATGTCTCTACAAGGTGACTTTGGCGGTGGAGATACATATGGTGGCGGTGGTAGTGAAGGTGAATCAGAAGGTAAAGAAGCTGCTGATTCTGCTTCTTCTGATTCTGGCGGCTCTTCTGACAGTGGTGGTGACGATGACGGTGGAGCATATGACGATGACGATGTAGCTGCAGAACTAGGAGAAATGTTAGGTAAGGATACTCAAGCCCAATCAAGATATCAGAGTTCAAGAAGTTTTGCAAGAGATACAGGTAGACCTGACCGTGTAAGTTTTGGTGGGTATGACCCAAGCAGTGATGACGAAGAACAGACTTCTGCTATTACCATTGCAGACTATGACCCTGAAACAGGAACAGGTGGAGACTTTTTGTCTGAGCAAGGAAGAAAAGATTTAGATGTCCTTGCTGAAAAAGCTTCTAATTATTTTAATAGTCCTATAACAAAAGGTATTCAAACTTTAGAAAAGTTTAGTCCTTTAGCTAAGTTAGCTAGAGGAGTTTTAGGTGTTCCTAGTATTACAAGAACTAAAGCTGGTTTAGCTGCAGGTAGAATAGGTGATATGCAAATGGGAGTTCAGAAAGGTGGAACAGTACAATATAATGCTGATGGTTCTATCTCTCATGTAGAAATGCCTGATGGTTCTAAAGTAGGTGAAAGTAAAACATTTAGAGAAAGTAACGATGATAATGATACTAAACAGGCTTCAGGTTCAGGAGCTACACCAGTTTCTGTAACACCTGCAATAACTCCTAATATGTATTATCAGAGAGGTGTAGGTTCACAAACAGTAGATTTAGCAGACCCTGCACAACGTAGAATGTTTATACAAAACCTACTCAGTCAGACCCAAAGTCCTATCGGTGCAACCTATGACCCAAGAACTGCTACCTACAGTATGCAGGATGGTGGTCAGCGAAGAGTATCAGGGCTAGATATTTTTAAGAGAAGATAAATGGAGAATGAACCATTAATAACAGACAAGAAAACTTACCAAAAGAACAGGCGGTATATGGCTTGGTCTGCTCTTGCAATGATGCTTGTAGCAACGATAGCTGTACTTGTAAGCCCGGACAGGTTTGCAAGTGCCGAAGCCATACTAATGATGATGTATGGAAGCCTGTCAGCACTGGTCGCATCTTATTTTGGGTTTAGTAAAAAATGAAATATAATACTTCAAACTTTTTAGATAAACTTATAGAACATGAAGGTATGGTTCTTACTGTCTACAAGGATACCCTTGGTATAGACACAATAGGTATTGGTCGCAATTTAAAAGACCGTGGTATTAGTAAAGAAGAACTTAACTACATGGACTACCCTAGTATGGATGCTATATATGAACATGGTATTACAGAAGCAGATGCTAGGTATCTTGCAATGAATGATATTAAGATAGTTGAGAATGAGTTATGTGCAGTACATAAATGTGTAGAAGACCTTGATGGTGTTAGACAATTAATACTTATGGACATGGCATTTAACATGGGTGTTCCAAGGCTATGTAAGTTCAAGAAGATGTGGAATGCAATACATGAGAAGAAGTTTGAAGCTGCAAGTCTTGAAATGATGGATTCAAAATGGGCAAGGCAGGTAGGTCAAAGGGCTAAGAAATTAAGTGAAGCTATGAAGTTAGGAGAATTTTAATGTCATTAGTAGAAATGGAAACTAATACACAACAACTTAATAGGTTGTTAAAAGCATTAGGCATGGAAGCAAAGCCTGTAAAGAAAGCTCCATCTGGAAAGGTAATTGATACTGACCCTATTAAAGATAGAGCATATAAAGTATCTAAGGGTAATGCTAAACCTAAGAAGGTTACTAAACCTAAAACTAAACCTAAGAAACAGAAACCTTCAAAGTCTACATCTACTTTGTTTGGTATTAGTTTTAATAAAGCAGGTGGTACAGTAGGTAGTAAAAAAAGTAAAAAACAATCTGGACATAATAGGTTATACTAATGGGTACTCCAAGTTCAATGACACGTACAGGAAAGCATGAGCCTTGGGAACTTCAGGTTTCTAGGGAACAGATACCTTTTCACCAATCAATATATAAGTTTGGATATAATGGTGATGTAAATGGAACAGAAGAAACTATTTGGTCACAAGGTGGTATATATTCTTATCCTGTTAGTGCTGCTCAATTGTATGTAAGTTCTAGTAGCACAGCAGATACTAATGGTGGAACAGGTGCTAACTCTGTAAAGATTATAGGTCTTGATGCTGACTATAATGAAGTAGAAGAAGACATTACTCTTACAGGACAGACACAAAAGATTACACAGACATCTTGGTTACGTGTGTACCGTATGTATGTTACACTTGCTGGTTCAGGTGGGGCAGCAGCAGGAACTATTTATCTTGCCAATACAGGAGCAACTGCAGGTGTGCCTACTGGTACTGTTTATGCTTCTATTCTTTTAGGGGCAGGACAAACAGAAATGGCTGTATATACAGTACCTGCAGGATATACTCTTTTCTTAGATGATATTAACTTTACTGCTGCTGTTTCACAGGCAAACTCATATTGTCAGGTTAGGTTTATAGTACGTAACTTTGGAACAAATGTATTTCGTGAACAAATTAGAATTGTATTACAGTCTAATACCTTTATTGATAGGTTTAATTATCCTTTAAGGATACCAGAAAAAACTGATATAGAGGCACGAGGTATTAGTGTAGGAAGTTCTAACAATCCTATATCTGCATCATGGCAGGGTTTATTAATTAAGAATGAAATACCACCAGTAATCTAATGCTGGGAAAAGTTTTAGAAATAGCAGGAGATAACTATGTTAAACCTTCTCGTTGGACCAATTGCAGAATTAGCAGGTACTTGGCTAAAAGGTTCAGTAGAAAAGACAAAAGCAAATGCGGAAGCAAAGGTAGCTAAAGCAAAAGCCGAAGCTACA
>Ga0213867_1000803_pt1 | contig 14067 bp, 10 predicted proteins | sample PICome_12_FD_160120 | JGI IMG/M metagenome (GOLD analysis project Ga0213867, IMG submission 160120) | Coastal seawater microbial communities near Pivers Island, North Carolina, United States - PICO540 | ecosystem: Environmental > Aquatic > Marine > Coastal | place: USA: North Carolina... | reverse complement strand
AGGATTTAAAGTGCACAAAGTTTTTGTGTTTTATTTGAGACGTCCTATTGGAAAATAAAAGAAAAACGAGACAAACCTTATTATCATGCCCCGCATCGGCTGCAGCAGTTCCGTGACGCTGCTTGCGACGGTATTTGTTGTATTTCATGTTGCCATTCACACTGGGAAGGTCGGTGCTTATGTTACGAGCTTCAGTAAAAACCAACGTCGTTTTCATGATATTGCGCTGTATTCAAGTCGTGCTTCAGAGGCTACTAATGCCATACGAGAAATGCGGGAGCAGATTTCTGACAATGAGGAAGCGAATCTTATTATGCAGGCTCTACGTGGGAGTGGTTTGAATGATGATGCAGTTGCAGCTGACGGAGTTGAGATAAAGTTGGTTGACGTGGGTGAGAAAGACGATGCACTGAAAACAGTGTACGATCCTGAATATCTTAGGGCGTTTTTTAGGAGAAGACCTCGTGCGGTTTTGACGAGGGTGCTCCAGGTGTTAAGTACAGGGAGCGGTTACTTGTTAACAACTGCGATAGATGCGGTTTTGGGTAGATTAAACGATCCAGAGATCGAAGTAAAGCGAGCCGCTCAACTTAGGGATACGATCACAAGTTTGGGGCCGTTCTTTATCAAACTGGGCCAGGCTCTTAGTATCAGGCCCGATGTTCTGAGTCCTCGATCAATGGTTGAATTGCAAAAGGTAAGTAAAGGAGTAGAACGAAGATTATGTGTAAGCTGAGTAAAATGTTATGAGAAAATCATTCATCTCGTGAAACTTTGATAGCTTTGTGATAAAGTTCCATCTTTTGACAGTAAGATCGCATTTGCGACGATTGAAAAGGAGTTGGGACGAAGTGTCACTGACTTGTTTTCTGAAATCACTCCCGAACCTATTGCAGCCGCAAGTCTAGGCCAAGTATATAAAGCTACATTACGAGACACTGGCGACGAAGTCGCAGTTAAGGTTCAACGACCAAACGTTCTAGAAACGGTGTCATTAGACCTGTATTTGGCACGAGAACTTGGAATGATAGCCCGTAATTTTCCTGCACTAAGTTCGCGACTGGATGCTGTAGCCTTGCTGGATGAGTTCGCCTATCGATTTTATCAAGAGTTGGACTACAATTTAGAATGTGAGAATGGCTTAAAAATTAGAGAACAAATGAGTGTTCTTCCAATGGTTGTAATTCCTGATAATTTTCCTGAATACACGTCCAGGCGTGTTCACGTGGCTGAATGGGTAAATGGTGAAAAGTTAAGTCAGAGTACTGCCGATGATGTCGGGGCTCTAGTTAATTTGGGCGTGATCACCTATCTGACTCAATTGCTTGAGGCCGGTTTTTTCCACGCGGACCCTGTAAGTGTAGATCTCCATAGTTACTAGCTCGATTAGAGTTAGAGTTTTCAGTTCTTGAATGACTGAGAGATATTCGATTGCAAGTGTGTGTGTGCAATGTTGAACATATATTCATATTCATTTTCATCTTCTACAGCATCCCGGAAACATGATGCGAACAACTGATGGCAAACTTGCGATCCTTGACTTTGGTCTCATGACCGAAATCACAGATGATCAGAAGTATGGTAAGTTTCATGGTAATTTTTGGTACTTTTGATAAAAACGACAAATTACATTTTATTTTTTAATGACTCTGTTATAGGAATGATTGAAGCAATAGCACATCTATTGAACCGAGATTACACTGAAATTGGACAAGACTTCATAAACTTGGACTTTATTCCAAAGGGTACGGATACGGCACCGATAGTGCCTGCGCTCACAAAGGTGTTTGACGTTGCGTTAGCGGGTGGAGGCGCGAAAAGCATCAACTTTCAAGAGCTAGCTGCTGATTTAGCAGAAATTACGTTTGAGTATCCATTTAGAATTCCGCCGTAAGTGTTTAATTCACGTTGTTGCCAATTTGTTCTTATTCTAACAAATGATTGAATTGAGTAGTTATTTTGCGTTGGTAATTCGAGCTATTTCCGTACTGGAGGGTATAGCCCTTGTAGGAAACCCAAATTTTGCCATCATTGACGAAGCATACCCATATATTGCACGGAGGTAAGCTTTATTTAGAAGATGCACTTTGCTGTAACTTATCTGATTTACGTATAATAGGCTAATGACCGACAAATCGCCTCGATTGAAGGCAGCATTGAGGTACATGGTGTATGGTAAAGACGGATCGTTTGATGCTGAAAAACTGATAGATCTTCTTCAAGCGTTGGAAAAATTTAAAGCGGTGAGAGACGATGGTGACGGGAGTGCATTTAAGGTCGATGGATATAGGGGTGGCGTATACGTAGGCAAAGCGGGAGATGTTGTGGGATCGCAGGAAGTCGATCTAGCGTACCGTGATGTGGATGTGGCAGATGGCAAATTCAAAGTGTCACAGTCGCCTACACAGAAAATTGAGCAACAGAGTGGCAATAATGACCAAGAGACAGCCCGTGAGGCGCTTCGATTTTTCTTTAGCCCGGAAGGTCAGGTATTTCGTGACTTTATTTTAGAGGAGGTAAGTTTCTGAACATATCAACGTGGTAAAGTTATGTATTGCTCAGTTTTGTTGGGATCCAGGTTGTTGTTGTTGTCGATGCTCTTGGTCGTGATGCAATTAGAGATTTGGCTGGACGTTTAGGATTTGGCAATCTTCCTATTCCAAGGATTTTTCAAGCTCTGACTCCGGACCTCTCGGAAAAAGATAGAAAGACAGGTAAGTTTGGCAAAACGTTTTAACTTAGCGACCATGACCGCTATATCCTCAAACTCCTTTCAGTGACCCAGATTCAGAAACTCGTACGCTTTTTGTTGGGTGACTTTGATAGTATCGTCGATGAAGATCCTGGTCGTGACAGAGACGGATCATTAAGTCGAATACAGCAGGCAGTTACGAATCAAGAGAGTAACGAAAGGCTAAGAAAACTTATTCCCGTGCTACAAGAATACTCACCACAGTTTCGGGAATTCGGAACTCAATTGCTTGCGAGATTGAATGAAAAGGCTCTGAGTAGAGCCCTTAATTTTGCTAGAGCTCCACCTGGTGTCTTAGCACTGTAGGTTGTACAGAGTCTTCTTTCGACCTCAACTTTGTTCAATAAGTTTTCTAGAAAGAAAGAATACTGACAGATATCTATCAATAAACATTATCAAATATTTAGTCACGACCGAATGAAATATCTCTATTAATTTCAATTATGTTAGCGTTTTAACGTGATCATCGTGCAAAAACTCTTTTTCGTCCGAAAGTGTTAAGTTCGTAGCTAGAAACAAGTCTCATAACTTTTACCTCAGTCGACTGCCTTCTTAATTTATATTTTTCCAGGCTTGTTTCGCACCTAGCAAACTCGTCGTCGTACCAACATCTTCCATGTAAACCAATGATGTATCATCATTGGAGTAAAGGGCATGGGTATTCTTATGTGTCAAGCATTAATCGAAGCCCAAGAAGATACACTTTAGTAGTGCTAAGATTTGCACCTGTTCAGGCCAATCTTGTTTTTAAAATTAATCAAAGTTGTGACTTATGGATTGAAAATTTTCGGCTGCTTCGTGAATGCCTTCTTAAGACATGTTCATGCGTTAGCACACTCAATCAAGGGTAATCGACAGACAAGCAAAGGGCCCTTTCGATAGTTCTCCCAACGAGAACGGTAATGTAAGTCTTGAATTTAGAATCGATTTTTTAGTGCGGATTCGTTTATTAACATTACAACATTCGCTATTGCGCCGGCTAGACTCGGAATGCAAGTGATTCTCAGAAGGATTTTCGCCTCGAAAGATGAGAGGGTTCTCTCAATTGGTCCATTAAATGTTTGTACCCTTTACTTGCCGAAAATTTTTGAACTGCCGCTATAGCACGATCATTGTTTTTAAACATATATGTTGAAAATGTTGACACGCACATACGGGTCCTTTCGACTGTTCTCATATCGAGTAGGGAGATATTTGTTTTATGGATTGAACTGAAGTTTGTGCTGTTTGATGATCTTTTACATGCTTCAATGATGCTAACTAAGCCAACTAGACTCGAAAATGAATAAACACCAACAACAATATTGATAAAGGATAATATTTGTGAGTACTTCTTGAGGTCTCTTTTTGACGCGATATTTTTGTAAATTTTTTGTTCTAATGAATTGAGCTTTATCACTGATTGTGAAAGTGCGTCAAATACATCAGCAACTAGCATTCGAGCAGCTCCACACCCCGCCAGGCAAACATTTAATTCATATTCCCGAAAGACATCTTCAGCAGTCCAAGAGTCATAGCCATCAAAGAGGTCATCAAATACCTCACGTCTAAGAGACCGCAATCTATCGGGTGAAATGATCATATCTGCAAATGAGGTCGTGATCAAATCGAAGTCGTTCTCAAGCTCGTCAAGTCGGTTCCAGAGAATATCCAATTTTATAATGACTTCATTTATGTGCCTGTAAAGTGTCGCGGCATATGAAAATGTCGGTCGATACGCAGTCTCAATACTACTTGGAAAAGCAAAATCTTGTTTACTTGGTCCGACACATCGGCATTGAAGAAAATGCAGTGTCGCCAGAAGAATATAAAGAACATCTTTAAGCGGAGACCGAAATTTTTTCATTTTGACTTCTTCTGTATTTTCTAACATCATAATCTCCATTAACATATATTTTTCCCAAGAGCCGTGGCAGATCGTCGATCTTATGTTTGGTCCAGAACCTGAGCTAGCAAATAAGTCAGTAAGAAGGGCGAATGCAGTTCCACCCAAAAACGTGTCTTGAACCATTTTGTTCTTCTCTCCAACTTTCCCATAGGTGGGTTTTAGTAGCATCTCATGCTTATCTCGTTGGCCATGCCCATCTAGTGTTACGTAATAAGAGTTAGAATGTGCAATCTTATCATGTTGCCTTTTATTGAGATCACACCAGATAAGCCGAAGGCTATGTTCGATGATGGGGGATATTATTGCGGCGAAACAAACTGGTGTATCAATGTAAATGTCAAAAGCTATCTTCAGTAAGTTGTAATGAGACCTAGGGATGAACGACTGTTGTATCTCAACAACTTTTTTTTCTGAAATTCCGAGAAAATCCAATCTACTTTCATGAAGGTAGGAACCATGATCCACAAATAAGTTAGTCGTTTCATGATTTCTGAGCAATGTATAGGAACGATATTTTGGCGAAGCTGATAAATCTTTATCCAACTGAAATAATGAACGATATTTGCGACCGTCAAGATTTCCAAGATTATGCAGGATAATAATCGAAAGAGCGAACCATCTTTGAGGTAATATGGGAATATACCCATGCCATAATAAATTCCTCAAGTTGATTCCTGTCGGCAACAGTAAACCCCTTAATACAGATACAAGCATCTGTCCTTCATTTATTGTTGAAATTAGCCCTTGATCTTCTTCAGCAACAGGTGAAGGTGTACATTTACAATAGTCTGATATACTGAGAGCTTCAATCATATCCTTTAGTAATGGTGCCCTTCCTTTCTTTTCACCTACCAGTTCACGTACCATGGATTCTACAACGCCAAGTGTAAGTTGAGCACCTATAGCTGAGTGGGCGCTCATTTCAATTTGGACTTCTTCCATAGACTCGGAGCTACCAAAGCATTGATTACGAAAAGGTAGCATCAGTTGCCATACAAATTTAGGCAAAACTTTTCGGTGTTCGAGTCTCTTAACATTATTCCAAGCTCCAAACAATACCTTCTCACACGCACCAGCTAAATCTATCATAGCACTCATAGATAGTACTGAGATAGTCCTATCAGCCTTGGGGTCCCAGTCATGTTCATCGTTTTCTTTAATAATGTATATGCCGTTGTTCAACTTTTTATAACAAACATCTAGGTTGTTCAGGGCGTCCCATCTAATCGACAAATCGTTCGAGTCTAGCAAAGTTTCACTGATGCATTTTGGCTTGGTATTTATTATCGAGTGTATACGTTTGTCTACATAAATTGATTTTCTTTCTCCCAAATCATCGTTTCTCATCATTAATGTGGAAATTCCCGCCAGCAAAAAAGAAAGGAGGATACCCAGCATAAATTTTAATTGGATGCTAGGTATTTAATACGTCAATGATTTGATGCTTATTGTATAACTTTTTCGTGAACAGATCCTGATAAAGGACAGTTTTGTGTAAAGTAATGTTTGCAAGTGTGAGGTGTGGGTATCCGGTCGAGCCTGATGCTGTTCCAAAGATGATGTCGTACTTCTTTACTTTTTAATGGATACAAAACATAAAATGTACCGGGGTACAGGGTACAGGGTACAGGATTTCGTGTGAAGCCCCCGATGGTAAAATGGCTTTGTTTCTTTTCCGAGATTTAGAATCACCGAATAAGTATGCAGGCATTATTACATTTGCACTCGCTATTTGTGACTAAAATGCCTTAATTGCATGGAAATTGGCATACTTGGTAGTGTAGTTGGTAAATTTGCTTTCGATGGTCGTTCTGTTGCTCTCGTGGAATCATGTGGTCTTTCGGAACAAGGTTGGCATCATTTGTTCCATGTCGTATGTCATTTGTATATAAAAAATATACGAGCGTACATAGCTCATGGGTGTATATTTTTGTGCATTACGAATTACGAATTACGAGTATATGAGTACAAAGTATTAATATTAAATACATACGTACAGCTGTAGTAAAGTAGAGTCTAATACAGATGCAGGCATATTGATAACACATGAATTCTTGTTCTTGTAACCGTTCTATTATTGACTATTAATCGTCCTCTACCTCTACCTCTACATAACTCAGTCACTGGTGTTAAGAGGAGTACATCGAAGTAGCAGTTAGTTCATAGATGACGGAGACATAAAATACGCGCCATCATTATTTTCCCTGTTATTGAACCATGAACTCCCAAACTCCGAGGAATATCTCCTATCATTTCTAGCGCCGCTACCTGAGTTGCAGGATCTTTTGCTGCACTATTTTGGGGTGTGATACTGAACTACTGAACTCGGCGAAAAAGGATAGGTTTAAAAAAATATAAAAAATAAAGTTGATCTAACTTCAAAACTTAGAACAAACGAGAATCGAGTAATTCGTGCCAACAATCCAAATGTGAATTAAAAAGCCACTTAGAATAAAGGTAGGATCGTGTAATTGTTGCGACTATCCCAAATTCTTGGAACACAATTCTTAATTTTAGTTTTCATCACAAAAAAATAATGAATTTGCAGCAGAACATCATTCAGCCCAATTGTTTTTGTAACAATAACGTTTTCTGTAACGATGGCAGTGACAACTCTCCATTCAAGGAAGGGCTGCTGAATGCCTCGATCAAGAAAATAAATATTGGTTCATCTATGCCCGATAAAAAATCAAATCTTGTAGCAGTGATAATCTCAATTCGAGATGGTGCCAGCTACGATGAGTTATTCACCAAAGTTGAGCAGAAAGTAGCAGTAGGTAACCATGTCCACTCTTATTTGGTAACCAACTTCGACCCAAATACATTGCTTGAAATTCTAAAGAAAGATCCTGATGAAAACCCAAATATTTTGAGGGATTGGGGCAAAGATTCTTTTCAAATGTTTAAAGACATATCATCAGTGGACCCTTCAAGTGTTGTCTTTAATTGGGAGTGCTGTGGTGGTTGTTCCAGCCGCGGATTTGCAAATGGTATCTCAGCCACGCCTTTAATATCGTATCTATTGAAGGAAAAATCTTTTATGGTCATGTGCTCTGACTTCAGCTTAAAAGCGCTTATTAAGGAATGGGACGAGCGCCTTCTTGGCGCTAATCCTCTCGTGGATGTAGGAAATTTCTCATCTAAGGTGACACTTCGATTCGACAGTAATAACTTAAAACGATGCGAGAGCTCTGCCCAATTACAGATGTTGGGTGAACTATGTGAGGAAGGAAAAGTAGAAGTTGATGCAATGGCAAGCACCATTGCATTTGCCATTGACCAAAGAGTGAGAGCTAACAACCACCCTAAATCATGCAGAGATGGATGGCAGAGTGTCGAAGTTTTGACTATTGCGACACAACTTGGTTTCGAAATGCCAACATCATTTACTTCAGAAAAATCGCTTCTATCTTCGATTGGAAAATACAGTGGTCTTGTTGGTCACTGCATCATTCATTATCCTTCTGGTGGTCGTCTGCTCCTAGCTTGCCCACACTGGGTTGAGTTAAGTCAAATCGACGTTGAATTCGAACAGCTAAATAAGGTATCTAATGAAAGATACGGCTTATTGGAGACATCGACACTAAAAGATGAACTGGCTAGCATTACTACTACGAAGGCAAAAAATATATATATGCGCTCAAAGGCAATCCAGTTCATACAACAAACTGTGCCGAGCACTTACTCATCAACGTATCAATCACCTAAGAAGATGTAAATGAACTGCTTATGATAAAGATATCTTGAAATCGCATATTGCAAAAGCATAGTTGACCCGTAATAATAATTAAATTTCTTCAACAGTCACTCATACAAGTAAATGCGCATTTCTAGAAATATTAACGGCTGTTGATAGTAAGTCGATGCATCTTCAACTTGGTGAAATCGGACCGAGTGAGAAAACTCTCCTTTTGCGATGATGACTTCTCACAAAACGGTACAAGCTTGTGGTAGAGTCTTCTCCTACAACCACAATTCGTCAGATCTCCAACCATTACTACTTTTTGAAATTTAATTTTTCATAAAAAAAACTAAATACGTACAAGCACAAATTGAGTTGAAATAGAGAAGCGTACGGATGTAGAGAGATGAAAATAATCTTCATACATAGAGCAACTAAGGAATAAATACCGGGTACACCATATTTTATTTGACTCCCTAAAAGGAGCCTATGCCTTATTCAAGAAAAGGTTCAAAGATGCACTAGGTTGTATGGCGACAAGCGCTCAGACTGAATTGATGATACGTCGGATACGGTTTATAAGAAGAACAAAAGAAGCTGCAACTCAGGCAGCATGCGCTGGAAATACCAGAGGATACCATTCAGAATATGGGAATTCATGGTTCAATAACAGGGAAAACGGTGATGCGTATTATGTTTCGATCATATAACAACTGCTACTACTCCTCTTCCGAACCTGTATCTGATGAAGAGGACGAATTATAACTACAAAGTAATTTATACCTGGTACAGCTCCTGGTACAGCTCCTGGTATAATAGTAGAAGTTAACAAAATAAAAGTTTTGTTTCTCCAGGCTTGAGCTTGGCAGCTTGGCGGCTTGACGGCGTAACGCTTGACGGCCTCGTGGAAAATTCTGAGTTCTGATTGGCTCACAAAATAGTCCAGTCCAGACTTTACGATTTCTAAATTAGTCTGACAACCTCGAGTTTTCGAAAGCAACCGCCGCGACACATAATGGTCCATCCTCAATTTACATGTTTTGTTACTAACATCATCACGATAAGACCCATCGCACAAACACTCAAACAGTTCTAATTTGTCCAGCTTCGAGTTGGAGAAGAATGACCGATGGAGCTTTATCGAGATTGGGCATCACGCCAAAAGACGAGTGGTTGAACGATTGTCGATCGCACATTGAAGCAATAGGATCAAGCAATGGCAATGGTGAGACAACTGACGATCAAATTCTACATGAAATTCTTCATACGGACCTCAGATTTGTCGTACGTGGTCTTAGTATGGACATGACGGAAACAGCAGCGTCGGTGTTATTGCGCGAAGTTGTTAGAGCTTCCATGTCCGAGAATGATGATGGTCTACATAAAGCTTCCCTGCCTGCCTCCTTTCGAATTATGGTGCAAATAGAAGAACTTTTGGATGTTAGCATAAATGCGGAGTCTAGGTTGAAGTATGGGCCAAGTGAGATACACGAACCAGCTGTTGGAACGCAAAATAGTCGATGTTTGAAAATGATAATTTCGGATGGTTTTGCCGAATTGGATGATATTGGACCACTGGTCGCTATGGAATGCTTACCAATTCGTAATTTGTCTTCTCATAGTCGTGCTGGTATTAAGATGTTATTAAAGGGACCGATAGATGTTCGGTACGGAGTTTTGAATCTTCATGAGGGATGTGTTGTTGTATTGGGAGGATGCGTGGAAGCTTTGTTGCAGGTGCAAAAGAAAGCCCACGAGCAAGCAAAGAAAGCAGCATGCTTTGGACAGGATGCGACTATACGAGCCTTAGTCATGCCTCATAACGATATTGGAAATGACGATGCTGAGGAAGAAGGCGAGGTAGAAAGCAGTGATCTTCAACCCACGAACGGTACAGGGACGAACCAATCTTCACCATCTTTCTTTAGTCCTAATAACAACATGGGTCCATCAAATGCAAACGTGGGTATGACAGAAACTAGACGAATATCAGCACGTCCTCTAGCGAGTATTCAAAATGGTACTGAATCAGGGCATTCGACGCATAATCCCTTGTTGTTAAATAATCGCAATTTAAATGCAGACAATTCTTCAGAAGAAAATGCTTCAAGACCTGACGCGGCAACAAATTCCTTTGCACGTAGTGTTGCCACGGAGAGAAAAAATCCGTACACCAACACTTTATCTACAGGTATGCAGCCAACCAGGAGAATCCCAAATAGATCAACTCCCGTCGAAGCTACTGCCATTACGTCCACCGAAAATAGCAATCGAACTTCTAATACATCATCAATGACTCAAAATCCATATGCATCATCAGAAATAAATTTCAACACTTCATTTCAAAATCAATCAACAATTACATCAGTCAGAGAAAAAGAGAATGAATCGGCTGATGACCAAAATGACCCAGGCGAGATTGATATTGGTACATCTTTGTCCCCGATAATGAAGATTTCTTCTCCAGCACTACAACGAAATAAGCAACAAAATAATGGTAGCCTAATATCCACGTTCCTGTCGGAAACTGCTTTAAGTGTCCCCCTGTCGTTTAGAGAGTTTGTACTGAAATTGGAAGATTTTCGTAAAGGTGCTAATGAATACAAGAAATTCGAAACAAAAACCTTTATTATTCCTGCGAAGATGAAGGTTTGTAATTTTTATTCTCAAATGATTGATCCAATATACGAAGGATATAATTTAAATATGTATACATATATATTTGTAGGGATCCCTAAAAGCATTTAACATTGAAAAAATAAAGAAGAAAAAAGATAAAAAAGTGAAAGGTGAAAAGGTACGAATATGATATCTGTTAGGGTAGTCGTGTTGTTGATTTTTGCCCTAACCAGTTCAATATTTCAGTTGTACGGATTAAGTATAGTTTGCAGCCTTGTTGATATTTCAGATATTTCCAGTAGAATAACATGTAAATTATCATCTCCTGTGCTGGAACCATATTTTAGTGTTCCACCTGGAGAATTGCGACGACTGAGTAAAACAGATAGAGAGAAGGGTAACCAAATAACACAAGAAGGTGGCTCAAAAATGTGCCGTGCCCTTGAATCACCCGGTTCTGTATCAATCAAATTGATTTTAAATGCGAAAGACTTTTTCTCTAAAGGAGCGCCACGTTTTGATGGAAATGAAGCGTATCTTCTAGTCACCGCTCGTGAGGACTCCTAAGTTCAACTATAAAAGAAAAATATTTTTGATAGTCAACATAGTAATGAACCAAATCCCCAGGAAAAATCGCACTCTATGTGGCGATGAAAACTGTGTGACGTAATAGTTATACACAGTCGAAAACCGAAAGCATTGAATCTAGTGCATATAAGCTTTTTGGAGTAAATGCTATGTCATATTCATTATAGAAATGGCTGTAATTCATTTTGCTTATTTTATTGCAGATTTTATCATGCAATGCATCTACTCAAAACTGCATACTTTCATCTCCACTCAAAGTTGATTAGATCGTCGAGATTAGATACATTTCGATAAAATAAATAGAGTTTCATCAACAAGTCATCCCTGAATTTTTATCGACAAGCGACAACACAAAAATTTGATGAACAGGTGACCCATAATGCAGTGATACTCGTCATACTCATAATGTAAATTTCAACGACACGTTTGAAGTGAAAATTAGAAATAATATTGAGAAATCGTGGTAATTCTGTACTATGCCTCTTTTTCTGATTATGTCACAGGAGTAACACACCGCGACTAAAGATGAATGAAGGGGGAAATCGTACTTCAACAGTCAAAGAAAACCATTATCTCTCATGAATACATATGTGCATAAAGAAAGCAGACTTGTAGGATTTTGAGTTGACATTCACCCAGTTTCACATTGACGATTTGAAATCCTATATTAAGAAATGTTTACTCGTAACTTATTGCTAAAATTTTTAACTAGATTCATTGATACGTGGAAACCATTATTTGTGTATCCGTTTAACTTGTCAATCGAATCAATAAATCCTTTCATAAAGGAATTGTTACCAAACTAATATTCACTTGAACCTCCATATATCTTTGATCTGTAACCATCAACAATGAAATCACTTATGTGAGAAATTTCTCCTGACATTAAAACGATAATTGCACTCGAATACTTTTAGGTAGGAGATCTTTGATGACACCATAATACCAAAAATGTTTATCATCCAACCAGAGTATTGATAAATATTACTTGTTGAGATGTTAAAAGATAGTTCTTTTCATGCTTACTTATCCGCGACATCTACCACGTCTTACTCATCTGCGCAATTCAGATCTATTTCGTTTCGTGGGCCTTATCATCATCGCCATATGCTTAATTTTTACAATTTTCCTAATGTTCTCCAGTTTTGACTTTCGATTGAATATGTGCAGCCTCATTATTTTCTTCATTAATCTCACGAACGTCTTTTATATCAGTTGGACATTCCATTAAACGATTGATTTGAATTAAAAATGCCTCCAGAAAAAGAAAATACAAGGTACCACTAATGATCGAATACCAAGACGCCACATTGTTCAAAATGAAAGATAATACAAACAATCCTATAACTGAGGACCAAACCTCTTGCCTTAAACTTTGCTTGTTGCAGCGCATGCTCTAAAATACAGTGCTCATTTATTGGAATGAAGGATGTTCGCGTGTGATTTGTGCATAAAGATCTGATCTTGTCGTGAAATCTCTCTCTCAATTCTCAATGGAGAGTCAAAAGTCAAAAGTCAAAAGAAACCTTTTTGGGTCGTGGATGCTATATTATAATCAAAGCGTTAACAGCACGCAGCACACAGCAGCGATCTCTTCTGGTTGAGGTTGAAGGATTTGTGCACTCCTTGACCTCGTGCTTCTTCCTCGCCCATCCGGTTTTCCTATGCCTCTCACGTACTCGGAAGAAGAGCTCTCTTTACAACGTCTCTCACCGCATCACAAATTAAACACTCTCTCAATAAATAATCAAAATGAAACTCGCTATTGCCGCCACTCTTGCCGCCTCCGCCGCCGCCTTCGCCCCGGCTTCCAAGACCGCCTCCACTTCCGCCATCAAGGCCTTCGAGGGAGAGCTCGGTGCCCAGCCTCCTCTTGGATTCTACGATCCTCTTGGTTTGCTTGATGGTGTTGGCCAGGACCGTTTCAACCGTCTCCGCTCTGTTGAGCTCAAGCACGGACGTATTTCCATGCTTGCCATTCTTGGACACATCGTCACTACCGCTGGACTTCGTCTTCCCGGAGATATTGACTACGCCGGAACCAGTTTCGCTTCCATCCCTACTGGACTTAAGGCACTCGATGCCGTTCCCAAGGCCGGAATCATCCAGATCATCGCTTTCGTTGCTTTCTTGGAACTCTTCGTAATGAAGGATGTTACCGGAGAGGCTGAATTCGTTGGTGACTTCCGTAACGGTGCCCTTGACTTCGGATGGGATACCTTCAGCGAGGAGACCAAGCTCTCAAAGCGTGCCATCGAACTTAACAACGGACGTGCCGCCCAGATGGGAATCCTTGCCCTTATGGTTCACGAGATGCTTCCCAGCCACGATGCTTACGTCATCAACGCCATTGCCGGAGCCCCCATTGACTTCTAAATTGTCTCCCTACTGCTGATTTTTCGAGCTACGAGAAAAGAATTTTGATTAACCATGTCCTACTTTACACTAAAGAAGTGCTCAGAAGTGTTTACTGTCAAAGAGGTGTTGGCTGGGTTATTAGATTTGGGTTACTCGATCTCTAGAATAATATTTAGATAT
>Ga0213867_1000801_pt1 | contig 14079 bp, 8 predicted proteins | sample PICome_12_FD_160120 | JGI IMG/M metagenome (GOLD analysis project Ga0213867, IMG submission 160120) | Coastal seawater microbial communities near Pivers Island, North Carolina, United States - PICO540 | ecosystem: Environmental > Aquatic > Marine > Coastal | place: USA: North Carolina | collected... | reverse complement strand
GGTTGCTCAAGGTCACGGCCTGATTTGTAATCCCGTACCCTGTAAGCGATTGGAATGCGCCAGCGGTCGAGACCTTGAGCACGAACGAGTCTTGCGTTCCAACGACGTTGTAACTGTTGGTGCCGAACAAAATGTTGTTTTGAGTTACTCCGGAAACATAGATGTTGCCACCGGCATCCACCACGACATCGGTCACCTGTTGCGTGCCGATGCCGCCACCGCTGACGACCCACTTGAGGGCTCCGTTCATCCCGTCCAATTTCGCCACAAACACCTCGGCATTTGAGACGTTGATCGTGGTTCCTCCGAAATCGGTTTCTCCCGAGAAATATCCAGCCACGATGATGTCACCGGTTTGGTCCACCGCAATGGCTTGAGGAACGCTGCTATCGGTGGAAGAATTGGGTTTGGTTTGGAACCCTTTTGCCCACATCCAGTTGCCGGCCGTGTCGGTTGAGGCGATGAATGCATCAAATTGCACCGACGTTGTCAAGGAGGTTTGGCCAAAGGAAACGGGGCCGTACATGTACCCCGAAACCACGGGTTTCCCTGTGGAAGAAGCGACGTCGGTGAGGAAGGATACACCGCCTTGGCTGTGGTCCGCTCCAACCAAAAAGTTCCAGTTGCCGGTGTCATCGAGAGAGGCGAGGTAGAAATCGTTCCCGTTTGAGTAGGGCGAGCTCGGGGTGTAAGTGTGCGTACCAAAGGTCAGCGCTTGTGCTGTTGAATTGACATCACCGGCAACGAAGTATCCGGCGTCCGACGCAACGATGGCCCCGGAGAATTCATCGTGGGAGTTGGATCCGCCGCTTGCAAGGAATACTTCCGGCGTCGAGGAGCGTCCTGAGGCCGGTAAAGGTACCATTTCCTCTGCCATCACCAGAGGGGCTGGAGTTGAGGCGGTGATGAGCACGCTCAAGAGCAACAAGGTGACGAGTGCGGTGCTGGTGGCGACGGTTCGGTGGCCCATGGTACAAGGCTACCGCTCAAGGGACATCAAGGCTTGGACGGGTTGCCCCGTCTTGGCTCACTCGAGGTTGGTGTCGAGCGCCATCAAATCGCTGTCACCGGCATCGAGCACGGTGATGGTGGACACCGAAAACGGCTTTCCGCAGGCGATACCCAGTTCGCGGTTGACCATCCGGGCTCGGTGCATCGTCACTTCGGGGTGCGCAGCACGGAGCGCGTTGGTGTAGTCCTCGGGGCAGTTGGCGGCAAGAATGATCATCTTGGCTTCACCGCTTGCGCAGGCGTCTTTGGCTTGTCGTTGTCCAAACAACAGGTTTCCTGTTGCGATAGCGTTCTTCAATTGTCGGCTTAGGTCCATTTTTCTTCCTCCATTCTCCACATGTGTTTCTCATGGTTGGAACATCATTCCTCAGGGATGTAGTAGAGCGCAACGCTGCCGGTTCCCAAGGAAATGGGTTGACCGACAATGATGTTCTCTGCAACACCGGTCAAGTAGTCCTTCTCGCCGATGATACCGGCCTTGAGCAGGTGGTTCACGGTCACTTCGAAGGCAGCGCGAGCCAGGATGCTGTGCTTGGTTCCGGAGACACCGTGGCGACCGATGGCTCGTACTTCACCTTCAGAGGTCATCACGTCGGCAACCATCAACAGGTGACGGACGTCGACTTCGAGACGTGCGCCGTCAAGCGTCAGTTGCAATTCGTTGACGATGGCTTGTCGGGCAGCTTCGATGCCCAAGTAATCGTAAATCTCGATGGTGGTGTTGGTGTAGGTGCGGGAACGGTCGATGTTTTCCAATTCACTGATGCGTTGAAGGTTGCTTCCAATGGTCGAAAGGTAGTACTCACCGGTCTTGTCGTCAAGTTGCGGGTTGGCACGCTCGATACCGGGGATGCCCTTGAGGCGCATGTCACGAATCTTTTCCTCAAGTTGGAGAAGCATTGTGTACGACGGAGGGTTTTCCGCCAACTCAGCGAGGTCGTCCTCTGAGTGAACACCGGGAATGAGCGTCAACGTGGACGGGTTCTTTTCCTTGTCCGCTTGAACGAGAAGCCGGGTGGCTCGCTCCAACTTGTCCTTGACTTCAGCAGCGGTCATGTTCTTCTGCTTGAGGTTGGTTTTGTTGAGTTGAAGAACCAAGCGTCGTTGGGCGACGTCGGTTTCAAGCTTGGCGATGTTCACCGTGGTCGTCACCTCAATGGCGGCAGCCAGTTTCTTTGCAGCGGTGCCGTCTTGCTTCTGTTCTTCCTTCATTCGGATGGTCATCGTTGGCGTTTGCGGCACTTTTCGGGCGTCGACGATTTCAATGATTCGAGGAAGACCTTGGGTCACGTTGACGGTGGCCACACCTGCGTAGTGGAACGTACGCATGGTCATCTGCGTTCCCGGCTCACCGATGGATTGTGCGGTGATGATGCCGGCGGCTTCGTACGGGTCGATGCTGGCTCGGTCAAGGGCTTCAATGGCTTCACCGATGATCTTCTTTGCTTGCGGCTTGGTCAACTTCTTCTTTCCACGAGCATGGCATGCTTTGGTCAGTTCGGCCAGGATGCGGTTGGTGAAACGGGTCGAACCGGCATCTTCTGCAGCGCTTTGAAGACTGGTGTAGACAGGGTCGTCTGCAAGGGCATCCTCCAACGAACGCATTTTGCGGTCGTAATCGTAGGTTTCCATGTCGGCGACGGTCTTGGTTCGCGTGCGTCGCTTGGAAAGACGGACCTTCGTGATGGGCCCGGAGGTGTCGGCGTCGCCATCGCGTCCCTTTTGGGTGGCTGCGATGATGGTGGCGTGGATGTTGCCGGCCTGTTCCGAATCGGTTTCGCAGATTTGAGCGATGTCGTTGGCGGTCATCACCTTGACATCGTCCCACTTGCGGTCGTCGGCAAGAGCGTGGGCAAAGGTTTCCTCAATGCCCAAATCCATGAGCTTCTTCTTGGTTGCACTCTTAACGACCATCAGTTCTCACCTCCGCCGTCGTTCTCGTCGGCTTCGAATTCCCATGCCCCCATGTCCTCTTCGTCGTCGTCGCGCTCAAAGGATTCTCGGTCAACTTCAAGCCCGCCTTCGGTGCCAAGCGCAGCGTCAACGATGACGTCGATGTTGAACGGTGAACCGTGCACGCCACGTGAGGGGTCGATGCCGTCTTCGCCGTAGCTGAACTGGATGATGCGGTTTGCCGTGTTTCGGACCGAGAGCATATTGTCATCGAAGACCTTCAAGTCGTCCATGGCGTTGATCAATCGGCGTTGCATGTAACCGGATTTTGCCGTACGAACGGCCGTGTCGACCAAGGACTCACGACCAGAAACCGAGAGCATGAAGAACTCCGTTGGTTCCAATCCGCGCTTGAACGAAGAGGCGATGAAACCGCGCTCGTCCGCGCCCCGGCCACCCCGCTTGAAGTGGGGCAGGACACGTTCGTCGTAACCTCGCTCCAGGCGCTTTCCACGGACCTTTGCTTGGCCGATGGAGGCGGCCATCATGGTCAGGTTGTCCATGGACCCGCGGGCCCCGGAGATGGCCATGTTGACGGCAGCGTTCGTAGAACCGGACTTGTTGAGTTCGTCCTTAGCAATGTCACCGGCTTCTTGCTTGCCTTTGTCGAGCATTTGCATGATGTTTTCTTCCAACGTTTCCCGTTGCGTTCGTCCGGGACGTGCTTCGTAGCCTTTCCCGGTCTTTCCGAACTTTTCGAGTTCTTCGTTAACACCGTCTTGAGCGAGGGCGTTGGCTGCGTTGATGGCGGCCACGGCCTCCTCGGAGAGGTCTTCATCGTCGATACCGGTGGTGAAACCGAGCGAGGTACAAGCGGCGATGGACAGGCGGGTAAACTCGTCAAGGAAGCGCGCCCCTTGCTCGGGGCCGTTGGTTTGAACGATGGCGTCCAACAATCGCCCGTCTTCTGCACCGATGGCTCGCTTGTCAAGGGTCCCGTCAACGTTGCCGTCCTTGACCATGACCATGTCGTTGGAGCGGCTGCGGAACCGAAGGTGGATGTTGTCTGGGATGATGAGGGAGATGATGTCTTGTCCGCGGAAGGCAGGGTTGCCGTCAGCGTCCTTCACCAACTCGGGCAGTTGGCCGGTGTAGCCAATGTTCCCCAGCATCTCGAGACCGTGCACCTGGCGAATGAGCGTCCCGGGGCGGGACAGCAAGTAAGCGCCTGAAATGTGGTCGTGGATTCCACCGATCACCGCACCGCCGTAGCGGGGCGTGAGGATGTGTTCCTGGACACGCATCAAAATCTTCGCTTCGGCTCGAGCTTCTTCGGACTGAATGACGTGAAGGTTCATCTCGTCGCCGTCAAAGTCAGCGTTGTAGGGCGTACAGACCGCGAGGTTGAACCGGAACGTGTGGCCCTTCATGACACGGACTTCGTGCACCATCATCGACATGCGGTGCAACGAAGGTTGTCGGTTGAAGATGGCCACGTCGCCGTCGATGAGGTGACGCTCGACTTGGAGACCTGGCTTGGGGTTGCCGTAGCGGTCCAAGGTGGAGAGTCGGTCTTCAACACCGGTTCGCTCTTCGCCCCACTCGTCGAAGGGGCTGCCGCAGTGAGGGCAAGCCACCTCGAGGTGTTCGGGGAAGGGTTCAGGGTGAGGGTTGTCCGCTTGGGCCAACTCGTGCATCCATCGGTAGTGGAGAACGGCACGAGGGTCGTCCTCGGCGAGCTTCTTGCCCTTTTCATCGATGCCTTGGAGGTTGTTGAGGGTCGCCTCGTCGTTGACGACGTAACTCACTTCTTCTTGTTGGTCCATTCCACTGAGGGAAATTTGCTTCTGAATGACCATGCCCGGCAGGAAGTTTGGCGCCGGAAGAACCGAGTGGAGGTCGTGGCGGGTCGTGGTGTCTTCGTTGCATTCGGGGTTGTGGCAGCGGAATCCTGCGTTGATGAGGCGGCTTCGCTGGTTGATCTTGACACGTCGGCCGTCGCCGCGCACGATGTAGTTTACACCGGGGTGGACTTCGGGGCCACGCAGGATCATCTGGCGCATTTGTTCTCGGTTCCGCGTGGTCACGCGGATGGGGACCGTCAATTCCTTGGCGATCTTGGTCGGCACACCGACCTCGTTCACGCTGAGGTAGGGGTCGGGAGAAATCACGGACCGTGCACAGAAATTGACACGCTTACCGGACAGGTTGCTTCGGAAGCGACCTTCCTTCCCCTTCAGGCGCTGCGTGAGCGTCTTGAGGGTGCGGCCGGAGCGGTGCCGTGCGGGTGGAATACCGGAGGTTTGGTTGTCGAAATAGGTGGTGATGTGGTATTGGAGCAATTCCCACAGGTCCTCAACGATGAGTTGGGGGGCACCGGAGTCACGGTTCTCACGCAGACGTTGGTTGATGCGAAGAACGTCAACCAATTTGTGCGTCAAGTCGTCTTCCGAACGGTCGCCGCTGTCCAGAGTAATGGAGGGGCGGACCGTGATCGGGGGTACGGGAAGCACCTTCAGGACCACCCACTCGGGACGGTTTTGTTTGTCCATGCCGATGAAAATCAGGTGTTCCGGAGGGATGCTGCTGAGCCACTCACGGACATCGCGAGGGTTGAGTTTCCGCTCGGTGTTGTCGTGCTTTTCCTTGAACGTCGTTGGTTTGTCGAGGATGATTTTTCCTTGGGACGAGCCGCAGTGCATGCACACCTTTCGCTTGGTGCCCGAGGTGACCTTTTCCACTTCCTTGATGATCTTCGAGAACTCCGTGGAACCAACACCGTGCTTGGTGATGACGTCGCGAATTCGGTTTCGGTAGAAATCCTGCTCGGTTTGCTCGGGGTTTGAACCGGGAGAAGTGCCCGCTTCGCTGTGAAGCAAGATGTTGCTGCACTCGTTGCACGTTGCCTTGAGAGCGGTCTTGATGAGGTTCACGAAACCGATGTGGATGACGGGCAGTTCCAGTTGGATGTGCCCGAAGTGACCGGGTGAGTCTTGGTACTGACAGTTGTCCGTCGGGCAGAGAAGACCGGGTTCGATAACACCCATGTGCGGGTCCATCAGACCCTGCTTGTAGGCGTGCCCGTCGTCCTTGTAGGTGTCTGCCGTCTTGACTTCAACAGCGGACATCTTGCGGATTTCCAACGGGTCCATCAAACCAAATCGAATCTGGGCGATTCGCTTGGGGATCATCGTGCTTTTTCGGCTCATTTTCGGTCCTCCAGTTCAAGACGCATGGCCACACCTAAACTCTTCATTTCGTCCAGGAGCAGCTTGAATGCATAGGATGTTTGCACCTTGTAGACTTCAGCGCCATCGCCGTGGATGGGGCTGACGTAGGTGCCACGCTTGGGGTCGTACCAGGCGATGTGACCGGACTGAGCGCAAACGTACATGTCGATACCGTCCGATTCATCGAGCAATCGGTCCTTGATGACCATCGATGCGCCGTGTGCAATCAAACAGTCTCGCTCCATCTCACCAAACCGCAGACCGCCTTGTCGGGCTCGTCCTTCGGTGGGTTGGCGGGTCAAGATTTGGACTCGACCGCGGGAACGGGCGTGGATCTTGGAACTCACCAAGTGGTGCAAACGCTGGTAGAAGATGCATCCAACGAAGATTTCGGCAGGGTAACTCTCGCCGGTCTCACCGTTGATCATCATCTCACGGCCGGTGTGAGCCAAGCCGTTTCGGACGAGGCCGTCGCGCAGACTCGACTCTTTCTCGCCTCGGAAGGCCGTTCCGTCAATGCGGCGTCCTTCCATGGCGCCGACCTTGCCGCCGATCATCTCGAGAACGTGGGCGACGGTCATCCGGGAAGGAATGGCGTGCGGGTTGATGATGAGGTCAGGAACGACACCGTCGGGGGTGAAGGGCATGTCCTCTTGTTCCACCAAGCGTCCAATAACGCCCTTTTGACCGTGGCGAGAAGCGAACTTATCGCCGACTTCGGGGACTTTGTGGCTTCGGACCATGACACGAACCAAGCGGCCGGAATCGAGGGATTCCGTGACGTAGACGTTGTCGACCCATCCTTTCTCACCGTGGCGAACGAGCATGGAGGATTCTCGGCGTTCTTGAGCCATCAAGAAGTGGCCACCGGAGGACTCTTCCAAGAAGCGAGGTGGGCTGGTCTTTCCAACCAACACGTCGCCGCCTTCCAACTGAGATTCGGGGACGGGCAAGCCGTCGGCTTCAAGGTGGAGGTACGCATCCGGTGTCTTCAGGCCCTTGATCTCCTGCTTGGAAGTGCCGGGCTTTTCGATTTCTTCAACCTGACCGCCAGGGAACCGTCGGCGTTCAGCGTTGTAGGTTCGGTTGAAGGTTGAGCGGCCCAGTGCGCGGTCGATGGAGCCCTTGTTCATGATGACGGCGTCTTGCATGTTGTAGCCGTGAAGCGACATGATGGCGACGATGAAGTTCTGTCCACCCGGTCGGTCGTCAAAGTGGGTCGTTTCCATGGCTCGCGTCTTGGTGATGGAGCGCTGAGGGTAGTGGAGGATGTGGGCCCGGGTGTCCGGTCGCATGCGGTAGTTCGCGCTGGGAAGGCCCAAGGATTGCTTGACCATGGCCGTTCCACCGGTGACACGTGGCGTGGAGTTGTGCTCCGGGTAGGGGATGAGGGATGCGCAAACGCCCAAGACGAGTTGCGGGTCGATCTCACAGTGCGTGTGTTCGTCGGTGTAGAGCAGCGGCACTTCGAACGTGGTCGTCTCGACCTTTCCGTTGGGCATGCTGACCTTGGCCTGCAAGGCGGCAACAGTTGAGCGTGGTTCTCCAAGGTTCATCCATTCCACGTCTTCGTACTTGACGACGCGGCCTGCCAAACCGGCGGAGTCGCCTTCGGGCACGGTTTCGGGTAGCACGAACGGGCGAGGGGCGATGTAGAGGTCTTCTTCCTCTTCAGCGTCAACCCATTCCACGACGCCTTCGATGACGAGTTGGCGGAAGTTCATCTCGCCACTTGCAAGTTTTGCAAGATGTTCGTGGGTCAGGCGGGGGGCACCGTCGTAAAGGATGAGCAAGGGTCGTAGAATTCGTCCCTTGTCGGTGTTGATGAAGATGTCCTTGTTGTCCACATCGTGGCGAATGGAAACTTCCGAGGGGATGACGCCGCGGCGGCGGGACGACTTGAAGTGGTCGACCAGCTTGCTTCCACGCTTGTGAATCCCGTAGATGTCACCGTTCACGTGGACGCGGTCACCATCGGTCCAATCATCGGGTTGGTAGACGTCAAGTTCGTCAAGGCGCTCGCGGATTTCCACTTCGTTGATGTCCTCGGAGATGTCGATCATCTGGGCGGCGTTCTTCACCAGGCCGCAGTTCTGGCCTTCCGGCGTTTCGTTGGGGCAGAGTCGGCCCCACTGCGTGGGGTGAAGGTCACGTGCTTCGAAATGCGGTTGACTGCGCACGAGAGGGGAGGTCACGCGACGCATGTGCGAGAGCGCAGCTAGGTAGGTCGTTCGGTCGAGCAGTTGGCTGACACCGGAACGGCCACCGACCCAGTTGCCGGTTGCGAGGGCGTGCATGATCTTCGACGTGAGGACATCCGGGCGCAGGCACGACGTGATTTTCAGCTCACGCTTGCGGTTGTGATGGCGCTCAAGTTGGTACTTCAAGTCTCGAGCGAGTTGTCCAGCGGAGACTCGGAAGAGGTCTTCGATGAGGTCGCCGGCGAGGCGAACACGCTTGTTGGCGTAGTGGTCCTTGTCGTTCGGGTCTCGGCCTTCGATGGCCATTTCCAAAACTTGGCGAACGATTCGACCGAGGTAAATGGCCTTCTTCTCGCGGTCTGCGGCTTGGTCGCCCAGGTGGGGGAGAAGTTCGCGGTCAAGCAACTGGTTGACGCGTGCCTCTCGGTATTCTTTTTGCTGACCAGCGGCGAATTTCTTTTCGAGCCACTGGTGGCTTTCCTCGGTCGTCACGACTTTGTATTCCTCGTTATCGTTGACCTCGTTGATGTTGGCAACGATGAACTTGAACGAATCGGTGTTGCCGGCGATGGCTTGGAAGATTTGCTGGTCGTTTTCAACGCCGAGGGCTCGCATGAGCAAAACAACAGGGATGGCGGTGGTTCCAGCCGTGCTGATCTTGACCATGAGCATGCCGTCACGGCGCTTCTCAACAGTCAGGGGTTTTCGCATGCCGTCCTTTTGGGAGAAAATCTTGGCGACTTCGGTTTGCTTGGCATAACGCTTGTTGATTTCGACCGTCACGCGGTTTGGTGCGAGGTCTTCCATCGAAATCAGGACGCGCTCGGTACCGTTGATGATGAAGTAGCCACCGGGGTCAAGAGGGTCTTCGCCCTTCTTGCGCAGGAGGTCGTGCCACGTGCCCTTGTCCTCTGCTGAGGTGGTAGGGGCGAGCACGCGGTCACCGGCGATGTGTTTGGGGTGAAGGTTGCACCGTTCGGACCGGACCATGATGGGCATCGAACCGACGGGGACACCGGCTTCGGTGGGTGAGGGCACGCCGTTTCGCTTGATGGTGAAGTCGATGGTAACGGGGGACATGTAGGTCAACTTGCGCAGGCGGCACTCCATTGGCGTCGATGGGTTGAGGGCACCGTTGGCTTCTTTGACCGTTGGTTGCCCAAGTTTGACGTTCTTGAGTCGGATGACGATGTCCTGGTCGTGGACGTCGAGTTTGATGTAACCGCCTTCATCGTCGTCAAAGTCCTCGTCGGTTCCAACGCGGATGTTGCGGATGATGCGTTCCATTCGAGAGATGGTGTTCTCCGATGCGGGGATACAGTCGTTGTATGATGCGAGTTGGTGGTTGACCAGGCTGCGTTCTTTGAAAAATGCTTGAATGATTTCCTGCATGATGTTTCTCTCCTTCAGTTCCCCTCGACGATGAGTCGGTATGCGATCGTTCGACCCGCTGATGGGGATTGGCGAACGACTTTCAGAACGCGGTCGGCAATCCAGCCTGCTGCGAGCGGTTTGTAATCGGGGTCTGCCAGACTTGCGGCAGCATCTTTTGCTTCTTCAGTTTCCTTGATGACTTGGACCACGGGGTCGGTGATCAGAATCTTCGGGAGCAGCTCTTTGGCGAGACGCTCCTCGCCCGTTTCGGGGTCAAGTTGCATCATCTGCCACGGAGCGAGTTCTTCCATTTCGATGGCGAGTTGTGCGTCGGGGGAAATGTTGGCGTCACCGACGAGTTCCTGGTGAGGCACCAGTTCGTGGTTCAAGGCGTTGAATCGGGAAGTGATTTCAGGGCGATCGAGGTCGTCGATGGCCTTTGCACGAATGGTAATTTTCGTGCTTTTCTTTGCTGCACGTCGTCGAGAGCCCTGTTCGGCGATGATGTTCATGGTGTTGATGAACTCCTCGGCGTCTTTTGAGATGCCCAGCGTCGAAGCCACCTCATCGTGGCTCATGTTCTTGATGTCGGTCATGTTTCGGTCGGTGGCGAGTTTGTGAGCGTACTCGTCAGAGACGCCGAGTTCCATCAACCGCTTTTTCGTTGCACTTTTTACGACCATTTTTACACCCCGGATCGCCCACCCACACGGAGCCTGCAGCCCAATCAGGCGGGCCCGACGGGGTTCGAACCCGCGACCATCGGATTAAAAGTCCGACGCTCTACCTGACTGAGCTACAGGCCCAATGTAGCAACTTGGGCTTTTGGTCCGACCTTCATGGTGTTCTTATACATTTCGTGAGGGTGGTGAGCAAGGCTCTACGGGGTTGCCTTGACATTAGATGACAACTCCCGGCAATTAAACGCCTGCATTTCATCCAAAAAAGAGGATTCTGCGAACCGGAGCACGCATAACATCATGAGGAACCGACCACCGCGGCGGTGTGTGGAGTCAACGCCTCCCTTTGATCGGCAGCACGCCGAGCGCGAGGTCGAGCACTTGGGTCAGCCCGCCCAAGCGGTCATTTGGGTCGACCCTTCAGGTGCAGAATTCAACATTCCTGTCCCGCCCACGGTCTATCCACCTCGAGAAGACACGGACCTGCTCGCTCGGGTTTTGGGTCAACTCTTTCCTCGGCCGGGCAGCACCTGGCTGGAAATTGGATGCGGAAGTGGGATTCTCTCCCTCTATGCTGCTCGAAACGGCTGTCGGGTAACGGCGTGCGACATCAACCCGTTTGCGGTGGCGGCGACACGACGTTTGCTCAAATCAAACGGACTGCGCGGCGATGTGTTTGAGGGGGGTCCCGGTCCAAGCACCGACGGCCAACTTGGGCAATGGGGGGGAGACCGGCTTTACGACACGGTGGTCTGGAACCTCCCTTACTTGCCCACTCAAGACGAAAACGCACCGCATCTTGGCCCGTTGGAAGAAGCCGCTCTGATCGATACCGATAGCACAGGGTTGTACGCCCGCTTCCTCAAGATGGTTGAGAAAGGTCGTTTGCTCCACGCCAAAGGTATCGCGTACCTCACCGTTTCTTCATCCCATATCGGCGAGACGGCCTGCGAACGAGCATGGTCTGCTGGCCTCGCAGCCCGCATCGTTGCGGTACAGACCTTTCCAGACGGAGAGCGCCTGTCGGTGGTTCAGATTTGGCGACCCTATCCCGAGGCGGAAGGAATGGTGGTTGAGCGTGTTTCCAGCACAAACACCTCCCTGCTCAACATGGACGTACCCGTTGGTACAAGCCTACGGGCCACCCATCAAACCGAAGGGCGAGGCCAGAGGGGTCGAAGCTGGTCCTCGGTCGAGGGCGCCTTCATGACGTCGTGGAAATTGGATGCCTCGCCCTCATCGCTCTCGGCCACGCAGGGACAGGTTCGGCTCGGTGCGGGAATGGCTCGACTTTTCCAATATCTTCGTGGACCCGGAAATCCACCGAACATTTGCATGAAATGGCCCAACGACCTGTACATTCTCAAGGGCGAAGACGGTTGGAAGAAGGGCGGTGGTGTCCTCATGGAGGGGGCAACACGGGGAAGGAACACTTCGGTGGTGGTCGGTGTGGGGTTGAACCTTGACGTGCCGCACGATTTTGATTTTGCAGGGCTTTCCTCGCTGGGTCTCCAACCCTCGCTTGGTGGACTTTTTACCATGATCAACGCCGTGATTGCTTCGGTGTTTGAGAACCATGGTTTGGGGCAATGTCCCGAGGAACATGAAGCGGTTGAACGCCAAGTTCGCCGGGGGGATTCACTTCTCGGACCGGTTATCTATAGAGGTGGTCAAAAAGCGGTCAAAGGGTTAACTTCCACGGGAGAACTTCTGTTCGAGGACGGTGCGGTGGTCAACGACGGGAACCTCTTGACGTGGTTAAACATCTAACTCGGCATCCACGGCATCGGTGGCTTCGTCACCTTCCATGGTCGCCTTTCTCTGGTAGAGGCCAAACGCCAAAAAGAACGCTCCGAGGGGGAAGGGGAGAAGGTCGATCATCAACTTCCGCTCGATGTCAACCCCCAAGGTTGAGGCTACACCCTTCGTGTCGACTTCGTAGGTGTAGTAGCCGCCTTCGTCGGCTTCAAACGAGCGCTTGGCGGATTCGCCTTTGGCGAGAACGATGGATTCGGCGCTCAAGATGTTGTCGTTTTCATCGTAAAACACCAACCTCGCCGTGGTTTCGTTCTCGACTTCAAGGGTGACCGTGATCGCATCACCTTTCATCATTGAGGCGCCGTTGGCGTAGGGCTCGCTCCCTTCTTCAATCAAGATTGGCGAGACCCATGCGTGCATGAAAAGCGCACCCAGCAACAGGGTGGTTCCCGTGAGTATGAACACCTCGTTCATCTTCATCTTTGGAGCCGTTCCACCGCCTGCCATGGTCGGGTGGGGGAGGCTGATGCTCTTCATTGTCTCGGCATGTTCCCACGACGATTACCCGCACGCGAGCGCGATGTTCAGTTCCGTTTTGGTTTCGGGAGGCCAAGCCGTTCTCTCACCAGACGAATTTTTCCGCTTGATGTCAAGGTGGAAATCCCGAGCGTATCCAATGACCCTTCATCGCCGATCAAGACCCGAAGATGTGGATAGGCGGAGAGTGGTGTCCGAACGATGCCCAATCCAGCCCCTTCTTCGAGGTCGGCAACCGCCGGGGTGACGGTGCGTTCGTGTCCTTTTCGAGTGGATGGAACGAAATCCATGAGGCGAAGGTTGGGCTCACCGAGCGATGTTTTGAGTTCCTCAACCCGCGCTTCGGCTTTCTCTCGGTTGTTTATCGTGGGTGAGAACACCACGCCGACCCAACGCCGCTTCCCTCGAAGTGCCTTCGTCAACCGTTTGGCCACGACCTTCCGAGGCCTCCATTCTTCATCATGTTTCACCTTGGACGACCATAGCCTCAAAACGGTTCGCATCCACGAATTGGTATGGGCGAGGCCGTTGCAGAAGGCGATGGAACAACCGACGACCCTGTTGTTCCGTCAAACCTCGAAGAGGACGCCTCGCTCCTTGGCCTCCTGCGCGTTCTCCTTCATCCTCGCACCCTCCCTCATGTTGCCCTGTTGGGGGCTTTGGGGGTGTTGTTGCACCTTTTGGCGGGTGGAGGCAACGAGACGTTGAGCTCCATCGGTTACCTCTCGCTGGCGGGAGGATACGGTTTCACGGCGCTCCTCACGCCCTTTGGACCGGTGAAACGTTGGACGACGCTTGATGGTGAGCAAGCCCACGGGTCTGCGCTCAAACGCTTCCTCACGTCGTTTCGGATTTGCGTTTTCCCGTTGGTCATGGCCGGTTTGGCCGGCTTCCTTCTTCTCCTTCTTCTTGGGGAAAACGGGTTGCTTGGTGACCAAACGGATGTTTTGCCGTTGGCCCTAGCCGCCTGTTTTGTTCTTTGGGCCGTTCTCCAGGGTCGCAGTTTCTCACGGTGGTTAAACGCCGCCATTCCGTCAAAGGGGACGGACGATGAACAGCGTTACCGAGGTGGGACGGTACGTTCGTCATTGGCCATATTTTTGGTCCTTTTGACCGTCGTCTTCGCCCTGCTCGTGGCCTTTGAAGCCATTGCAGGCAACAACGCTGATGCGATGGGTGTCGTTGCCTCAAACATCGTCTTCATCGCCGTGTTTGCTGGTGTGTTTTTCTTGGCGTGGCGCAGGACCCACTCCGAGCGAATGGCCGCATCCTCCTCCGCTCACGTCCACGGGTTTGCTGTGCGTTGGATGTTGGTGAGCCAAGCCTTCGTCTCCTGGCACCTTCTCACGGTTTGGCGTCATTGGGCTCTTGCACCCCAGCAAGGAATGCTCTTGG
>Ga0213867_1000800_pt1 | contig 14092 bp, 19 predicted proteins | sample PICome_12_FD_160120 | JGI IMG/M metagenome (GOLD analysis project Ga0213867, IMG submission 160120) | Coastal seawater microbial communities near Pivers Island, North Carolina, United States - PICO540 | ecosystem: Environmental > Aquatic > Marine > Coastal | place: USA: North Carolina... | reverse complement strand
ACACTACAATTACACACGAAGGTTACTTTGACGACAAGGGCAAGCCTGTTTTAGATAAAAAAACAAAAGAACCTAAGCCTGCGCCTGAGCCTGAATTTATGCTGTTTGAAAAATGTATGAGAGGAGACACTAGTGATAACGTTTTTAGTGCTTACCCTGGTGTTCGCAAGAAAGGCACAAAGAACAAAGTAGGTTTGTTAGAAGCATTTGCTGATAAAGATAAAAAAGGTTATAATTGGAACAATATGATGTTACAACGCTGGACCGATCACAACGGTGAAGAACATCGTGTACTAGACGATTATACACGCAACGTTACGCTTTGTGATTTGACTGCTCAACCTACAGAAATTAGAGAGATAATTAATAATACAATTCAAGATGTACAGCCTAAAGAGATAACACAAGTTGGTATGCGTCTTATGAAATTTTGTGCTAAATGGGACATGCAACGTATTGCTGACCAGGCGGCATCATATGCTACACCTTTACAAGCGAGATACCCTAAATGATTACTGCAAAACCTGTTCTAAAAGATAAATTCTGGATTGTTGAAAACAATGGTGAAAAAATGGGCACCCTTAGCTGGAATGATGACCGTTACCTGTTTACTAGCAATGCAGAAACTTGTTTTTTTGATAACAAAAGACAAATTAAGAAAAAGTTTGGTATGGAGTTTATCTTTACTGATGCAGCTGACAGATTGCCTGTTGATACTAACCAACAATACAAGATACATAATTATCCTACAAGTGTTAAGCCATACAATGAAATGTATGACATACAGCGCAAACTACCTTTATTTACAAAGAGTGCTAAGTCGAAAAGTCTCTACTGTGCAGGATACTATATTATCCACTTTGATAAGGGTTGGGTTAAATCATTCTGTCCTAAATTAATTACTGTAGAACGGTATGAAACGAAAGGTCCTTTTAAGACAGAAATCGAAATGAGGCAGGAATTAAGTCGTGCAACCAATTAATACACTTCCGTTACAACAATTTATTACACAAGTTAAAAATGCTGATGCAAGTAAAGCAAAAGAAGTCAAGATAAATATAGAGCAAGCAAAAAATCTTGCATTTACTTTAGGAATTGTAATGTCTAGGTTGCAGGGAGATCTAGAGAAATTAGTTTGCGAAAACAATAATAATACAGACGAAGTTATTAAAGTAGAACTCAATGGCGGAAATGATTGGAATTAAATGTTAGAATCTTGGCAAGGTAATGATTTAAATAATTTTATAGCAGGATGGTATATAGATAAAAATTTATGCGATGAAATTGTAGATTATTTTAACAAAAATCCTGATATATTCAAATACGACGATTACGTATTTTGTAGTGTCACTCCTATACACGCTTTACCTAAAGATTTGTTAGATGCTTACACCATTCAAATGTTCCAGGTAATAGAAAAATATAAAGAAAAATATAAATGGAGTTACGAAGATCTTGTACCGTGGCATATGACGCCACCTATGTTTCACAAATACATGCCAGGAGAATCATTTTCAAGACCACATTGTGAAAATGACGGATCAACAGATCCTGAAGTTGAGCCTAGACACCTTAGTTTAATGACATACTTTTGCGATATCGAAGATGGTGGCGGAACATATTTTTATAATCAAGATCTAACAACACCTTCTGAAAAAGGTTTAACAATTCTTTTTCCTGCACATTGGACTCATAGGCATAGAGGAATGCCCTCCGATACTACTATTAAGTATATAACAACATCTTTTGCTAAATTTGTGCGTTAAATAAAATACGTATATTATAAAAAAGAGATAAATATATGCGTAGTTAATAATAAGGATACGCATATGAGTAGGCCAAAGCCAAATGTTCTTTTAGAATATATAAACAATAAAACATACAAAAGCGAGCAAGTTTTAGAAGCAGAAGCCATTTGGGCTGTGTTTTATCAAGGAAAGCCATTTAATCTTAAAAGTGCAAATGCTATTACTAATTATCCTGGTCCTAAATATAAAAAAGTAAGTTTTTCTAATCCTGGACATGCATTTAATCTTGCAAAAAAATTAAATGAAATGTTTAAAAGTAAGGAATTTACAGTTGTAAAATTAACAGATGGTCAAGAAGTGGCTGAATGAATTGGAAAGAAACATACACAAAGGTATTTCTAAAAGAATTAGGCAAAAGTACAAATGACCAAAGCGTTAAAGAGTACATGCCTTTGTGGTGGCAAAATACTCGTACAAAAGATAACGGAGGATTGCGTCTTACAGAGGCAGGATACGATGTTTTGATGCAAATAGAATTAGCTACTTACGATATACCTTATCCAAAAGATATGTCAATTACTCCGCAAATTGCTATTTTTTTAGACCAATTTATAGATTGTCCTTACTATCTCACTCCTAGAAGTATAACAGTGACTGGCCAAAAGAAAGCTGTTGAACTTTCATTATTTGCCGGTGATTTACGTAAATATGGCTTACAAAAAGCAATGACTAGACAAAAGAAAAATCAAAAAAATTTGTAAGTGTTTGATTTTTAAAGTATTCTTTTTTTAATTTTTACTTGACATTTACTGTAAAGATGCTATTATATATACATAGTTAGAAATTAGCACTGAAAACTAGAAGGAATACATTATGGAAGCTACAGCAACACGTACAGTCACTCCAAACGGCGCAAAAGCAAGTATTAGACATGCTCTTAAGAAGCAACGTCCAATCTTTCTGTGGGGTCCTCCGGGTATTGGTAAAAGTGACATTGTAAAACAGATTACCGAAGGGCTAGGTAATTCACATCTAATTGATATCCGATTATCACTTTGGGAGCCTACTGATATTAAAGGTATTCCATATTTTGATAGTAATTCTGGTACTATGGTGTGGGGTGCTCCTTCAGAACTTCCAGACGAAGAGTTTGCAAAACAATATGATAACATTGTTCTTTTCCTAGACGAAATGAACTCTGCGGCACCTAGTGTACAGGCAGCGGCTTATCAGCTTATTCTTAATCGCAAGGTCGGTACTTACAAACTGCCCGACAATGTTATGATTGTAGCGGCTGGTAACCGTGACGCTGACAAAGGTGTTACTTATCGTATGCCGGCACCGTTGGCTAACCGTTTTGTTCACTTAGAACTTGCAGTTGATTTTGATGATTGGTTTTCATGGGCTGCTGATAACCGTATACATAACGATGTTTTAGGATACTTAACTTTTAGTAAAAAAGATCTTTATGACTTTGATCCTAAGTCTCCTAGCCGTTCTTTTGCAACGCCTCGTTCGTGGGCGTTTGTATCAGAACTGTTAGATGATGACATTGATGAGAATACCACTACAGATCTTGTAGCTGGTTCGGTAGGCGAAGGCTTGGCTGTCAAGTTTATGGCGCACCGCAAGGTTGCTGCTAGTATGCCTAATCCTACTGATATACTTGCAGGAAAAGTAAAAGAGATGCAGGCAAAAGAAATCAGTGCTATGTATTCCTTAACTGTATCTCTTTGCTACGAGTTGAAAGAAGCGTCAGACAAAAATGATAAGAAGTTTGATGAAAAAGTCAACAATTTCTTGCAGTTTGCAATGGATAACTTTGAAACTGAGTTAGTTGTTATGGGTATTAAACTTGCACTAACACAATATTCGTTACCCATTGATCCGGACGAGGTTGCTTGCTTTGACGAGTTCCACGAAAGGTTCGGAAAATACATTAAGGCTGCTCAAACAGTCCATTAATGATACAGAAAGAACGGTCTCTTTTGAGGTCGTTCTTTCTTTTTTATGGTTGACAAATCTTGTAAATATTGCTATAATATATACATAAGTTACAGTAAAGGGCAAACAAAATGCAAAATACAAACGTAATATACAATGTTGAAGGCAAAAAGCGTTGGCAACCAGATCCTAATATTTCAAAAGAAGATCTAGAAACAATGCGTGTAGAGGTGCTAGATCGAATTATTGTTGCACGTATAGGCTTGCTTTTGCGGCATCCGTTTTTTGGTAACATGGCTACACGACTACGTATTGTAGAGGGCGACGACTGGCTAGGCACTGCCGCAGTCGACGGACGTAATTTGTACTTCAATACGCAATTTTTTAATGCAATGTCTAACAAAGAAATCGAGTTTGTTATTGCACATGAAATTTTGCATTGTGTTTTTGACCATCTTGTTCGTAGAGATGATCGCAATCCAATGATATGGAATATTGCGGCAGACTACATTGTCAATAACTTACTTGTCCGAGATAGAATTGGCGAAATGCCAAAGCTAGTTGATTGCTTCCAAGATTTCAAATACGATAATTGGTCTTCTGAAGAAGTGTACGAAGACATTTTCCAAAAGTATGATGAACAAGAATTAGAAGCATTGGGCGAACTATTAGATGAACACGTCGACTGGGAAGGTGATGACGAAGGCAGCGGTAGCAATGATTCTAACAATAACGAATCAAAAGAAGGCAAAGGCAAGCGTCCAACTTATTCTAAAGAAGAACTTAAAAAAATACGTGATGAAATCAAAGAAAGCATGTTAAATGCGGCACAAAGTGCAGGTGCAGGAAATACACCTGCAGGTGTACAGCGTATTATCAAAGATCTTACAGAACCTAAAATGAATTGGCGTCAATTACTGCGCCAGCAAATTCAAAGCACAATAAAAAGCGATTTTACATTTTGTAAGCCTTCACGTAGATCACAAATGACAGGTGCTATACTTCCTGGTATGAATGTTGAAAACACCATTGACATTTGTGTAAGTATAGATATGAGTGGTTCTATAGGTAACTCACAAGCAAAAGACTTCTTAGGCGAAGTCAAAGGTATTATGGAAGAATTTAAAGACTATAATATTAAAGTATGGTGCTTTGATACTGCTGTTTATAACGAAAAAGATTTTACGTCAGACAACGGTGAGCTTATTGAAGATTACGAAGTTATCGGTGGTGGTGGTACCGATTTCATGGCTAACTGGAATTACATGAAGGAAAATGACATTGTGCCTAAAAAGTTCATCATGTTTACAGACGGTTACACTTGGGATTCTTGGGGCGATGAAGATTACTGCGATACTATTTTTATAATTCATAGTAATCATGACAAAAACATTCAAGCGCCATTTGGTCAGACGGCACATTATGAATTTGCGGCATAGTATGTTAAAAGACAAAAAAGTAAATCCATTAGAAGTTTTTAATGTAAGAAGGTTATCTCATCCGCCTTCTTACTTTGAATACGTTAATGTTTCTCTTTCTTACAATTTAGAAGAATCTATTTGTAAGTGGATTAAAAGTCATTTAAAAAATAGATTCTTTGTTGGCAAAAATGTAGTTTTAGACACAGATAATAAATTAACACAAGTCCTTACAATAGGGTTTGAAGATGGCAAAGACATGAGTTATTTCATGTTAGCTTGTCCACATTTGAAGTACAAATAAATAAAGTGCGCATATATACTATAACAAGGAGATAATTATGAGCGAAGAACAAACCACTGCTGAAGTAACCGAAACACCAGTTGCACCTGAACAAGAAGCACCTCAGGCACCTGATCTTACAGTTACTGATTTGCAGGCGCTAAAAAGTATTATTGATGTTGCTAGCCAACGTGGTGCATTTAAGCCTAACGAAATGATGACAGTTGGACAAACTTATAATAAGCTAGAAGCTTTTTTAGGTGCAGTAACAGCGAATCAACCGCAACAAGGAGCATAAAATGTTAAAACACGTAGGACGAATGGTCCAAACAAAAAGACGAGTAGTAGTTGCATATAAGGTGTTACCTAATGATCCAGATAATTGTGTTGTTGTAACTACTGAAAATTTAGAAGCAGGCGATCATGATACACTAATTAAACTAGTAGAATCTCCTGCAGGGCAGGAAGCAGATGATTTAGCTACTGTGATGGCCAGAACTGCACTTCCTGATGGTAGTACTATGTTGGCTAGATTTCATAAGACAGGTAAAATGATAAAGGTACCAACTAATAGTGTTGAAATGATTCCAAATTCAAATACAACTATTTTATTATCTGATTTGAATGAAGCAATTGCACAACAGAAAGGTGTTTCAGTTTCTGATTTAGCAATTGAAAATACGTCAGGTGGTACTTTAGCATCAGTTAATGAGATGCCGCAGACAACTACAGAGACTGCTGCTACAAATGATGTGTTAACCGACGAAGCACTTGCTGCAAAATATAGATCGGATGCTGATAGGCTATACAAAGAAGCAAAGCAGTTAAGAGATATGGCTGAAGAATTAGTACCTACTAAGAAGAAAACAAAAGTGAAGTCAACTACAAGTGCCTAAACAATCTGGAAAATTGCCGCCTGAAGTAATTCAACACTGGCCAGAAATTTTTGCAGATGTTGAAATTAAAGCCGTTCCTATACAATACATTCATAGTGTACATGTACATTTTTTAGACGGTAAAGTATGGGAAATAAACGTTGATCCAATTGATGATAAAGAGCAAGTAAATATCGAAGAAATCGAAAATAGTTTAGAACAATTTTTTTCTGAATATGATGATTCTATTAAACACGTTGATTTTAGACTTAATACTGATAAAGTAGTAAAAGATGTAAAAGAACGAACAAAAACTTTTATGAAGAAACGGCAATAAGATATTTGACAAATTGCATAAATACTACTAACAAGAAGATATTTCCAGGAGTATAACAAGATGGCACTACGTTTAAGACGAGGCACTGAAGCAGAACGTCAAGCTCTAGTAACACCTTTAGCAGAAGGTGAACTAATATATGTAACTGATACTGGCAAACTTTTTATCGGTGACGGCGTTGAAACCGGTGGAGTTGAAGTTGTCGGTGGTGGCGGCGGTGGCGGTGGTGCTACTACGCTAAATCAATTAACTGATACAGATTTGCTAGGTTATGCAGACGGTGACGTGCTTACTTATGTAGGTGCTTCAAACAAATGGGAACCTATACCAATTCCAGGTGCAAGTCCAATTGGAATGAACGATCTTACTGATGTTCAGATTGCGGGTGATCTTAATGCTTTAGATATTTTGTTGTTTGACGGATTTAACTTTATTCCTGTATCAGTCAATTCAATCTTCCAAGAACAACAAAACTATAGAATTAACGTTATAGGCGATGACTCAACTATATTAGTAGATGGTGATCGTGGAGAGTTTAATGGTACACTAAACGGTAATGTTAACGGTACTTTGATTGGAAATGCGCAAAATATAGGTGGCGATGTTCTAATAGATGCTACAAATAGCACATTATCAAACACTGATTTATTTTTAGACGGTAATAGTATTAAACCACTAGTGTCTGATCATGTATCTATTGACACTACTCTTACTATACAGAAAGGATACGGTGTAAGTAATAATCCTGACCTTGCTACCCAATTTGTAATTGAAAGTTATAGAGGCACTGACGTATCACCGTTAGCTGTACAATCAGGTGACTATATTTCTGCAATAGCGTTTTCAGCATATGATGGAAGTATTGTCAAACCAAAAGTGCAATTAACTACAGAAATTGATACTGTTACAGGGCTTAATGCACTACCCGGAAAGCTACTTATTAATACACATGATTACGATGGCGGATATAATATAGCTGCTTCGTTTGATTCTAGAGGCACATTTGAAGCACCTACGTTAAAAGTTACACCATATGCTAACGCAACTGATAGAGACGCAGCTATTCCGTCGCCTGAGGCAGGTATGATAGTGTACTTAACAGACACAAATAAACATCAAGGTTATAACGGAACTACTTGGAACGATTTCTATTAATCCAAAAGTTTAATTATTTTAATAATCCTCTGATATATAATATGTCAGGGGATTTTTTATGAAGATTTTATTAACAGGCTCCAGCGGATTTATTGGCCAACATCTAACTCCACGTTTAGAAAACGATCATACATTACACCATTTACAAAGTGACTTATTAGATTTCGATAGTGTTCAGCAAGAAGTTGACTGTATTAAGCCTGACATAATTGTACACTTAGCAGCTCGTACAGAAGTTGAAAATAGTTTTTATGAACAAATTACATTTAGTCAAATTAACTACGTAGGCACAGTAAACTTAATAGAAGCTGCTAGTAAAGTAAAAAATTTAAAAAACTTTGTGTTTGCAAGCACTATGGAAGTTTACGGATGGCAACCTATAAGTGACGAAGTACGTGACAACGTTACACCTAAAAAGTTTATAGCATTTGACGAAAATACTACTCCTAATCCAAATGCACCGTATGCTGTTGCAAAATACGGTTGTGAAAAGTATCTTGAATATGCACATAGAAGTTTAGGATTGCCATTTACTGCAATACGTCAAACTAACAGTTACGGACGCAAGGACAATGACTTCTTTGTGACAGAACAGATTATTACACAGATGATTAAAAATCCTAAACGTATTGAACTAGGATATGCAGAACCATATCGTAACTTTATCTTTATTGAAGATTTGTTGGATGCATGGTGTACAGTTATTAACAACCCTAGCAAAGTAAATAACGGTTATATCTTTACAATTGGTCCTGACAATCCTATTAAGATTAAAGATTATGTTAATATGATTGCTGATAAAATTAGTTGGACAGGTGAAGTTGTTTGGGATACCAAACCAATAAGACCTGGAGAAATTTATTGGTTAAACAGTAATCACAGACTAATAACTAGTATCACAGGCTGGGAACCTAAAGTAAGTTTAGACGACGGTTTAGATTATACTATAAATGTTTGGAATAATATACTAGGAAAGCAACCAGTCAATAACATTTTTCGTCTGAACTAAGTAATTAGATTTTTCTGTCCCTTTATTCCACTCAACTTTAGACAGATTTAAATAACCAGACTTGTTGATATTATTTTTTACAAAATCTGCTAGAATTTTATTGTTTTCATTTGTCATATGACAGTGTCTTAAATCAAAATATTTTGTATAGTCTTGACTTTCTTCGTGTGTAGTATTCCAACTCGCTAACTCTAAATCATATGCTTGTTTTAAGTCAGGATATGCATTTATAAAAATAGTGTCTGGTCTTAATAGTTTTATACTATCGAGCATTGCTTGATTAATAAACTCTACACGCTCGGTATCGTTATAGTAAATATTTTTAAAAAAGTTAGCTAATGATTTAAAATATAGTTTTGTAGAATAATCTGTTGTAAAATTTATTTTTTCAATAGCATCTTCATAAGAAGCGGAATGAATCCAACCTTTAGAGTTTGTGCTATATCTAAATGCGCTTGTAACAACAAATATGCAAGTTTTATATTTTTTATGATGTTTTACAAATTGATTATAACTATAATATAGATCGCTACCGCTTTGACCATAAGTGCAAGCATCAAGATGCCTGTGCCATCCGATATATTTTTCTCCCCATTTAGCTCTTACAAGCTCAGCTTCTTCGTCAGAATATTTACGTCTACAGACTTTGTATATTTCTTTAATAAATCCTTCTGTAGTAACATTATACTCTGAATGCGGATTTGCTGTAAAGCTATCTCCAAATATGCCTATACTAGTCAAAATAGTCCTCTAACCCGCCTTTACGTTTAACATCTAATGTATTACAGTGAAAACCGCCACTCATACTACGTGCTTGACGTGCAGGACAAGGAACACTTTCAATACCATACTTTTCTAAAATACGCATTAGTGGTTCTTGGTCTTTGTCAATTACTACACAATTTTCATTAATACTTAACAGATTCATCCCAATCCAAGGTGAGCAAGGGCTTACACCATTTGGCAAATTGCAATTGGGTGCAACTAGGTCGTCCATACCTACAAAAATCTTATCCCACTTTTCAAAAATCTTTGGATAATGATCCGGACTACAACGTTCTGCATTAAACATAACTAGTCCTGGACGTAGCGGAATAACTGTACTGTCAAAATGTGCAAAGAAGTAAAAGTCTTCTGCAAGATGCAAACGATACCCTCTAGGTTCTACAATAGTTTTTAACCATTCGTATCCTAGTATACTACCTGTATTGCTGTGTTGGTAAAGCAAGTCTCTGCCTAGCCTTACTACGTTAGGTGCTTCCCAAACTATTTCATTGTTGCGCACCGTAGGAACACTTAGATCATCAAACTGGTACAAGTCATCTTTTAGTATAGGTGACGGACTTTTAATCCATTGTGTACCTTCTTTCATTTGTTGATACAAATAGTCATAGTACACTCTAGTTTCGTATTGTCTTGCTCGCATTGGGCTACTACATTCAATAATCATATTATCTAAAGGTAACAATAAGTCTCTTGGGCAAAAGCTGTACCAGCCAGTGGTGGTCCAATCAGGTGAACTAAATTCTAAACTGTGATCAGTAGGAGTTGGACGATGCACTTTTATGCCTAGTTTAGTTAGTGTATCAGACAATATCTCTAAATCTTCTTCTGCTTCTTCCATAATTTGTTTATCATGTGGACCTTCTAAGCCCACTAGTTCTTCTTCACTATAAGTAGCATAAGAAAAACTACGAACACTTGGGTCCATTGTAGGTAGTACTGCACCTTTTGCAGTACCAACAAAAATCTCTTCTAGAGGATCCCAATCATTGTTCGATTGCACTGCCATCTAAAACTCCTTTATCTAAATAATTGTGGAAGCTAAGTCTATTAGTAATACCTCCACGATTGTAATCGTTCCATTGTTCATTGCCTAGTCCAAAAAGAACTGTGAAACTTGGCTGTGTGTTAGTAAGATTACAAAACTTTATTTGCGTATCTTTATACTTGTTTACTATATAATCTGGTTCGAAATTTCTAATTAATTCTAAACCTAGTATTGCTCCTAGTCTATTTTGGTAATTTGCTTTTTCATATACAAATAATGTATCGTCATCGTCTTCTCGTGTTAAACGCATACCAATTCTTGCGTGTGCAACAGGAAACATTTTACTCAAACTAAACGTAATATCAGTAATACACTTATGAGTAAAATTAAATTCAAGTCCTGAACTAATTGTATAGTATGCACAATCTATTAGTACAGGAATATCTAGTGCTGTACAATTATGTAATATAAAATCCATTTGTTCATGTTTGTTTCCTGTATCAGCAAAAGGATAACTTATAATCACTGCATCGTTTTTATGAAGTTTAGCATCCTCAATATATGCCCAATCTAAATTACTGTTCCGCCATGCAAGCTGATGGTACAAGTATTCTGATTTAAAAATTCTAAACCGTCTGTTTAAATTTTTGAAATAAAATTTATCAAATGCTTCACTTGTACCGTGTGAATAAACAGCATATTTAAATTCGTCTAGTCCTTTAACAGTGTTAGGATGACGTTTGATCCACTCTAAATATTCTTTACAAAAAGTTCGGTTAATATCAACATTGTCAAAGTTTTCTAAACTTATAGTTTTTATAACATCTAGTACTTCACTATCGTTTACAGCAGTAGAGTGTCCAAAAGGTAAATGTTTTTTATCGTAAGTATAGCTCATTCGTCTAACCATGTAATTTGCATGACTACAAAGTCACTAAAACCAAAGTTGCCAACACCGTGCCAGGCATACGCACTCCAAGAATATGTATCTCCTATATTCCATTTAGTGTGTGTATCGTTTTTAATTTGCAGTACTTGTCCAGGTTCCCAGTCTGTGAGCATTACAATAGTTCTATTAATTTTTTCTGATTGTGTTTCTGTAATGTTATTATAACGCACAAAAGTAGAATAGCTATCGTAGTGCATCCAAAGATTATAACCAGGTGTAAGTTTTAAAAAGTTATAATGATGTGTTTTATCTTTGAAGGGTTCTATGTAAGAAGTTAATGCATCGTCTAAAGTTGGTGAAAACGCCATAAAATGTTTAGAACATTCTTTTGGCATATTAAGATTACGATAGTGTGATTCTAAGTTTAATTTTTTTACCGTGGCAAAATTTTTCCAAACATCGTCTGCAGGAACTTCGTCTATCATATATGTCTCTTGCCAGTCAAAGACTGAATAATCTATACTCATTTATAACTCTAGTTTTTTTATGTGCTGCTTATTATATATCAGCACTGATTGCATGTCTTGCTGGATCCTGACTAGTTCGTCGTTACTATATGCTGCAATAGTATCTATAACATCAAAAATTTTATACATGCGTTTTGTATGATCAAATTCATTATCATAGGATTCGTCCCAATAATCACTAAAAGTTTTGAATCCCATATCTTGTGCTGTTTTTAACGAATGCGGAGGTCCTACAATTACAAAAGGCATATGGTTAAAAATTGCAGATAATGTTTTATCGCTTATGTATCTAGTGATGTCTAAAAAACTTGATTCTGTTACAACACTACAAAAACACTCGTTGTACATTGTATTCAACATATTTGGCATATTGTTAAATTTAGGTAGTGCAAATCTATCCATAATATTACCTTTTAATGTTGTAGGTTCTAATACGTCTACATCAATCGTTAACGGGACTGATGAATTTAATTTATCAAATCCAGATAGTAATTTTTTATTAGGAGTAAACCACATATTTTTTTTAAATACTTCTTCTGTAGACTGATAACACCAGCTAATTTTAGAATTATAATTTGTAAGATATGCAGCAACAGCATGACGGAAAGGTTCGTATCTCCAATTAGAATTGATAAATGTGTGTTTTATTTTTGTTTTATTATATTCTACAATATTATTTTGTTTTATAAATTGTTGTAAAAATAAATCTTTCCATTTAAACTTCATACCTTTGTATCTAGTAAATGCTTTGTCTACTCCGTGTTCTGGTGTATAAACTGTTACATTAGTTAATTTGTTATTATCTATAAGATCTTGTATACTATCTAATTGGCCACAACGAGGATTTTTAAAAAGTCCGCTGTTTACTCCTATGTCATCATTAAGTTGTAAGAAGTTTTCTTTAGCTCTTCTTGAGTGATATACTCTATCACTATCGTATTTCATTAAATTTTCAGTTAGGAAAATATGCAACCCGTTCTTGTTTAAGAAATCAACAGTTGACATATCATACATTATTGTGTTCAATTGAATTGACTCAAATGTATTATTAAACATGATATAAGGAACATTTATATTTCCTAATAACTCTATGTAATTTTTAAAATCTTGTATTTTAGGAGAGTAAAAATGTTCTATACCAGCTTTATAATCATCTAGCGCCACACGACTATTATCTTCTAATATTAGATAAGCAGTGCCTTTTAAATTTTCTAGTAAAATTATTCTATCAAACTCCATTGACAATACCTGTAATTTGCAAAGTGTACCTGTTTTGCATACCTAAATTTATAGCACTGTGCGAATCTTCGCCCTGCCAAGATTTCACATCTCCTGATTTCCACATTAAAAAACAGTCGTTCTTGATTACTAACATATGTCCAGGAACGCTGTCTTCCAAAAACACAACACACCGTCTTATATTGTTTAAGTTTTTTACATTATGTTTTTTAGAGTAGAAACCATACTTGTCTTGATGTATTGGAAGGTAATTACCAGGTTTTAATCTATGTATTGAAAGACCTATATTTGTAAGGTTTGGAAAATAAGATTTGATATTTGCACTAAATTCGCTGTCATTTTTTAACTGATGTACGTCAATTGTCATCTGTTCTAATTTATGTCCACAAGTTTTCCACTGATCTACTTGAGCAGAATCTTTAAAATGTTCAGTTGTGTATTCTAGTGTTTTATAAAAATCATCCCAAAACGGTTCAATATGAGTAGTCATAACGTATTTATATGCTACTATTATATCATAAATACGTTATGATTGAGCAAACATCTTATACTGTTCCTCAGGAATTGCTAATAAGTGCATATGACACTTTACCTGAAATTGATTTTAAGTTAACCTTGAATCAACCAACAGGAGATTTTTTTTACGATCGCTGGACACTAAAAGAAGAATATAAAAATACAGTATGGGAAGAAATAATTAATAGTTTACCTGAAGAAGATAAAGGTGAAATTAGAATTATAAACTTAGATATAAAAACTTGTTACACAAAACACTCTGATATTGATGACCGCTGGCATCTATCTTTATCAAATGGTGAGAGTTTTTTAGTTGACCTAGAATCAAATACTATGCATCAAACACATGCCGGCTGCTGGTACATAATGAATGCTGGGTTA
>Ga0213867_1000799_pt1 | contig 14092 bp, 12 predicted proteins | sample PICome_12_FD_160120 | JGI IMG/M metagenome (GOLD analysis project Ga0213867, IMG submission 160120) | Coastal seawater microbial communities near Pivers Island, North Carolina, United States - PICO540 | ecosystem: Environmental > Aquatic > Marine > Coastal | place: USA: North Carolina... | reverse complement strand
TAGACTTTGGGGCAACTGCTGTTGTACTTCTGCCAGCTGTTGCTCTACACTGTGTGGTTCTACTGAGAGATGTATCACACGATCAGCCCTACCTGTGAGTGAAGCGTGTGCCAGTGACTGTACAACGAGATTGTTGTAGTATCTGTCCCATTGTGCTAGTGGATCTAGATGTGTGCGCAACACACTTTGTTCGATGTATTTTTGTATGTACTCGTCTTCTCTGTGGTCTGCGTCTTTGGCAGGTTCGAGACCAAACAGTTTGTTAAATCCTCTTGTGACCGTGCTCCACGCTGAAGTGTCTACTTCTGTGCAAAAAGGCACTGTGGTTCGTGCAGGCCACTGTATGCTCAATCGTGAACAGTAGGTCCACATTACAATGGCCACATCTTCCGGTTGAATAGTGGGCAATGCACACGCAATCTGTCTAGCTATCTGTCTAAAGCAACTGCCTCTTCGAGCATAATTTTCAACTTCTACTCCTAGACTGTTGGCTAATACTTGAGGCCACGCATATTGACTGGGCTCATAGATGTGTATGTCGGTCCACGCAATTGAAGGATCTTCTCGGATAGCACGTTCTGAAAGTGGCACACCCTGATCATCTACTAGTGTGCGTACAACATCTGGTAGAGCAAATCCTTGAGTAACACTGCACCCAAATACGTGTAATTTCATTTGAACCTCTTATGGAGCAGGTGGAGATATTGTTACTAGACGCTCGTCGCCGACTGAGATAGGATCTACAGCCACCAATGGTGATGTAGCAACATCTACTTCGTCTCCTGTGATGTCTGTTGGATACAATATGGTATACTCGTTGTTGTTGTGATCCAGCTCTGCACTGGTTTCAGTAACTGTGGCTGTCACAGGAGTAATTGTATCTATTTTGCCTGAGTCTGAGTAGTTGCCTGGTACACTACCATCGTCTAGTAGATCATAGAGATAGCTGTGATATTGTGTAGGACCACCGGCGTCTGAATAATCTGCTTGCATCTGTAGATACACACGATCTGTGGTTGCATTAAGGAATCTTGGCACATACACACCTGTGTAAGGACCACCTGAACTTGCAGGATCGCCTGTAGTATCTACTTCGTGACAGTATTGAACTGTTACACCGTCGTTGCCACCTAGTGTGACTTTTACAATCCAGGTCTTGTATTGTTCCACAGTGTCTTGTGTTGCTGTGAAATACATAGTATTTGCAACTGTAGTAAACAAACTGTTGACGTGACCCGAAGGAGTAGAGTTTACACTTCCCCAGTTGATAGCAGCGTTACCTTGGATCTCTAACGTTCTTTCACTTAGTACGGATCCATCTGCAGGATCAAGCTCGACTAATCTACCAACTGATGTTAGTATCCATATACTGCCTTGCCAATAGTGTACGCCTACAGGTATAAGTTCTGCACTTGGACTTAACACATTGCCTACAGCTACAAAACTTTCCCAATCTACATTGGTATTGTCAAATGCTGTGGTCCAAAGTACTGCTACACTTGTTCCGCCTTGATCTGCATAACCTACTGAGATAATAGTATCTGATCCATTGTCTAGCGTAAACAGTTTTACTCTACGACCTGTGCCGCTATCTCCTGGCCACACTACACTAATACCTGTTTCAATATCACCTGCTGTACTAGTACCTGCATACAGTTGACTGCTTGTACCATCGTTCTGTGTTTTGTATATGTCATATGTATTGGTACCATCTGATGCTCCGCCAATGCGGAAGTCTGTTAGTGTCATACTTTCATAGCCTAATCCACCTCCGTACACAAAACCTTCGTTCTGTGTATTGACTAGTGCATCGCTAAACTCGTAGAATGTATCTGTTGATACTGTTGCTGCTGTAACATCTAGGTTTGTGCTGGTGTTACGAGCAAACATCATCTGTTCACCTGTGGTGTATTGTGCTGATGCTGTTTCGGTACCTGCTGGAGTGATCTTTCTTAGATAGACTGAACCAGCTACTTGATCAGCAGCAACCAGCGTTGAATCTGGTAACAGTGTAAGACCCATTGGGAATACATTGTTGTTGATATTTGAGTCGATAATTCTTAGCTCGTTTCTTGGAGTTGGCACACCCCAACGTACAAAAATCTTATCTCCTGGGCTTGCTACAATTTGTGTGCGTTCTAGTGTACCACTTGGTACTAGACTAGATTGATATTCAATAAATTCGAAACTCTTAGGTGTAACATCTGAGCTAACAGCAACACTAACATCTGATGCTGTAACAGGAGCTCTATTGGTAATACTGACTGCAAGGATCATATAGTCCACACCTACACTTGGCACCGTGTATACAACTGTGTCCGATCCATCTTCATTGACGATGTTTGCAGTTCCCCATCTACCTGCTGTTTGTGTTCCTGTGAGGGTCATAAACCCGTGTACTGTTACTGATAGTGCCATATCTTATCTCCTGTTGTACTATTTAACAGATTTATTTGCCTCGAACCTTCTGTCTTGGCGAAATGATTTCTGCTGCTCTAACTAGCCCTCTAGTTTTGTATGCTTGCCGTTGGACCTTTGCTTTCCAGTCGTCTGCACCTTGATGCTTTTGTGAATTTAAACTACTAGCAAATGCTGTTGCTTTTTGTTCAGCAAGTGCCTCTTGTGTGGTATGATTGTAAGGAGCAATAAGACTATCCTCGTCAAATATCCTTTTGGTAACATTTAATTTTTTTGAATATGCTAGTATCGCATATATGTGTGAAGGTGTCTTTGCCATTTTGTTTTCCTCTATCCTAATTTTGTGTTAGTAATGAATGCTGCTATGTTAGTGGTAACCGCAGTCCTACCATATTTACTATACAAAAATCTATTCGGTGATCCCATAAGACAGTTGTATATTAGCTCGTAATCCGTGTCTGTACCTGTGTTGTCCATTACATCTATCAGTGCATCATCAAATATTCTCTGTTGCATTTGAGCAGGTGTTAGATCAGGCCTAATCTGTAGATACTGTGCTACTACGCCTGCAACCTGAGGTGCAGCCATCGACGTTCCGCCTATCTTCATAATATCAAATGTACCACCTGTCCAATTATCGTCTTGGGGATATGTGGTTGTAGTATAGGATCCTGTGTCGTAATCTCTGCTGGTAGCAGCCATTATATTTGTGCCAGGGGCAAATATATTTACACCTGGACCACGTGTTGTACTTACACTGGTTTGTTCTCTTGTGTCACCACTGGATGTGACGCCACCGCTGTTTTGAAATCCACTGTCAGCATTGCCTACCATAAAAGCATTTAGTGAGTATGGAGAACTACCTCTGTGATAGGTATCAGTTGTCCCTCCATATGTAACTGAGTTGTTATAGTCTGGCCCCGTTGGAATATCTACTTTGTGGAAATTGTTGCCTGCTGCAATACAAACGTGTATACCATCTGCGATCATATCTTCTACTTCTGCGTCTACGCTTACTACCCTTACAGGTACACGATAGCCTGGTGAACCACCTATATTAAAATAGTTTTGACTTACTCCTGTGGCTGCTTGTAACTGAGTTCTACTGGTATAATCAACACCATATGTCCAAGCAGTGCCTCTGTATACTCCGCTGTCAGGGTCTCCTGTGCGTCCTGAACCATAGCCCCAACTCATATTTACAACTGTAGGACGTCCGTTGGTTTTAGCATTGTGCCATAGACGTATGCAATCAAAAGCATCTGCGATGCTAATACCTGTGCCATCACTGCCACTTAGTGTCTCTAAGCCTGATAGCTTTTGTGAATATATGTGAGCGCCTTTAGCCCACCCGTATATTCTACCAGCGGCAATGCTGGCACAGTGTGAACCGTGGCCGTCTAAATCTCTATAGTGGTTTATGCTTTGGGTGCCGGATAGGCCGCTTTCTGTGTACCAATCTATCTCCTGCATACGAGTAGGGCTTCCTCGTGTAAATTCTACAAGTGGCATACCTATTGTAAAAGTACCGCCACCAAGCCCTACTAAATTTGATAGTTCTCCGTTGGTGTCTCCTACTCTTAATCGACCCTGGCCATCAAAACCAAACTCAGTTGCAAGCGGAGTGTTTATACCACCGTATCCTGCAAACTTTCTATCTGCTTTTGCAAGAACTTCACCTGTATTAGCATTTTTATATTCTAAACTGTAGTATATGCTTACTTCAAGAACTCCACCTACAGTAGGTGGACTATAACCTGATTTCATAACAAAATATGTAGACGGTGGAGTACCATCTATAAAATCATCACCAAAACTGGTGACTGTATAGAAAACATAATTCTTGGGATAAAGCCAATCAGGGTGTTCGGGGTCTATGCCTGAGTCTTGTATAACTACGTCGACCCCCGATCCATCAATAGCATATTCGTAGTCTGGGCTCTGTCCTGTGTTACCATCTTGTATACTAGTTACCCTGTCGCCGCTGTTGCTGTAAGGTGTGTCAACTGATATACAGCGTCTAAGCCCCCAATTAACGTGTGTAGCATCTAAAACATCGTCTCTATCAAATTCACCCTGTTGAATAGTGTTAAGACCAATACTAATATCATCACGTTGCTCCGGTGGAATCTCTACTGCCCTTACTCTAGGGTCGTTGCGTAACTCTTCTGCTTCTTCATCTGTGAGCATAAAGTGTGTTTGAATACGTGACCCAGGACGTGGGTTAGCAACATCTACTGAACGATTAGGAATAGGGCCTGCGCCGCTACTAGCAGTAATCTCTGCTTCAAGTGCGGGCAAGTCTTCTCTAGTATTTGCAATTACTGTATATTCTCGTTCCATTGTCTAAATCGCCTCGCTTATAAATCCGGTTGTTACGCCAGATTGAAGAATATCCATATCAGTAGCAGTATAAGCAGGTATGCCTGATGTATTCGGATTAACTCCGTCGTCGCGAGTATTAGCCAGCCTAAAACAGGATATGCCACCTACAAAAGGTTTGCTGTCGCCGTTTGAAAATAACATTTCATTGCCCCAAGTTCCCACGACATTGCCTATGTTTATTCCCCGGTATGTTCCGACAACATATGTGGTATTACTACCATTAAGTCTCCAAGTAGCTGCTGTATAATCATATAACCAAGCAGTATAGTTGCCGCCAATAGCATAAACAGATTTAAAATAATGCCATCCACCTGGTGTTACGATTACATTAAAGTTACTGCTACTCCAGTTACCTCCGCCTGTTCCGTCTCTACGTCCAACTTGTGCTATGTTAGTTCCGCTGCTGTTTTGTCCTACAACTAGTACAACTGCACGATGATCTGTTTGAGCACTTGTAGATACAGCACCATATGAATAAACTAGATGTCTATGTTCAGCGTTTGAAAAACACACTGGATCTGGTCTAAACCAAATTTCAACTTGCAGGGGAGTATCGCCGGCGCCAAGATTCCATTCCATACCCGGGTTGTTAGGACCAAATAACAAATAGTCGCTGTCTAGTCCTCCTCCGTCACTCGGTACTGCACGTATTCCGTCGATCTGACGGAACTCGCTGATTCGAGTTATATCATCTCTGTAGTTGTAATTGTATCTTGTTGCTGTGGCTAATCTAGGCATTATGAATAACTCGTTGCACTTCCTAATACTGTCCAAGCAGAAGATCTTCTTAATAGTGTAAACGTAAAGACATCTGTTCCGCTGTTTGTACCGCTAGGAGCAGATCCGTCTGCCCATAATATAGTTTGTGCTGCACCTGCTATTTGAATAGCATTAATAATAAATGCTGTAGCACCTTGGTCAATTACTACTGAGAACGAATGCGAAACATCATTTGTAGTTGGTACGTTTGTAAAGTTAACTGTGATATTAGCAGTTACACCTGTAATATATTCTATAGGCGATACACTAGTGTCAAACGTTCTAGTTCCTGAAACTGCTGTTCCGTCATTGGTCATAAGTTCAGATATTCTACTAACGCTTTCTATAATAACACCGTCAGGTGCTGTTAGTGTAATTGTGCTTGCACTTGTAATACTAGGAGCACCTGCTCCTGCATTGACATATGTAGTTGCTGTAATGGTGCCTACGTTTGTAATATCGTTTGAGTTTGCATCTAAGTTCCCTCCGAGTACAGGAGTTGTATCAAGTGATACTTCTGTACTATCACTAATGAAAATATTACCTCCCATATTAGCGTGTGCAGTACATTGATAGTATAATCTTTTAGGAGCATCCATAGGTACTGTAAATACTACATCGCCTACAGTATTGTTATTGGTTACACCTGTGTTGTATGCTGTACCACTAATACCAGCAGTGCTTTGAATCTGGAATGGGTGGGCACCTGATATGTTTGAGAAGGTGTATGTTTCACCTCGACGCAAATATAAATCAGGATCAGCTACTGAACCACCTGGAAAGTATGCTGTATTAGTAAATAGATAATCGTTGTTAGACCCGCCATCGTCGGTTAGTTCAAATTCATATGCGCCACTTCCGCCACCGCCACCTGATCCAATGTCTGCAGGAACAAATGTAAATACGCCGTTTTGATTATTGTACGACAGTGATCCGCCACCGCTGGCTGCATCTGTAGATACACTAAAACTGGTTAACGTGCTTAGGCCACTTAGGTTCGCAGGTCTAAATGTAAACCCACCGTTGTCGTCATACGAAAGTGAACCTCCTGACTGAGCAGCGTCTGTTGTTACACTAAATGCATCTAACTGTGCTACACTCGATAAATCTGGGGGAGTATAACTAAACTGTCCTGTTGTGTCATCATAAGTAAGAGATGCGGTACCTGCTGTATTTTCTGTTACTGTGAATGATGTTAGATCTACACCGCCACTAGGAGTACCGTTTATCCATTGCCCGCTACTGTAAACAAGCGACTGACCGTCTTGGATATTAGTAATACTAGCATCTGTTAAGTCATTCACTGCGAGTTGGTTAGTATCTGTGTTGGCTATTGTTATTTCATTTGTGCTAGTAAGAGTTACGCTGATGCCAGTGCCTGCTAAAAACTGTAGTGTTTGTTGGTTAGTATCAGAATCTGTTAGGACTGCTTGTGCGCCGCCTGCTAACGAATCACCAGTTAGTGTATATTCAGTGTTTGTATCTTGGAAGCCTGAAACAGTTTGATTGACCCAAATACTGCCGTCCCATACTAACAGTTGTCCTTGTTCCGGCGTGCCACTTATGTTGACATCACCTATTGCGTTAATTGTAGTGATGTCTGGGACTAGACTTTCTAAGTCTGGTTTGTTTGCTAAGTCTTCATAGTCGCCGCTAAACAATAAACTGTCTATGTCGCTTAATTGATTAATGTCTGAAACATTTGGGGGCGTATTAATTAAATCGTTATAATCGCCGCTAAACCCTTGAACGCTTTGATTCACCCAATCTCGTGTAGCAAGAACTTCTGCTCCTGATTGATTAGCTGTATATAAACGCAGTGTTCTATTTTCTTCGTCAAAGAAAATTTCACCCGAGGCACCGCTTAGAGTGTTTAAACTTTTTGTTGATCGCTTTTGTAAGCGTATACTTCGTACTGGTACTGGCATCAGAATATTCCTTTGTATATATTTAGCCACTAAATAATAGAAAGGAGAACCTATGCCAGATCCCAGACGATTCCATCCTTACTATATAATCGAAGCGTTTAGTAAAAAGCAAAATAAAATTCAAGAACACGTAACTGCACTTGAAGTAAAAAAGAGAGAACGCTGCTCAGATCTTACTCAAGCAAAACTACGAGCAATAGAATTCGCATATAGTCTAAATGAAAAGAAAGCACACGGAACCACAGATTGGAAGCCTATGCTACACTTGCAGGCAGAAGATAAAAAATATGTTGTTAGTCTAAATTTGGATTAGCACCCATACCCCAGGCAGTTAAAGCCCAGCGTGTTCCACTTATAGGCGGAAGTGCTCTATGGTCTACGTCACTAGGAATAATTACTGCTTCGCCTGCTTGCAACTCAAAACTATGATCTCTAGTTTCAAATAATCCCCCAGGTGCATTTTGTAGTGTGCAAGTTAAAGTTAGTAGTCTTGAACTTGTGCGTTTGTTTACTAACTGATCTTTGTGCCAACTGTAATATTGCCCTGTATCATATTTTGAAACTTGAATAGGCTCTTCGATCCACGTAACAGGATATTCTGTAATATATCTCATTTGATGTTGTAGATAACTAGTCTTATCGAAGTCAACCCAAAATACAGTGTTATTTCTAACACCTGGATTGTAATCTCCTCCAGCTTTGGCATTTTTTTCAGAGCTCTTTTTTGCAAGCTCTATAATAGATTTGCACTCGTCTTCTGAGAATAGTCTAAACGGTTCGTATAGGTTCACAACAATAATTCCTTTATTGTGTATTTATTCGTCACCTAGGTTATTAAGGAAGTCACGAAGTTTTGTTGAATCTGTTTGAGCACGTATCTTCCCGGCAGTTACACCTTCGCTAGGATCTTCGCGTGGTTCTGTTGTAGCTGTTCCTCGCTTGATATTATCTAATATACTACTACTGTTACTGTTGTTCTGAGATGCATTTGCGTAGCTGTCGTTATCATCTTCACCGAGATCGAAGATGCGTAGTGTGTCTACATCAAAGCCTAGATCAACTTTCATACCTACACCACTACTCGAACGTGTTTTCATCAACTGTATCTGATAGCGTCCACGCTCACGCATTGCTCTACTTGTAAAGATACCAATCAAGTTGTCAGCAGTATTAATCTTTGAAATACCACCCGAGATGTGCGAGTGATCAAACTCAATCTCTTCAACTGAGCTACGATTCAACTGAGATGCTGTAACAAATATACAGTTTAGTTCCATTGCCAAGTTACGTAATTCTTCAGATACATATTTGTCCTTAACAAATAAGTTCTCTGCACTAATCTTAGTACCAATCGGACTCATAAGATCTAAGTAATCGATCAATAGTACATCTACTTTTTTACCTGTTTTAATCTCATACTCTTTTAAGTATGCTCGAATATCATTTGCATTCTTACCTGTAGGCATATATTTGACCTGGAATGCACCGGCCTTCTTGCCAATCATCTTAACCTTCATCTCAACATCGTCGATGCTTTTGAAGATGTCTCTGCTCGGAATCTCTGATGTCATTGCATCAAGACGCATACTAACTAGATTCTCTGAAAGCTCAAATGTTAGATACAGTACATTCATACCTGCTAGGCACCAGTTCACACCCATATTTGCCATAAACAAACTCTTACCAGACCCTGAACCACCAGCAAAGATATTAAGCTCGCCTCTGTTGAATCCGCCGAACAGTTTCTTATCTAAGCTGGGCCAGCCTGTGCTTACTTGTCCGTTCTTATCTTTGATTGCTTCTAGTCTTGCTCTTGGATCAGCAAAGTAGTCTGTGCCTAGATCTTTTTGCAAGCCAATCTGTACTGCTTTCTTAACAAGGTCCTCGACCGGACCATACTCACCATTCTCAAGCAAGTCTGCACTCTTAAGGATAGCCGCCTCTAGTGCTTTGTGTCTACTGAACGTTTCAAACTCCTGTAGAAGCCAGTCATAATGATTTTCTTGTAACTGTCCTGGATCTTTTAGATTACTATCTGTTGCTGCATTGATCATATCAAACGTAGGCAATGCATTATGTTCTTCTACATAATCTTTTAAAAACTTTGCAGATTCTTGCAAACGTCTATCAAATGTTTTAGGATCAAACACACCTTGGCATCTAACAAACGACTCTGCGTCTGTCATAAACATTTCTAGATATACCTTTTGTATATCATATCCATAATCTGTGTTTTGTCTTGTCATCTAGTAATAATTACCTATTCAAAGTTTTTTAAATTTAATTCTGATAGTACTTCTTTATTTCCTAATTTACTTGGAAACATATTAAATGCTAAACTATATCTATCTTTGTCTGAATGATTAGGTCCAACGCCGTGCATAATATTAGACTCAAATAACACAAGTGTATTTTTTTGTACATAGCAATTCATTACTTTTTGTGCAATATCAAACTGTGCTAATTTTTCAGCATCGTGCTCTATATGAAAATTACTCTCACGATCATCTGTAAATACTAATGGCACGATATCATCTTGCCAATAATAAGTTCCGCTAATAATACTGTTAGGATGTTTATGTGGCCAATGATGTTGTCCCGGAGATTTTACATTAACCCAACTTTGTGTCATTTGTAAATCACTAGGTTGATGACACAATACATCTTCAAAAAATTCATTTGATTTTTTTGTTAATAAGTTTTTAAAATCTTTAAACTGTGGCTGATTAAGTACATATGTGTCTTCGCTCCACGTACCCCAGTCCTTGTCATAGTCTTCAGAAATAGGTCCTCTGTTAGGAACAGCTTCTAACAGTTTATTAATTTCAGACATATCTTCTTCAAAGTAAACAATACCAACTAATCTTGGAAATATTTGCGCAACATTCATCATTATGATACCACCTTTGTTTTATACATTATAGCAAATTCTTTAGCGTCTGTCAAGTCATTTACCATCGGTTTACCCTTGATATTGAGTGAAGTATTTAATAACATCGGACATCCTGTTTCTTCATACCAGCGTTCTAGCAAAGTTCGTATTCCGCTACCATCTGGTCCAACCACTTGGACTCTGCTTGTGCCATCCACGTGGGTGATGGCAGGATACAAGTCTCTATTTTTGCAACGGGCGGTAAACTGCATATAACTATTGGCAGGTCCTTCGAAATTTTCGTGGTAGTGTTCTGCGAGCACGACGGGGGCGAAAGGACGGAACTGTTGTCGCTTTTTAATGTCGTTGACTCTGCGTTTAATATCTTCACCTCGTGGATCAGCAAGTAAACTACGATTGCCAAGAGCCCTAGGGCCAAACTCCGCCCGGCCATTCGCAACACCCACGATTCCCGTTTTCTTAAGTTCGCTGACTGCTTCTTCAACTGGATAGTCTCCTTCAATATTATAACCTGTGTATACGTGATCTATTTCCATATGTTGCTTTTTATGAGCTAACACTGCACCAATAGCTGACCCTGCATCTCCCGGGTTAGGCATAATCCATACATTATCAAAATGTTTATATGCTATGCCATTAGCACTACAATTTAATGCACACCCTCCCATAAGAACTAAGTTGCGACTAGAAAGGGTCTTACTCCAATAGTATAGGGTCTTGTCAAGAATCATCTCATAGACCTTCTGGGTGGCTGCGGCGATATCATACATATCTTGTTCAGATGTTAATCCTGTCTTCCACCACCGGCACCCTCGGTGAAGGTTATGAGAAAATTTCACCTTACCCTCTCCTACGTACTCAATAAACTCGTCTAGGATGTCTTGATAGAACCGATTGGCCTTGCCATATGCTGCCATACCCATTAGAATGTATTCGTCCTCGTTAGGTTTCAACCCAATACGTTGTGTCATAGCACTATACCATAAGCCAACACTATGTGGATAGCCCTGACTACGTTTCTTTTTAAGTTTGTTACCCTTGCCTTCCCACACCGTGAGAGTTTCAAATTCTCCAATGCTATCAATACATACTACTGTAGCATCAGTAAAGGGACTAGTATAATATCCGGCAGCGGCGTGACTTAGATGATGACTACTATAACGAATAGGGCAACTAATACCATAGTGCCTAAGATAACTGCGAATGTTGTTTTCTCTGAGTCTCCAGCCTTGTCCTGCTCTAAGCTGTCTAAGAGTTTTTCTAAAAGGTCGTTCGTACCAAACCACTTCATCCGGTTCTCCCCATTGCTTTGCGTATTCAATTAGCTCTGTATTTAAGTCTGGATCGTTCTTTATACCACTGAAGCGTTCGCTGTGGCTTGCAAATTCCAATCCGTCGTTGTTGAACACAGCTAAAGCTGCATCGTGACTATTTGCCGATATTCCCCAAGTAATCATTTGTAAATAAAAGGATCCCGTTTTTTTAGTTCTTCTAGACGCTTTTCTAGTTTGCGTTGCTCTTGTCTATTTTTTAGTGTGCGTAAAGGCCACGTTAGCCAGTCTAATATTTTTTTAATCATTACTACCTTTCGATGCGTGGCTTAGGTGGACTTGTTAATTTCCACCAAAGCTCTTTCAATTTCTTTTTTAACCAAACCATTTTTTTGCTCTCAGTCTTATCTTTAACGGTGATTCTTCTGCACTAACAGCAATACTATGTAATGTATATAGCCTACCATATTTTTGTACTGCATCACCTATATCGTTTATGTCTTCTGTCCAATCAGGCATACTAACACTATACCCTAATTCGATAGCACGTTCAACAAGTTTACTGCCTGCACTATCTCTGTCAGGCACAACAATAATTTGTTTCTGTAATTTATTTAACAACATTGCTTGTTGGTCAGAAATTTCTGACCCTCCCAATGCACAACCTTCTACGTGTAATGCATCGAGCTGACCCTCACACACAATAGCAAACACTTTGGTGTGACGTTGTTCATCTAAGTTGAATACGTATCCAGGTTGCATTTCTGTAAGGTACTTGGGTTTCTTATCTGGTGTAATAGCCCTAGCAGTCCAACCTACCACCCTGCCTTCATAGTAAAAGGGTATAATCAATCTATCACGGTATCCTAGGCTTGGGCTCCAGTGATAGTCAATGTCATCTATGCGTAGGTCACGCTCTAGCATATAGGCAAACACATTCACCATACGCTCTGGTATAGTGCCTACTTCGGCCCACTGATGATCTGCTAGTCTAACAGCATCGTCTGGCAACGGGACAGTATTAAACGTTGGCAGCGTTGCAATGCGCGATTGTGCTTCAACGCCTTCATTCTCTCTCATAACCTCTAGTGCCACCTTGTTGATTACATCATCAGGTGCTCCTGTCCACTGGAGTAGTTTACGCAACTTATGAGAGAAGTTTCTGCCCGGTTGCCAGGATGCCTTGAAGCCGCAGTTAAAACAGTGATAACTAACGCCTCCATCCGGGTTGCTTATTAAGCCACCGCGGCCGCGAGTGTCTGCACTGTGACCATTATGATGGCAACACGGAGCATTAAATGATAGCCAGCCACTTGGCGTTTGCTTACGCTTGGCCGGCAAGTATGTCAGAACTATATCGTTTACTACACTCATATTATGATTATACAATCATATAAGTGTAATGTCAAGCGTTTTTTAGTAGATTAATCCGTATGCTATGCACCAAAGTTCTAAACCTAATCTATATATGATATAGTAAAGAACAGGAGATGCTACTAGTAGTCCGGGCCAAAACATTGGATGTTTTATTAAGTGTTTCATATTAAAAGTATACTTTGAACCCTGCTTTCCAATTACGTCCTAATTGACTGTAACCGTCGGGTCTTTCGTATTCCTTATTACTTATATTATATATGCCAGCAAATATTTCTACATTATCTTTTAAATGCTTTAATTCAGCATCATAAGTTATAACTGAACTTTTGTCAATTGTAGCAAATGTTTTGCTGTCAATATCTTTGTGTTTGCCGTAATAGTTTGCCTTTGTGCTGTATTCTATGCCGTTTATAATTCTAGCTACTTTTACATTGCTTGTAAGTTTAGGGCGGCGTAGTTTCTGTTCGCCGTTTGACTTACGTGCATCAGTAAATGCAACATTGCCTGTAATAAAATAATCATCTATACTATGGTTAATTGATGTTTCTATACCTTTAGTGTAAGATTTATCTGCGTCGTTAACGTATGTTCCGTCATATATAATTGCATTAGATTCTTGGGTTACAAATACTGCTGTATCAAATATATCATTATTGTAACCTAGTTCTAATCCTATAGTGTCTTCTTCTTTAAGATTTGGATTACCATTGAATCCATAGTTGTCTTGACCATACATCTCATATAATGTAGGTATACGGTAACCGAGAGATACACTTCCTCTATAACCGTTTTTATGCAAGCCGTATCTACCGGTAACTTTATTACCAAACTCGTCTATGCTATCATATCTTAGACCTGTTGATATTATAAAATTATCTTCAGTTAGTATATTTGTATTAACGAAAATTCCATTTGTGTTTCTAGTTTTATCAACACTGCTAGTATACGGAAACGCTCCTCTAATATTAGTTAAGAAGTTTGCATCAACATTTTCGTGTTCTGCTCCTATTGTAACATCAGCTTTGTTAAAATTTAATATATGCGAAGCAAGAAAAGAATAC
>Ga0213867_1000798_pt1 | contig 14098 bp, 12 predicted proteins | sample PICome_12_FD_160120 | JGI IMG/M metagenome (GOLD analysis project Ga0213867, IMG submission 160120) | Coastal seawater microbial communities near Pivers Island, North Carolina, United States - PICO540 | ecosystem: Environmental > Aquatic > Marine > Coastal | place: USA: North Carolina... | reverse complement strand
ATTTTTTTGAACTGTATGCTTTTATTATATTAACTTCTATACTTTATACACCCTCCAATTGTGGTACCAACACTTTGATTTCTCATTGCGATCAATTGCCTTTACAGTAAACTTATCAGAAATATTCCTTAACGTCGACACTCTTTTTCATAATCAAAGCCAAAAGATGATCCGATGGATTTTTACGATATTAATAATTATAATTCCTGCTGTCAAACCTTTATTGCCGCTTTTACTATTACCTCCTCATTTCCCTTCCTACAAAGCTTCATTATTTCATGAACATCGAATAAAAAATGATCCACGACGACATGACACGTTTCTCATGCAACACGTGAAAGGGTCGTATGGAGTAGATTCGAAACGAAAACGTTGGATTGTACTTGTCGATGACGAACGCGATATCCGACGAGCTGTTGGTCAATACTTGTCAGAGGAATGTAATTACAAAGTAACGGCATGCAGCGATGTAGATATGGCTATGAAGGTGTTAGAAAGCCAGCCAAATGTCAATGCTGGTTCTAACGAAGCTTTTCCCGATTGCATTGTATCAGATATTAGAATGCCTGGTAAGGATGGAATAGATTTTTTGCGGATCCTTCGAAACCATCCAGAGAAGCAGTTCCAGGCTGTGCCATGCGTGTTGCTTACAGCGAAGGGTCTTACAGCTGACAGAATTGCTGGATATAAGTCTGGTGCTGATGCCTATCTTACGAAACCGTTTGACCCGGAAGAGCTGGTCGCAATGATCGAGTCGTGCATCACTCGACGAGAGGCGCTAGAGAAAAGTTCGAACTTGTCGGCTAATGAACTGCAGGCTGAATTGAATGAAATTAAGAGCTCACTATTGAATGGAGGAGTAGGAGTAGGAAAGGGTTACGTAAAGAAAACTGAAAGCGAACCTCTCACTCTGACCGAACAACAAATAGTCGAGCTTTTAGGTGAGGGTCTTTTAAACCGAGAGATCGCAGAAAGAATGGATCTATCTACAAGAACAGTAGAAGGTTATCTTACAACATTGTATAAAAAAGCGAAGGTATCGAATAGAACGGAACTTTTACGATGGTCCATTGATACTGGATATGTAGAAATGTAAGAAATTAGTCTTCGAATCACGAAGCAAGTAACGTACAGACTTGAATTTGTTTACGGCGTATTCACAAGTATGCTCGAAAAAGTAAGTTTCTTTATTCTATTATTGACGTCCCAGCCTTTTTTCAAAAATAATGTAAACGCCTCTCTATCAAGATTTAAGTAATCACGAAAGACGAGTCATTCGAAGGCGACTCTTGAGCTTGGACTTTTGGGGACCTCCAGGTCCTCCCTGAGGAGATGCAAAACTCATTGGATCACCAAGATTTCCTTCATCATATTCCAATTCTATTCCCTCTATGGTATTCTGATCAGGTCCAGGCTTCCATTTACTCAAAATATGTATCGTGCTAATGATAGGAATCCCATTATTGCCAACATCAGATACTCTCAAAAATTCGGAACTTGAAAGTCCCCAATCGTTCAACGAAGATGCATTACCACTCAACTCAGTAGAACGCCTGGTAACCTTCATCTCTTTACTAGTCCCATCTCTAAACGAGAGGGTAAGTACATTAGGATTTGAGACTTCCCAAGATTTTTGACGAACAAAACTACTATCATTAGTAACAGCCATATACCGATTAGCTTCATTGAACCCCCTATCGGCGACCACTCCAAACTCTTTCCTCACAAATCGTACTTCATAATCATATATTCTAGGCTCGTCCTGCGCATTGATCGGAAATTGAGTCCTAACAAGCTTCCATTTTCCTTCAAAGTAATCCGGATACACAATATCTGCTTGACCGTACCCAGGTACATTTGACATGGATTGACGAATTGCCTCCCCTACACTTTCTGCTGCCATGCTATCCTCGGTACCGATCCAACTACCGAAGGAAACCCCTACGACACTTGCCGTTACTTGTCGCAGATATCCTCGACGAGATACTGACGTACCATAAGATCGTCCTCCGCCTACGAGTAATGAAAGTAATAGTATGATTCCTTCAATCGTTAACATTCGGTACATAACTACGTTAAGATTACGTTATCGTCTAAAGAGGGTTTTCTATGTATCTTGTTGAACATGTATGGTTTACATTTCATAACTTGCTTGCTGTCCTCATTTTCTCTCTCTCTTGTTTGAATCAAAAATGTTGCTGAATATGCGTCAGAAGTCAGAAGGAAGCGAGTTTCGAATTTCGCATGTGAGAGAAAGAAAGGCCGCTGTTAGCTGTTACAAAAGACAAAAGTACACATATGTAGATACTGCTAAGTTTTTAGCCTAGGAAACGTTAGTTAATTCTATTTTCTTTTCTGTCGTGCACTGCATGCGATGTATTGAAACTTCTACTTTTGATTTTTGTTCACATTTTGATGAATTACCTACATTCTTTTTTGAATTCTATGCTTTTATTGTTTGTACCCTTTTTTTACTTGACAATACTTTACACTAGTACAAGAGTAGAAGCAAATATAATAAAAGCATACAGTTAAGTTTAAAAAAATCACACCCATGCTCACAAATTACATCATCCTATACATGTCGTAAGAAAAGGCACCAACTCACTTCAACCTTCAACCCTTTCTAGACCACAAAAACGAGACAAAAGTGAATAATGTGTTCACAACTTTCACATAATTTCATCCTCTGTCCCCCTCACATCACGTCACCTGACTTTACCTCACCACCAAACTCAAATCCATCCGCATCGCATCGCATCATGACTCTCCAAAACCCCAAGAGCACCTGCGACGTCTATTCCACAACAGCCCCTCAACGCATGAAACGAGTGAGCGTTTCACCTTCCTCCTCCTCTCCAGAGGCATCGCGTCCTTCGACAGTCCCATCAGAACCCTGGTACAAACACGATCCGCTTCGTCCTACCACCGAGGATATCCTGCGTACGAGGAGCAAGCGCCAGCGCGTTGCTATTCAACAGGGCTATTCGTTACTTACTGATTGCATTAGTAAGCGCTCTTTTTTCAATAGATTTGACACAGAGCTCTAAGCAACAAAAGATTAGCATCTTCCAAGCGTCTTCTGTGGATTCTGCGTCATCAAATTTTTTCATCAGAATATAGTCTTTTCTAAAGCTCACAGCCTCAATATAATTTTCCTTATCAATGCGACCAAATAACCTAGTCTTAAATAGCTGCATTTTTGAGGGGTCAACAAATACTGCAGTTCCGATTTAAGAAGAGAATATGAGCTTTCCATAACAGATGTTAGGAAATCCGTTCCTGTACTTAGACAACAAAGCATTCCATTCCTTCGTACTCAAGCAAGCTCCACGACACCAAATTAGTTTTGGCAAAGGCGGCGGCTCAAGAATTTGCTGGTATCTGTTGTAAGGCGCGAACAACGTTTAAGCTTTGGATCCGACGTCATGCAAGGAGAATGGCACTTGTGCAAGAACAAATCAGTTTACCCACAAACGTTTGATGCGCAGTCGACCACATTTTAACTTTCAGCGGTATTGAAATCAGTTGACGCCTTCATCGATTTTACAGGTGCATTCGCTGAGATTTTGGGCAACGGATTATCATTATGAGCAATCATTTCTTTTGTAATTTTATTGGCATCATACATTTTTTATTGTGCTTGTACAGCTGCATGTACTCAATGTATGATGTATGAAAAATTCCATTTCAAATTCCATTTCGTGCATTCTTTACTCGGGATAACATAGGTAGCATTTATATCTACATACTTTTATCCTTACCAAAACTTACCCTTACCATCAGGATTACACAACTTGAATGTATACTTTCACACAATCCCATTGCGACAAAAAATGTCATGATGCGCGCGTTTTTTTCAGATTTTTATGTACAAGAGAGATACAAAATTTGAGCAAACGCGATACTTTCGCCTTTTTGCTCCTCTCCATAAAATCATAAATCGCGACATTTTCTGAATGCAATCGAAACGCCTAGTGCCAAAGTAGAAGCAGCTACCGCTCTCTCTCTGTTTAGACGCTAGCCCATCCACACCCAAACACTAGAGATGGACGCCCCCATCGGACGCAGAACACGAAGTCAATTGAAAAAACGTAAGAATGAGGAAGAGGTGAGTTTTCGGAGGATGGCCATTCTAGTTTAGACGTGGATGGTCCGTTTAGCCATCATTGCAAAGAAATTTCTATAAATCTCATTCTTATGTACGTTGGATCTTGAAAATTAGGTTGTCATTTCCGGATCTCTCTTCACCCATGATGATTTGGCAACGCATAGAGGAACTATTCGAAATCTGAAGAAGCTTAGACTTCGTATAGAAAAGATTTCACCGATTGCTCCAAGGGAATTGTGGAAGGTGAAAAATAAATATTCTGCTGGTTATAATGTGGGAACGTTGAAACTTGAGGAGTTGCCCGACTCGCTCATTGCGCATTGTTTGTTTTCGGGTTATCTCAATACGAACGATATCATCAAAACTTTGACGAAGGTGAACAAGCATTTGAGAGATATTGCTCGTACTTCGGTGACGTTATTGGACTTGCGTCGGTATACCAACATTACGCCAACGCATATGGAACGCATTGTTTCTCGTTTCAAAAATTTGTCGGTAAGAGTATCTTACTTTGGTTCGCTTTGTTTTCATTTTTCTTGGATCGTATATGAATTGATGGACTTTTGTGTTGTACGTTGTACGTGTAGACGATTGATCTAACTTATTGCCCTCAGATTGGCAACTCTCATGTTGCGAAACTTCTTCCTCTAGCCCCAACACTTCGAGTGCTCAAACTCCGAGGTACTGCGGTTTCAGATAGGGGAGTGGTTAAATACATCTCCAAGCTTGAAAATTTAGAAGCTCTCGACTTGAGCAAAACAAATGCTAAACAGTCTCGCCTGCTAGGAAATTCAGCTGTGTCTGCTCTTTCGGTACGATATACTTCATGCGCGATGAATACTTCTGCTTGACTTACATATTAATAATTTTACATAGGAATCGTGCCATAAGTTGCGCATCTTACAGATGGGATGGTGTTCTAAGGTAGACGATACGGTAATCAGCTCTCTCACGAATTTGAAAAAGTTAGAAGAACTTGACTTATCTTTGACAAATGTTACGTCAAAGGCTTGTTCATCTCTATCAATTCTGAATCTGAAAAGGGTAGATTTGAGTGCGACGAATATTACGACAGTTGGAATCAAGGAGCTGGTGACTCCCACCATCACTTTCGCAGGAATTACGAAAGGTGTGACTTGCAAACTTGAAGAATTAAAACTACGCCATGTCTCGAGCCTCGACAGGAAAGCATTACGACAGCTTGCCCTCCATACAAAAGATTTGCAATTATTAGATATTTCCTATTGCGATGGTATTAACATGACTAATAGCGATGTGCGAGCATCACTTGGATATTTAGCAGAGAAGGGGGCAACTATTTTGCCTGAATGAATCAAAACTGACGACAAGTTCTGATCAAATGTCTCTGTGTCTCTTTCTTAATTTATTCAAAAATTAATTTTATAACGATTCTTGTACACTTGAATGTTACATTACATAATGTTGTATAACTTGTATAAGTTTGAGATTGTATTTCCTTGCATTTTTAGTTTATTTCTTTAATAACGATAGCTGTCTATTGGGATGGTTTGCACGATCACGCATAGGATAGGAGTGATCATTTGAGAAGTTCTATTTATTATCAAATAATTGGTACCCGCTCTTTGAGTCTTTGAGACAAGTCAGTCAAATATATCAAATTTACCAAATACCCCGGTACTTGTATTCAATTGACCATTCCCTTTATCGCGCTAAATTATAACGTACACCTTGAGAACCGTTAACATGAGATACCGTAGTACGGAAGACCGAAAATAGGGATTATTTTTTCAGCAAGTTTACACCCTTGTTTTTCAGCAGACAGAGTATGAAAACCCCGGTAGAAAATGACGTACTTCGCCCCTAAAAGTCTTCGGAGAGTATTAGCATCTCTAGTAGTTTTCTTATCAATTGTAAAAGATGTAACAGGTTTCAGCATCCCAACATGGACCGCGTTGGAGAATCAAGTGTCGTCAGTGGGAGGAGCTGAGAGGCCTTCTGTATTTGATTCCGCATTAAAGTATCCAATGAAACCTGATTTTTCAGAAGAAAGGCCAACATTATTTCGAGAAAGACATGGTTGGTGCCCATACAGCGAACGTGTCTTTCTTGCGTTAGAATATAAAGGCATTGAATATGATACTGTGTTGTAAGTTTCCACGGGTCGCGTTTTGATGTAAAGTCGTAAACGCTTCTAACATTGAATCTGTTTCCTTCAACGTTTTGCTTTTGATTATAGGATTGATAACACCGGGCCTGGGCGAAAACCTGACTGGTATGGAGGCAATACTCCACAAATTCGTTGGGCCGGAAAAAGCGATACGCGCCAAAGCGAAAGTATGGACATAGTACGTGAGTTGGACAGCCGATATCCGGATACGCCCTCATTGTACGATTTCAATGATGTTGACAGGTATATTTCTTCATTTCGCAACACTTTTCCCAGAGGAGCGCGACCTTCCAGTAGGGCTGCATTTCTATTCTCATGGAATGGAGAACCCCTTTTTAAGAAGGAGTTTGAGAGAGTGTTGCTGGATACAGATCAACTTTTAGGGGAGACTCAAGGTAGTTTTTTCTGTGGGAAGAAGTTTTCCGCAGCTGATGTCGCTTGGGCGCCATTTCTTGAACGTTATGCTGCACAACTCCCATGTTTACATGACGGTTTGGATCCACGAGACGAACGTAAGTATCCGAATTTAGTATCATGGTACAAGGCAATGGATGAAATTCCATCGTACATCTGTCGGGTGAAGGGCAATAATTCCTCTTGGAGAAAAGTACTAAAAATGGCTGGGTTTGGAAATAGTGGAACTCCACCTGCAATCTCATCGAGGATGGACTATGCTGATTCTTTTGATATTGCATCTGCTATAGTTTATGATTCTGAGGAGATATGGAGCAAATATTCAAAAATTCGTCCTTTCGTGGCATCTTCCGCGTCCGCAGAGGCAGCTTCAATATTGGTCGCCAATAGAAAAGCGATTGAACTTGATTTGTCGAAAAATGCAAATTTGAAGCTTAAAAATCTCGAACCTGACAAATTGGATGAAACCTTACGTTTACTTGCGCATGTTTTGATAACTGGAGATGACACTATCATTATGAGTAACGAATACGTAAAAGAACTTGCTACCTTTTTGGATACAAGGATGTGCGTCCCCCGTGACATGGGATCCTTAAGCGCAGCTGCAATAAAACAACTGAGTGCTTGATATTATTGCTCACTATAGTATTACTGTTCATTAATTGAGTATAAGATGGATTTCGCGAACGGCCTTCCTCATTGCCGAAGACTTGTTTCATAGAAGAACAGATATCCTACTTTATAGAGTGACTTTGAATCCTGTCTTATAGATTCCGCATTATTATAAAGTTATATTCGCGTGGAGCGTCTTTATGTAGGCGCTCAAAAATTATATTGGTAGCATGGGACAATCTTGTGATGAAGATCTTCAATGTCAGTGAAATTGCACCTTCATATGATAACCTAGTCAAAGCTATGGTGGAAACCCGAAAAAAAATCATCAAGTTGCAGGCCGAAATAAATTGCCTCAACAATGCTATAGAAATGATTTATTTTTGTTTTTCAAATACGGTATTTTGGCCGTGATGGATCGTAGGAATCGCTCAGATGAGGAGACAACGCGAGCTGATAACGTTTGCAGAGGCCATTCCTGTGCCTGAGGGGGACAATAAAAGTTTAGCGCTAGAAAGTGCAGGAAGACTCGTTAATGTCCTAATTTTGAACAGGCCCAATCCACGGAATTCTCAATTGGTCGTTTGTAAGAGTTGCACTCATAGAGGATACACTAGAACGAAGACTTTCCACAATTGTAAATCTTATTGACCGATTGTTACTATTTGTTTGCTGTTCTCGGTTGTAATCGATTTCAGTATATTTCTGTTCATAGTTCTTGCAGCAATAATGTTTGTTACTGATACATTGAAATATACAGAACATTATTGTAGTAATTGCAACGATTTAACCGAAGTTGTTCCTCCATGGCATGACTGTGGCGTGAAGTACTGCGGTCCAGGATAAGAACAACCAAACAATGAAACACATCAAATGATTAAAAAGAAAAGCATTCGAAGGGGGAACATAGCTAACGTATTAAGTATTACTGCCAAATAATTTTTCTTTAAACTTTGAGATATCCTACGAACTGTTGCTATTGTATTCGATCATAAATCAAAGTCAACTCCATCTCGAGCTTTGAAATTGTTGTAATACGTCATTGTTTAGTGACCTTGACATTTGTACACTTGGGAACTGATGAAAAGATCTTCAAGTAAATTGTCTTTCGATTAGTTCGCAAACGTTTAAAATTTTTGATAGAGATACTTCTTCAGAAGCTGCTGCCATCATTGAAGGTGTGGTACCTTGAATTAGATTCTTTACTACTATAGAATCGAGTGAATATTGAAGCAGGCTAGTAATGCCAGCGATTTGTTTTACCAATGAGAAGCTCCCTCGTCAAATGTGACAAGTATCTTGAATGAAGCAAAGGAATGCTGCTATAACTCAAGGGTACGTGATATGTTCCGGTCCCATAAGGTCTTGGGAAGATAACTTTGAATTGGTTTAAAGGATAGTCTTACAAAATACGATTCTGTTTGTCTTATTTCGAAAGTGAAGCGACTGATTTAGCTTTCAAGAAACAGAATGAAGCAGAAGGAAACTCGCCATGAGTGATGAGAACAACAAATATGTGGACGGATAAATAAAGAAGAAAAAAGGAATCCCACTAAGGCCGACCCTTACCGTCTCTCAAAATCAGAATCAATTCTGATTCTCATTTTAAAGACTATGAACCTTACAGTTAAGAAAGTCAACAGAACCAGAATTGATTCTGAACTATTTAGTGTAGTTTGACCCCTTGACTTTCTTCAACGATTACGTAAAACAGTAACGCAACTATTTACGTATTAATGGCTCAACTCGTGACGGAGTTCTTGAGAGAAAGGAGATAGAGGATGAACTTTTGAAGTTTACTGAAACTTCTATGACTCACAGCCAAGTCGAAGCATTAGTAACCATACTCGACTCGTTCAATTAAATGAGCTTGATGAATACATCAAAAGAGTTTTGGAAAGCTGTGCAAAGAAGGGAGAAGGGGGTTCGAGAAAATGGTAAATGTTTCCATAGAAAAGAACACAGATTAATAAGTCAAAACAACTTCTGTGCTTTTTTTCACGAGATGTGAAAAAGCAGAAAGAGAGTGATAACAAAAAAATTTTAAGATTCTTTGGCAGATCAGTTGATCGAAAGTTGACAAGAGAAAATATGCAAATTTTTAGTATGATGGCTGCAATCGAAAAACATATTAAATGGCCTTAGCTTCCAACGATACCTTTAGCTTTCACTTTCTCTAAAGAATATAGAGCTGAGCAAGAATATATTGTCTCAGGCTCTCGATGTGCTTCAGCAGAAGGGAGGCAAGTACGGATTCATTGAAAGGACGAAGATTGCTGCTCTTTTTGGTGCTGCAAGATAAGGGACTTTACGTGATGCGAAGGTACATTCTGTCGTTACATTTCATGATTTCTTTGAGTTGTAGGGATTTTGAGGTCAATGCTTCCACGACGTCGTCTTGAGGATTATCTCGTTCCGAAATCTGTGAATGGCCATATAGTGCATTGTTCTTCATCATACTGATAGCATTAAGTAGTGTTATATGAGACGATACACGTAGTAGTTGAGCAGAAAATTCTCGCTAGCAGGTGGGACGGTAGGGCAGCCTTTCGTCTCGAATATTTTAAACTCTGCTGCACAGAGCGACAAATGTTTCGTGCCAGCAAAGGAAAGACAGTTACTATTGTGCTCCAATTTGTCTCTCGTTTCCTTCGGCAAAACCAACCAATCGGCTTTTCCGAGATTTTTGCTTGTCCCACCATTGTAATTGACGCCCCACTACACGCTCTACGTGTTCCATCCAGTATTCTTCAAATACTAAATTCCTGTTGAGTGTTTCCGGATCCGGCTCAGGTAAAGTTTCCTCTAACCAAGTCACGTTCCAGTTTGTATTCTGGTACACGACTCGTGCCCCTTCCAGATGACGATATAGAATAGGATCTAACTCAGTAATGGGTATAACACCCAATCCAATAGCCTCATAGGTGCGGTGACAATCTGGATGGACACCATTGGGAGATAGCACGTACTTCGATTTTGCTAATTCTCTCGCGTACTGATCAAATGGGAGTTTGTCGGAACTTGGAATTCCATTGCGGCTAGGTATGGTTGAACCGAGGTGTCCAGCATGCACCTTTCTCGTTTTAGTGAACGCTTTGTTGATTGATTCTAGAAAGACTCGGCGATATGCTGGAACCGGTTGTTGAAAATCTCGATGACCCATTTTATCTTTGAGACCAATCGGAAATGGGTGAACCTTGGGGTGATTATGTGCTCCTCCAGTGGACTTCTGAATATTTGTGGAAAACCAAGCTATCATATTCGGATGGTTGGTTATATTTGGGGCTACGGTATGCACAAAATCTAGATAACGCATAGGGAATGGGATGTTGATCAGCACAAAATCAGTCTCGATGTGCGGCAAAAAATCCTGCGTCCATTCTTGAAGCTTGGAATGGCTAACAAATAATGTGTCGCCCGGTTCCATTCGCTTTGCATCATCTTTCGTGCGAAGAAGTTTTTGTTCAGGTTCCTCAATCCATTTTCTCTCGTGCCTCTTAATATATTCTCTCTCGCGCCTACTATTATATTTTCTTTCGAACGTTTCCACTGGTTTCATTCCATCGTACACCCATGCTGCAATTTGATACCCGCTCCAAACGGTGATGATGTTCATACCTCGATTGATGTTTAGAGTGGTATTTTGCGAGAATCTTTGAGGGTTCCAACGAGTAGTTTCAACAGAAAGATCAATATTTCCAAAAAAAATCATTTCCTGCTGATTTTGTTGGAGAGAGCTCAATAGTTTGAGCACAGATGAATACCGATATGCCCGCAGCAACAACGAGAATGACGGGGATCGTTGTTTTCAGGTTTACTTTAATCATTATGCAGCATGCAGGGGTCGTATATATTGCAAAACTACCGCTGTAAAAAGGCAAATATTAGTAATGAGATCATTGCTTAGCACTACCGTCATATTATAAAAATATACTTCGAAGTACAATGTGTATCTATCTACAAACCTAAAGCATTCTACGAATGTAATCCCACGAAAATTATCGTAGTACCTAAGCGGCGTACCGACTACCAACGTACCAAAAATATCTAATTACATAAGTAGATGACTTCGGTACACAAAACTTTTCGTATAAAACGACATAAGACTGGGAATCCATGGTTCAATAACAGGGAAAACGATGATTCGTGTATTACGTATTAACGATATAAAAGCATATTTCAAAAACAGTCCAATGTCCAATGTCCAATGTCATTTGTGCGAAATTTATCGAACGCAGAACGCAGGACACAGGCCAAAATCAGGATGGATGACCCGAAGTTCTCAACTTAATAACCAATATCATTATTTCAAAAGAAAATATTTTTCATTGCCGTCCTGCTTAGTGTTTCACACGAAAGAAAGATGGATCGCAAGAATCGCTCGGATGTGGAGACAACGCCTTTGACAGCTGCATCAGTTGTCGTCGATCGGCCTCCGTCATCGGAGCTGATAACGTTTGCAGAGGCCATTCCTGTGCCTGAGGGGGACGATAGAAGTTTAGCGCTAGAAAATGAAGCAAGGCTCATTAATATCCCAATTTGTTTCAGGCCCAATCCACGGAATTCTCAATTGGTCGTTTGTAAGAGTTGCACTCATAGAGGATACACTAGAACGAAGACTTTCCACAATTGTAAATCTTATTGCCCGATTGTTACTGTTTGTTTGCTGTTCTCGGTTGTAAGCGAACCCAGTACATTTTTTCTGTTCATGTTCCTTGCAGCAATAATGTTTGTTAATGATACCTTTAAATATACAGAACATTATTGTAGTAATTGCAACGATTTAACCGAAGTTGTTCCTCCATGGCATGACTGTTGCGTGAAGTACGGCGGTCCAGGATCAGAACAACCAAACAATAAATCACATGAAATGATTGAAAAGAATAACATTCGAGAGGGAAACGTAGCTAGCGTTTAAAGTAACATTGCCAAATAATTTTTCTTAGACGTTGAGATTTCTTACGAAATGTTGCCGTTGTCCTCGAACTTAAATCAAAATTAACTTCATCCCGAGCTTTGAAATTGTTGTAATACATCATTGTTTGGTGACCTTGGAATTTGTACAATTGGGAACTGATGAAAAGATCTTCTAGTAAATTGTGTTTCGATTTGTTTGCAAACGTTTAAAAATTTTGATAGAGATGCTTCTTCAGAAGCTGCTGCCATCATTGAAGGTGTGGTGCCTTGAATAAGAGCCTTGACTATTATAGAATCGGGTGAATATCGAAGCAGGCTAGTAATACCAATGTTCTATGATTTTTTGCTGGTGACTAAATGACGTATGGGAAGGCATTCGCAGTTGTTTTGAGTCGTCGCGGCCTCGGGGTATGCCTCAACTAACAACTCAACGACCGAAAAATGATATTGAAAGGTCATCACTTTACGGCAGGATCGGTACACATTATATTGCAAATGGAGCTAAAAAATCACAATCTGACAAATTTAATGAAGTATCAAGTTCACTTGTACATGTCTTGATCACATGAGATGATATAATCATTGTGAGTAACGAATACGCAAAAAAACTTGCTACCTTTTTGGTTACAAGGATGTGCCTCCTTCGTGACACGCATTGTTTAACTATAGTATTACTATTTATTACAATAGTAGAAGTAAGCAAAACAAAAGCATACAGATCAAAACATTTATTCTCTTAGGCTCTTAAGCAACTTTTATTTCTCCATTGTTTTTTTCGCAGAGGAACAGAAACCTCATATTATAGGGCGACTTGAAAACCTGTCTTATATCAGGTAAAGTTCCCATGATTATGAACTAGTTCCCGCGCGGAGCATCTTTACTTTCGTGATTTTTAAATATTGGTAGCATGGGCTATCTTCGTAAAAACATCTTTTTATGTTAGTGAAATGGCGCTTCCACATGAGAGTTTAGTCATCACTTAGGTAAAAACTTTGGAACTGTACTTGATTTGGCGACTGGTCACCCATGATATGTGCGAAGCCGAAACAAAAGTCAAAGTGCAGGCCGAAATGAATAACTTTTTGTCAAAATTTCACCACGATCATAGCCTTCTAGGAGGTCTTGCTGCTATGACTTCAGACATCATCCAAGGATAACCATCCGGACGAGTTCGTATGCATTGAATAATTTCCCATCCTTTTTCGATGAGATACGGGGTCAAATTTTGCGGTCTACATCCACCTACAGTTTTACGCGAAAAAATGTAGAGTATCTCCCATATCATAGTCATCAGAAAAGTTTTAATCGAATCCTGATAACCCCAAGTGATACCTGCTAACAAAAGCAAACCCTCCTTAGGCTCAAGACATCGTTCGGCCAAATCAAGCACCGAATAGATATCTTGCTCCGAAAGAAGATCCAGACAGTAGGTGGACACAAACCGATCTACCGTCCCCACTTCCACATTGACTTCATCCGGTTCCCCATTCACCAATAAATCCAATTTCAATCGTTCTTTCAAAATGCTTCCATCCTCCTTTGAAAATAACCTATCCCGCGACGACTCAATCATCGCATCCGATTGATCCACGCCCCACCACGTTTGAATATTCGGACACGCCGGAAGGACTAACTCGGCCAACTTACACTGACCGCACCCATAATCGAGGACGTTCCGAGCCGTAGAAAAGGAAGCCATGGATAACAGTGCCTTGACTGCCGGTCCACCGTATCCACTCGATGCATCCTTTCCTCCAGCGTGACCGACCTTGGCAAATCGGTCGTATACGGATTTTATTTCCGATCGGCTGAGTGTGCCGCGGTTATCGTAGGATTTCATTTGTTTGAATATGTTTTTGAACTGTATGCTTTTAGGTAAAAATTAAATTGTAATT